>Ga0257106_1000061_pt1 | contig 62153 bp, 38 predicted proteins | sample LP_taG_3_FD_190177 | JGI IMG/M metagenome (GOLD analysis project Ga0257106, IMG submission 190177) | Marine microbial communities from Northeast Subartic Pacific Ocean, Canada - LP_J_2011_P26_10m | ecosystem: Environmental > Aquatic > Marine > Oceanic | place: Canada: Northeast Subartic Pacific...
TAATAATAGCAGTGATGGTGGTGGTAATACTTCTTCTTTCGTGGATTCGGGGATACCGGGGGTCGCCGCGGCGGTCGCCGCCCGGGCGCCTCCGCCGCCGCCCCCACCGCCGATGCCAGTTGCGCAAGCACCTCCGCCGCCGCCTCCGCCTCCGCCGCCACCGCCACCACCACCTCCACCACCACCAACATCAATATCAATTCCGCCTCCTCAGCAAGTCAAAAAAGAAGAAGCTCCTAAATGTAAAGAAAAATTGAACATCATCATGGTCGCGAGCGAGTGCGCGCCGTTTTCAAAGACCGGAGGTTTAGGCGACGTCATGCAATCTTTACCGAAAGGATTGGCGAAAAGAGGTCATCGAGTCATGACCGTCGTTCCAAGATACAAAGAGTACGAAGAAGGTATCGATACCGGCGCGAGAATACGGTTGAAAGTTTTAGGCCAAGACGTGGAAGTTGGTTTTTTCCATCACTACCGAGACGGCGTGGATATCGTATTTGTCGATCATAACTCGTATCACCACGTGCGAGATTCCATATATTCCGGCGATCGCGAAGCACAAAACTTTCGGAACTCACTTTTGTGCCAAGCGGCGTTGGAGTTACCGTTTTGCATCGCGCCCGGGGACGTGCCGTACGGAGACGAAAATCTAATCTTTGTCGCCAACGATTGGCACGCGGCGTTGTTACCGGTGTATTTGCAAGGCTATTTCCGCGATTACGGCAAGTACGAATTTGCTCGATCGTGTTTCATCGTTCACAATATGGCGCATCAAGGTCGTGGTCCGTTGAATGAGTTCGATAGATTGGGTTTGGATGCCGGAAAGTACAAGGATAAATTTTACTTGGACGATCCGTTCGGCGGAGAGTGCATGAACATCATGCAAGCCGGTTTACGATTAGCGACAAAAGTGATTGCGGTATCAGAAGGGTACGCGTGGGAGATTTCCACCGATATGGGTGGCTGGGGGCTAGCTCCGTGTGTGAGAGAGTTTGGTGAAGGGAAGTTGTCCGGCATCGTTAACGGCATCGATTACGACGAGTGGAGTCCCGACGCCGACGAACACTTAATGTCGGACGGATATACAACGTACTCTCCAGATGCAAACGGAATAGATGGTGGAAAAAAACAGTGTAAACTTGCTTTACAACGCGAACTCGGATTACCGGAGGATGAAAACGCTTTACTCATGGGATTTATCGGCCGATTGGACGACCAAAAAGGCGTCGATTTAATCACCGACTCCGAGGGGTGGTTTCGCGACAACCACGTCCAACTCGTCATGCTCGGTTCCGGTCGAGAAGATTTAGAAAACGCGCTGAGAGGTATGGAGGAAAGGAACAAAGACAAAATTCGAGGCTGGGTTGGGTTCTCCGTGAAAATGGCCCATCGAATCACCGCGGCGTGCGATTGCTTATTAATGCCCTCGAGATTCGAGCCGTGCGGCTTGAACCAACTCTACGCCATGCGCTACGGCACGGTCCCAATCGTCCACTCGGTTGGTGGTTTACGAGATACGGTCCAGCCGTACGATCCATTCAATAACGCCGGCACCGGCTGGCGCTTCGATTCCGCCGAATCTCATTTGTTACGAGAAACTATGGGCTACGCCTTGGGGACGTTCCGAGACCATCGAGAGAGCTTCCGCGGAATACAAATGCGAGGCATGGAAAAAGATTACACCTGGGACGGTGCCGCGGAGAAATACGAAGACAGATTCATAGACGCCAAGTACTCCTGGTAATAATAACAGTTTGAGTAAAAGCAGATGATTATTATTAATATTACAGTTCCGTCGTTGCTAAAAAAATGTCATCGTACGTGTACTCTCCTCCTCTTTCGTTTTTAATAACTCTTTGAAAAATTTCTCATCTTTGTCCTCTTTAACTTCTTCACTCTTGAGACGGACAAGAAGCTTCTTTCTCTTCATAAAAAATGACCGAACTGCAAGAGCAACGACTCTCGCATTTGGCGCAAATACTTTCCTGCACGCTCTCCCCCGACAAACTCGTCCGTTCCAGCGCGGAAGAATGGCTGGAAACGAACAGCAACAGGGAAAACTTCTCGACCGATTTGTTGTATCTCATCGCCGCCGAAAATGTGACCGACGAGGCGTTAAAACTGAGCGCGAGTATTCAATTAAAACTACACGTTCGGAAACACTGGGAGCCGAGACACAAGACATTTTTCGCGATGATGGAAACGGATAAAGCGATCGTGAGGGAGAATATCTTAGAGATCATGTCCAATCCAAGTTTACGCGCGAGAGTGAGAAGCCAAATGGAAGAGTCGGTGAAAGATATCGTGAGAGAGGACTTCCCGGAAAAATGGGACGCCGGGAAGATGATGGAGTGGATATTGAGTTCCATGGACGATGGGAGCTCGGACACGAGGAAATTGGTCGGGATGACGGCAATGCACGCGATTACGAGGAAATTTGAGTTTAAGCGCGAAACGGAAAGGGAGGAGGTGTTGAATCCGTGCGTAGAAAGGGCGTTTCCGAGGATGTTGATTATGTTGAGAGGGTGTTTGGAGAGAATGATGCAATCGCAACAGAGAGAAGATATCGTCGTCGAGCAAATGGTAGGGGAGTACGCGAAGGCTATTATTAAGACGTTTTGGTCGGCGACGTATTTGGATATACCGAAAGCGATGAGGCAACAACACGCGGGAGAGGGCGGACAACCTTTCGAGGCGCTCGCCGGTTGGGTTCAGACTTTTTTACAAATTTTAGATTGCAAGACGCCGTTGAAAATGATCAGCATGCAAGATGCGTCGAAAGTGGTCGAATGCGACGTGACGGAGGACGAGTTAGAATTTAAGCAGTGGCCGTTTTGGAAGACGAAGAAGTGGGCGCAACACGTCATGGGTCGATTGTTCACGCGGCTCGGGAACGTGAAATTGGCAAAGGAGGAACACAAGGATCTGGCGAAATGTTTCAAAGCGCACTTTGTGGAGAGTTTAGTGAACATAAACATCAAAACTTTGGCAGATAGCTCGTTAGGGAAAAACGTCGAGACAAGGGTGCCAGACCGAATAGTGAATTTAGCGCTGCAGTTTTTAGTGTCAGCCGTGCACGTCGCGGCGGCGTACAAGGCGATGAAGCCGGTGATGCCAGATCTTATTACTAAAGTGTGTTTCCCGCTTTTATGTTACGATAACAGCGACGACGAGTTATGGAGAGACGATCCAAAAGAGTTTGTCAGACGGTCGGCAGATATTATGCAGGAAATGTATTCGCCGAGACACGCGGCGGTAAACTTCTTGTCCGAACTGAGCAGAGGCGGGAAACGCAAGACGGAATTTTTCAGCACGGTGGTGAATTGCGCGGTGGAAGTGTTGCAAGCGAACGCGCAAATACCGGATTTAGCGAGCAGAGATCGATCGAGGTTAGACGGGGCGTTATATCTGGTCGGGCAACTCAGCGGCGTGTTGAAACTTGAGAAGGGTTATAAAGAATCTCTGGAAGATATGTTAGTCGCGCACGTCCTGCCGTCGTTTCAATCGCCGCATGGTAATCTTCGCGCGAAAGCGTGTTGGACTGCTGCGCAGTTTGCGGATATAAAATTTAACAACCCGGAAAATTTTGTAAATTTGTTTTGGAACGTGTGTAACTGCTTGAAAGACCCAGATTTGCCGGTGAAAGTTGAAGCGGTGTGTTCGTTGCGCGCGTTTATCGATCACTCGGAAGATTTAGAAACTTTGAAACCAATTTTACCGCAATTATTGGATGAATTTTTCAAAATCATGGACCAAGTAGAAAGTGAGGATATCGTGTACACGTTGGAAACTATCACGGAAAAGTTTGGCGAGGAGATTGCGCCTTACGCCTTAGGCATGACGACAAACCTGGCGCAGGCGTATTGGAAGTGCATAAAAGAAGCAGAAGAGAGAGCGAACGCGGAAGACGATAACGAAGGCACTGGAAATGCAGATTATGACGACGATTTTCAAGCCATGCAATCGAGTGGGTGTTTGCGCGCGATATCGACCATATTAACGTCCGTATCGTCGCTCCCAGAGGTGTATCCGCAACTCGAACATATTTTATTGCCAATCATTTTACGAATGGAAATCGATATCGACCTTTTCGAGGAAATGTTAGAAATTGTCGGGTATATCACCTATTATTCACCACGTATTAGTCAAGAGATGTGGCAAGTGTGGCCGAAAATGCTCGCCGTTCTCAATAACGGTTGGGCGTTGCAGTATTTCGAACACGTTCTGATTCCGATGGATAATTTTATCAGTCGAAACACGGACATTTTCGTCTCGAGCGCGCAAGCGAAACAGGATACGTATAAAATTTGCGAGAAGGTGCTCACTCCGGAACAAGTCATGGAAGAAGACATGATGACTGCACCTAAGTTGATGGAGTGCGTTTTAGCAAACTGCAAAGGGCGCGTGGATGATTTACTTCCGTTGTATTTACAGTTATCTGTCCAATCGCTCATCGAGTTCCAACCGGATTCGAGATTTTTGCAAGACTTGTTGATGGGAGTCGTTATGAACGGGCTGATTTACAACGCAGACCAGACGGTGAAACATTTACAACCGGCGTTACCGATGGTTTTGGAAAAGCTCGTCGCTATGCTTGAACTTCGATCGAAATCGTCCAAGAAACGCAAACATTTTCTTCGCGTGCACGACAAGAAAATCGTCGCGCTCGGTTTGATGGCGTTGATGCAAAGCCCGGAGGCGAATAACCAAAATTTGCTCAACGAGCAATCGTTGATGCACTTGATGAAACATTTAGTTTCACTGTTGGAAGATTTACGCCAACAAATCGAATCGGAAGATTCGCGATATCGGGATAGTATTAAAACGTACCTCGAAAACGCCGCGAAATCTCGAGAGAACGACGTGTACGAACAGTACTCGCGCCACCGCGACGACGAAGACTTTGAGGAGGACGAGGATGCAGACGAGATGACGCCGCAAATGCGCTATCAACAAGCGTTGGACAGAGTCAAATCCGGCGGTAGCGCTGAGCCTCTAGAGTTCGACCAATCTAAATTTGAGGAGCAGGATTTCTCAGATTCGGATTCCGAAGGTTTCGCCGAAGACGACGAAGGATCGCAAAGTCCGTTGGACGACATCGATGCGTTCATAACGTTTGGGTCGTTTATGCAGGCGTTGCAGAGCACGGCTCCGCAGATGAGTCAACTCGTGCGCGCCCAATCCGCCTCGGAAGTGGCCAATTTGACGATGCACGCGATGAAACGAACAAGTGAACACTCGAAGGAAAGAGAGGAAGCGAGAAAGAATTTACCGCCAGGACATAACTTTGGCGCACTTTAATAAAAAATACTTCTGTGCGCGCAGGTTTAGGCATACACTCATACATATTATGTGCATAAGTAGATGTAGCAAGAAAATAGCATTTATAGTTACAATGATGACGTTGACTAGAAGACTAAGATAAATACGTCTTCCGATTCAGTATATCGTCTCCTGATGCGCGGCAAAATCAGCTTCGTTTTCGCTATCGTAATCGGACTCGCTCAAGACGATCGACGAATTGCTCTCTCCTCTTTGTTCAAAAGAACTTTCGTTCTCGTCTTCCCGAATATTATGAGCTGCTGCTGTATCGCCGAATGCATTCGAACTTGCATCCGTTTCCAAACCTACCACTTTCAATATATCTCCCATGGCTTTCGGAATATCGCCGTGCGCATAGCAAATATCGCCGCTTAATTTAATATCCTCTACGCCTTCGTAGTTTTGACGCACGACTCCTGCTAACGAGGAAATGACGTCGTAGGATTTCAGTCTATAAATAAAGCGCAAAACCCAATCGTTTTTCGCTCTGCAATTCACGACACGACCAGATGTCACTCGTCGAATTTTCCGCCAATCTTTTCTTCCCACGTGTACCGGGACGGAAATCAAAACGACATTTTCGACAATCCCTAACGCGTCTTTTTCCAAGCACGTCCCGTCTTCAATCATTCGGTCGAGCTCTTTCAAACACTCGAGAATTACGCACGTACCAGTAGAGTACGCGATTAATGTTACCGCCCTTCTCCCGTGTTCTCTGGATAAAAGAATCGTCGCCAATTCTTTTCCAGCGATTTGCGCGCGTTCTTTCAGAACAGACCATGGGTTATCGATGAAACTCGCGCCGCCTAAAAGAATTGCCGGCCACGAGACCGACGCCGCGAGACCGGCAAAAACGGTGTGCCCTAACGCTTGCGGCGCGGCGGCATTGACTAACGTTTTCCTCGCGAAGAAATTGATGGCGGAGCCTAAATTGGTCAACTCCGTGGTTTCCCATTCCAGGACAAACTGCTCGCCGCTATGAATCGGCCAGTTTGTGTTTGTACCCATCGCTTCGTCTTCTTTCTCTTCCGCCGCTGATTTTGATTCTGTTGCCGTTGTTATTGTAGGCGACGATATCGTCCGCGTGAGCGTTCTCATCAAAAGATTTTGGTGATTTGCGTTTGCGTTCGATTCTCTCTCCCCGATATCATCTACATCCTCCTTCTTTGCTGGAGGTTTCGGTTTCTCCGATGAATGAGACGACGACGGTGATTCACAATCCACAGTTTCTTCCCTTTCTTTTTCTTCCTTCGCGACGTTCTCAACCAGTTCTTCCAAGTCTTCGTTGATCGATAGCGCGACGTCGGCAATCTCTTCGCGATCGATTTCGAGCTTTTGTATTTTGCGCATTTGCAAACGCACCGGTCTCGGTGCACGTTCAATGGCTTTCAACGTCGCCACGTGAGCTTGGTAGCTGCTATTGTTACTATCAACAATTATGCGTTCGTTCGTTTCAAGAATGTGGTAGGAAAGAATCGCGGACCCGCTTAAAATGCCTGCATTTTTTGCCACTCCGCTGTTATCGTCCAGAGTTTTCGCATCGTGTTCGACAATTAACAGAGTATCGGTATCTGCGTTATTGGTGTACTCGTTTCCACCCAGATGCGCTAGTTTTCTCAATCGGTCATTCTTCTCCGCGTAATTTTTGATGTCTTCCTTTGATTTAACCTTCATCACGCGCAAACCGAGCGGCCCGTCGCCGTCTACGGTGGCGTAATAGTTCCCGTTCTTCGACCCGAACGCGTCAAACAACTCATCCGGTCCTGACTTTAAGAATCCGGGAACGTACAGCACGACATTTAAGGATGCGTTCATGACGGTATCAAATCCTTGGTCTTCCTCATCTTCGTCTTTGTCCTCACCATTACTCGTCTTCTTTCTACCAAGCAACAATCCTCCGTCTCGGAGCGGTAAAATTCGGAAAATCTCTAAATTTTGTTCGATTCGCTTCGACATTTTGTGCGCGGCTAAACCGGCGCCGGTGACGCCAAATATCGCAGTCACACCCGTCGTACCTAAAACTCCCAAAACATACGCTGTCCCGACGCCAAAAACGGCAAAGACAGAACCCGAAGCGGCGAGACCTCCCACCGAGGCGATCAGAGCCGGCGCGGCTAACCCCCCCGTCAACGTCAACAAACTACCGCCCACCACCGCGGCGGCCCCTAACGTTAGATATTTACCAAATTTAGACGTCACGTTCTTTGCGTCTTCTTCGCTAACAATACTCACGCTGCTCCCGGATGCGCTGCTTCCACCTCCCCCTCCTCCACGTATTTTCGACATCAACCAGCTACCTCCGGTCGTCGTCGTCGTCGTCGTCTCAGTACTCTCTATTCCACTTCCTTCTGTCGCTCGTTTCATTTGCTCCCTCGCGCCTCGAATCACGTGCCAGGCGAACGCCGCTTCAAATTTGCACACATCTTTTCGCCAATCTATGAATACTCTTTTCTTCTGATTCTTCTTACTCTTATCGTCACCACCAACAATAATATACTCCTCGTAATATTCGTTTAAAACGCTCGCCATCCTCCGTAAACTCGCTCGCGCTCGCGCGTCGTATTTCTCTTTCGTCACGAACATCACCACGTACCGGTGGAAAAAAAGTTCTCGTATATCTTCGCCAGCAGCAGAAGAAGAAGAGGAAGAAGAAACCGACGACGACAACACCATCCTGAACAGCTCCTCGAGAATCTCTTTCCCTTCTTCTCTCGCTAAAAATCTCACCCACTCTTTCTCCGCGAACGGATCTTTCCGTTCTTTCAATCTCCTCTGTTTCATTCGTAACTGTTTTTCGATTTTCGTTTTCGCCCAACTCCTACTAAAGTCTGAATCATCAGCAGTATCGTCATCGTCATCATCAGTTTTTAGAGCGAGAAGCAACACATCGACGCGTTCAATCGCGTTCGCGAGATCTAAATCGCCGTTTAACGCGCACAAGGCGTATACTTTCGTCGTCAGCTCAAAAATCTTTCTTCTTTTTGTTCTTCTTTTCATCATCGACAAAAACGCAACGTTTTCCCCGTCGTCTTTTTTATCGTCGTTCTTCTTCAATCCTCCTCCTTTGAAAAGTGGTTCCACGCATCTCTCGATTTTTGCATCCATTATTGTTATGCTCGTATTTTCTCTCATTCTCTCATTCGATCATCCGCATCCGCATCATCATCATCAAAAGTTTCGTAATACTAAAGCGTATCAAAGACACCAATTTCTGAGGGACAGCACAAAAAGCAACAAAAATTCTCTCTCTCTCTCTAAAAAAACAGAAAACAAAAATGTTTTGACAAAAAATCAAAAAATCAAAAAATCAAAAAAAAACAAATAGGGGAAAAAACAACAGACTTTCTACAGAGACTTCACTTTTTATCTCTCTCTCTTCATCTCTCCTTCGTTTACTACTACCACTGCTGCTCCAGAGTAAAATCATTTTCAGTTATTCATAAGAAGAAGAAGAAGAAGAAGATCTCAAATGGCGACGCTGGCGTACCCGGACAAGTACGTTTCGCGTCTTGTTTTTCTTAGTATTCTTAGTAGTATTCTTAGATTATATACATTCATATCGTCAAAAACAACTCCTTTTTTCTAACGGAAAATCATCTCTTCTTCTCTCTTTCGATGATGATGATAAATAACAGATTCCACGCGGCGACGAAAGTGGCGAAACTTCCATCCCTGGAATCCACGTTCACGGACGAAACGAGGTTACTCCTATACGCGTTAAAATCGCAAGCACTACACGGCCCGACGGAAATCAAAAGCAAATGGCACATGACGAGAGAGGAACGAGGGAAGTACGAAACGTGGGCGAATTTGGGGAAAATGTCGAATTTTGAAGCAATGCGATTGTACGTGAAGTTATTAGAGGAGGAAGATAAATATTGGTACGAAGCGATCGACGAAGAAACGATGGAGATTAAAGAGAATTTCGGGAAAGTGATGACGGAGGAAGAGAGGATGAATAGTAACAACGCGAGCGCGTGCGCGCGGGTGAAGAAAGTGGCAAAGTGGGCGGAAGCGATGGAGAGGGGGAGGTGGGAAACGACGACGACGACAACTTCTACTTCTAAACCACCGTGTCCGAGATACCAACACGGAGCGACGTTAACCGGCGATGGATCGAAGATGATTGTTTCCGGCGGGTGTTATCGAGGTCGATTTGTCGCCGATACGTACGCGTTCGACGTCGCCGCGTCGAGATGGAGAAAGATGGAATACACCGAAGACGAAAGAGTATGGGGGAAGAGTTTCAAGCAGGAAGAGAAAGAGAGCTTAACGCCGATTAGTGGTCACAGATTGATCACTTTGAAAGACGGGTACACGTATTCGTTCGGAGGTAAGTTTTCAAAGGGTTCGAAGAGGGCCAACGATACCGATTTAGCCGTCTTTCGATTGGCGTTGATGGAAGCGGAGGAAAATTCTTCTTCTTCTTCTACTAGCGTTCTCAAAGGCGCTTGGATTCCGGTGCACGTGAAAGGGAAGAGAGGCCCGTGCGCTCGACGAGGCATGTCTGTCACGAAAGTAGGCAAAGACGGCGACGTGGTCGTATTCGGCGGCGAAGACGAAGATCGAAGATATTTGAACGATTGTTGGCGCTTAGATTTTAAAACTATGAGTTGGGTCGCGTGCGATGAGAATACAAACGCGTTGACGGGAAATAGTTCGGAGGATCAAAAGGAAAAAGCGGCGGTTGCGTCGGTGTCGGCGGCTTTCGTAACGCCGGCGGCGCGAGCCGAGCACGTCGCCATCCCGTGGGGCCGCGATAAGATGATCATTTTTGGTGGCACGGGAGCCTCTTTCAAGTGCTTCGACGACTTATACGCCTTGGACGTGTCGAGTGGGAAATGGAAGGCGGTATCCGCCTCTTCTTCTTCGAACAATAACGCTAGCAAAAATCCATTAGCTCGGGCCGGTCATTGCGTCGCGTCGCTAAAGAACGACCGGTACGCGTTAATAATTGGCGGCGGGAACAACCAAAACGGCGTACTGGAAACCGCGATTTTAGATTTGAACGAAGTGAAATGGATCACGTCCGACGACGAGAACAACCCCGAGTTTATGAAGTTTGAAAGTCCAAAATTTGTCGGCGAAGGCATGAGCGCGGTGAGCTTTGAATCTGTGGACGGTAACGAGTCCGTTTTAATGACGTTTGGGGGTTATAACGGTTCTTGCGGGAACGATTTACAAGTGTACAAGTTACCGAACGAGTTCCCAACAATGGGTACTACAATTGCCAAAGAAACGACGACGACGGGGAAGACGACGACGACGCCATCGACGAACAACAACAACAACAACAACAAAGGAGACGGAGAAGACGAGAAAAAGATAGCGGAACTTCATCACCTCTTAACGCAAGCCAGAGAAGAGGCGAACCAAATCCGCGCCGACGCTCGTCTCGTCGTCGACGCGCACGCCTCTTTACAATCAAAACTCGAACAAACAGAACGCATGCGTGTGGACGCCGAAAGTCTCCTTAAATCCGAACGAAAAATCAAAGCGCAATTAAACGATAAGTTAGAGCGTTTGGACCGTGAGAATCTTCGCTTGAGAGAGAGATTAAAAGAGTACGAGGGCAATAATAAGGCTTGGTTTTAATTTTATTTTGATGATATTTGGATGATGTTCTTCAAATCAGATGATACAAAATAACGCCTTTTGGTTACATTTTTGTCCTTTGGTTGACATTTTTTTCTCTCACTTTCGTCATTACATTTACTCATCATCATCATCATCACTTTGTTCCTCCTTTCGACGACGAGGAGGGTTTGAGGATTTCAGTTCTTCTTGCAAAACGCGGTTTTTGCGGCTCGTTCTCACTTTCTAAACTGCTTTTACGAGCGCGCTTTTGAGGGAGTACGACGCGAGAAAAAGAGTTCTATACTACTCGTTTTCTTAATTAAGAAGCAGAGAGGAAAAAGCGTTAGTTACTCTAAGAGATATAAAAAGCATCATCATCATAAACATCATCTAAACTTGCGCGTCGTGTTGAATAGAACTCGACAAGAAGTGGTAATAAAAGACAGCTTTGGAAACTTTTTTGCAACGATGACAGAGGCTGAGACGATTCAGACGACGAGAACTATCCCGGGTGAAAACAAGAACAACAAGAACGACGACGACGATTCAGATGCGCCTCGGAGTGGTGAAGGTGAGAGCGAGTTTCAACAACAACAACAACAACAACAACCGCCAGAATCGGCCACGAACGTCGCTCGAGCGTACATTCCTTCCATCGCGCCGTCGGTACCCAAGGGAACGGCGACTATTCTTTTAGTTTTCACCACCTGGGTGATGCTCTATTGCGTCCTCGGGGACGTTTTGTTACCGAACGTGAACCAAAATAACGTCGTCGTCATCCCGGGCGGCGCGGTGTTCTCTTTGATATTCATATGGGCCGCCGCGCACGTTGGCGCGACGTTGGCGAAGCTCATCAATGTGCCACCGTTGCTCGGGATGTTGTTGAGCGGTTTGTGCTTGCGTAACGTCCCGGGAGGGTTGGTAGAGGCGTTGCCGAAAGAGTGGAGTTCGGCGACGAGAGCGGCTGGGTTGTCCGTGATTTTAATGCGGTCGGGTTTGGAGTTGGATTTAGTAGCTTTTAAGAGGGTTGGCTTAGCCGCGGCGAGGTTGACGGTGATGCCCGGGTTGAGCGAGGCGATCGTGACGGGGTTTGTCGCGACGGCGTTGTTTAATTTGAGCGTGCCGCTCGGGTTATCTCTGGGGTTTATTTTAGCCGCGGTATCGCCAGCGGTCGTCGTCGGGGGCATGTTTGATTTACAAGCCAGAGGGTACGGGGTCGCGAAAGGTATTCCGAGCTTAGTCGTCGCCGCGGCGTCATTCGATGACGTCGTCGCGATTACCGGGTACACGATTATGAAGTCCTTCGCCATTCAATCGAACGACCACAACAATTTAGGTTGGACGATTATGCACGGACCAACGGACGTGGCGTTAGGGATTATTGTCGGGTCGTTCGCTGGATACGTCATTTTAGGCGCGACGGCGATATGGAATAAGCCGTGGAAGCGATCGTTGTTGACGTTTGAACTCGGGATGGCGATGATGTTTCTCGGGAGAAAGTACGATTTTAGCGGCGGCGGCGCGATGGCGTCGTTAGCGATGGGAATCACCGCGAATAAAGCGTGGACGACTGGCAGATGTCCAATTCCTACGTTTGCGTTACCGATTCCAATTAATCCATTTAAGCGAGACCGGTTCTCGTTGGGGCCGAGACCGGAATTGGCGCATTCCGTGGAGGTGGATTTATCTCGAGCTTGGAGAACGTTGTTCCAACCGTTGCTGTTTGGAGTCATCGGAAGCGCGGTAAAGTTTGCTGATTTAACCGCGTCGACTATACCAAAATCCGTGTTACTTTTATTCATCGGTTTGTGCGTACGCTTACCGGTCGCGTATCTAGCCGTCGGTGGCGGGGATTTGAATTTGAAAGAGAGAGCGTTTGTCTCGTTGTCGTGGTTGCCGAAAGCGACGGTGCAAGCGGCGTTAGCGAGCGACCCGTTGGAGAGCATTTTGAAAAGTAAAAGTGGAGAAGAGAATTACGACGAGTGGGTGAAATGGGGCAACGATATCTTAACGACCGCGGTATTTTCAATCATATTAACCGCCCCGGTTGGTATGATGATCATTTCGAATCTAGGTCCGAAATGGTTAAATTTAGATACGAACAAGCAACAATTTACAGATGTCGCGCCGGGGTCGTCCATGAGCGAAGACAAGAAAGGCGATGGAAAAGACGAAGATGATAGAAGAAGAGAGTTGATGCGAGATGGCGATGGGAACATCATGACGCCCTCTTCGGCGAATGGTAAACGAGGAGGATCTATGGATGATTCGCCGTCGGGTCGAAGGAACTCCTTCGCCGGAGAAGTCGTTTCGAAAATCGCGAGCATGGTTTCCTCGAGAAATCCATCGGCGAGGCACACGCCGTTCGAACAATCAGACGACGATAACGATAACGACGAAAATAACGATAATAACGACAATAACGAAGATGTAGACGGTTGGGGTGAGTACGAGATTAGAGTTGGAGATATGAGCCCCCCTGGCGAAAAGCAAGGCAAGAAGAAGAAGAAGAAAGTGGTGTTGCCGAGGACAACCTCCGCGGTATTTAAGAAACACATGTCCATCATCGGCAACATGGAAGATAGCATACAAGACGAACACCAGAGAAGAGAGTTCGCGATTGCGAAGATGGGCGTCGAGGCGATTTTGAAAGAGCACATGCCGAGAGATTCGGAAATTGAAACCGCCGGGGCGTTTTTTAGAAAAACTTCCGTCGCGGAAGGTAAGATGGATTTAGCGGAGCTGGAAGAGCTCGGGGTGGACACGTCGGAGATGGTAGAAAATCTCGCTACGACGACTAATGGCGGAGGCGATGTTGCAAGCGGAGATACCCCGACTCGTCCGAGCGACTACGATACTCGGAAAAGTCCAAGCGGACGGAGATCTCCACCGCCTTTACAACAGGTCAAAGAAGAGAATGATCCGAGCAATAACGTATAGAAACCAACTGCGAATTTAAACCACAACATGTCAGCGCGGTAATAGTAATGTAACAGTAGTAAACAATACGCTGATGTGTACCTAGGCACCATGCTACTAATAACACACTGTGAAATAAAGCTCCGTATAAATCTATTTTACGCGGAAGCGCACGCGGCTTCAACGTCTTCTACTGTTTTCGGGCATCGCGTTAAATTAACTGGCCCGCGTTCGGTGACCCATATGTTATCTTCAATGCGCACGCCCCCTACTTTAGCGAACCGTTCAATATTTTCTCTGTTTAAAAACTTCCTTTGCTTCTCGTTCGCTAACGCTTTCTCGTATAAAGCTTCGACAAAATATACCCCCGGTTCGCAAGTGATCACGTTGCCGACTTCTAACACCACTGGTAACGGCGTCCCAGCGTTTGGTCCTACGTCGTGAACTTGTAATCCGAGATAGTGTCCCAACGCGTGCGGTAAAAAAACTTCCGAGATACCTGCTTCCAAAGCTTCGTTCAAATCTGCATCTGCGTTTACCACGCCCAATTTCTTTTGCAATCCTTCTATGGTTTTTAATTTGGCCTTTCGAGCGATGTCTGCCCAAAGAGCGCCGTTCGTGTAGCGTTCAATCGCATCGATTTGCACGTCTAAAACGACGTTATAGAGCAGCTTGGCGTCTTCGGTAAATTTCCCGTCGGTTGGAAAACACCTGGTGATGTCCGCGGTGTACCCTTCGCACTCCGCGCCGGCATCGACCAATACAATTTCTTTCTCTTTACACAACGCGCTATTCTCCTCGTAGTGCAAAATCGCCGCGTTTTTACCGCTCCCGACGATGCACGGGTACCCGAGTTCGCGCAAATTCCTTTTCGTAGACGCCGCGATAAATTCAGCTTCCAACTGAAACTCATACGTTTCGTTTGGTTTCGAAAATTGCCACATCGCGATGTGCGCGTCCGAGGACCCGTCGTTTGCGCGTTTAATCCTTTCGATTTCTTCCTTGGTTTTTATCGCTCTTTGGCACGCGATTTTATCCGGTAGCGCCACGTAATCGAATCTGAAATTTGAGGACGTCGCGCTCGCGCTAATCGACGGTCCCCACGTCTTTGATTTCACGAAAGCGTCGTTGCTTTGTAACCGCTTCTTCAACGCGACGTCGTCCAGTTCCGGCGCGACAAAGACCACCGTCGAGTGCGCAATCTTAAACGCCCTTCTTCCCTTGTTGTTACTACTCGTCTCCTCTCCTTCGTTGTTATTTTTCTCCGTACTGTTACTATTGCTATTACTACCGTTGTTGTTCAAATACTCCATCGCGTCGTCGATTTCGTCCACGTAAAAGCACCTGTCGCACATCGTCGTCTCTTGAATCTCCTGAACGCTTCTTCCCGCGCCCATCCAGACTTTCATCTGTTCCGTCTTTCTCGGACATAATATCACCGTCTTCACGTCTTCTTTGTTCGGACCGCACGTGCTCAGCAGGAAATAATCCGGTTCGGAGATGCCGGTTAAATACATAAAATCTGGTATTTGGCGGAACCTCGCCGTGTGGCCTTCGAATCCGTTCCTCGTTTGTAACTCGCCCGATACGGCGAAAATCAAGCGATTGTCGTTGGGAAACTTCGAAAACACGTTGAACCGTCTTCTGTTGAAGTCGATTTTGGACAGAGCTTTCCCGGTTTTGTCGCTCAAAAAGTCCTCCAAAGAGTGGCAATTATACCGACTTTTGTTGAGGAGGAGTTGAATAAACGCGTCGTCGTCGTCTGAATCATCTGAATCGTGGTTTTCATCGTCGGTCGTTTTCTTCGCGACGAGAGTGAAGCCGACGGTGCGGAGTTGACGACGACGAGAAAAACGACGATTCAAACGACGACGTGAACGATGAAGTTTGCAACGCGACGCCTTTTCTTCCAGTCGGAAGAGGGGAGGTTTAGTATCAGCGCTTTTCAAAAAAGAAGCGGAGTTAGAGAACGACATCGTAAACGTCTCTATATCGTCGTCGTCATCGTCGCGCGAAAGTGGTTTACTACTATTTGTGATGATGTTTTCCCGCGACGATTTTATCCACTTTTTTTACGCGCAAAGAGAGTTAAACGAGAGAGAAGAAGAACTAACGAGAAGAAGAAGAAGAAGCATGACGACGGCGACGACGAGCGCTTATGATTACTATATCATCAGAGCCTCGACCTTGACGTCGTCGTCGTCGCGAAGGTGTTGTTGCGCTAAAAAATCGCCTCGTCGACATCATCATCATCATCGCAGGAGGGCTGCTGCTGTCAACGATGTGCATAACAACAACAACAACAACACGAACACGAACACGAACAACGACGAGGACAAAAGTTCTCCGTTCGCACCGAAAGGCTCGCCGGAAGATATCCTTCGCGTCTCTCGACAAACCTCCTTCGAAGGACTCAAAGCTGCACGAAGAGTCGCTTTGGAGGAAAAGTTACACTCGACAGAAACTATTCACAAGGCGTTTAACGATATCGTGGAGAACTCGGTTCGATTTTTTAAGACGAAAGCGGAGGAGAATACGAACGATGCGGACGCGCAGTTCGCGCTCGGGAACGTGTATCAAACTTTAGAGATGCCAGAGAAAGCGATCGAACAGTACGAGAAAACTTTAGCGTGTTCGAATAAGACGCATTTGGACGCGTCGAATAACGTAGCGATGTTGTTGCAAGAGCGAGGGGAAATTGACAAGGCGGAGGCGTATTATTTGAACGCTTTGACGCACCATCCGGAAAGCGTGGACGTGATGTTCAACTGGGCGAGTTTGAAAGTACAGTGTCGACAAGATTTGGACGGGGCGAGAATTTTGATTAATAGGATAGTTACTTTAGAACCAAAGTTGAAGAAGCACCCGTTGGTGAAGGCGTTGGCGGGTGATGAAATCGACGACGAACCGGACGAACCGTTCGTGCCGCCGATTTAAAATGTAGTGTAGTAAAAGTAGTAGTAGTACAACGTAAAATAGTGCCTGAATGCCTTGGTGACATCAGTGTTATTAGTATATAAATAGTACGCGTATTGTGGTTTTACTACGTAGTCGTTTTTTCTTAAAGCGCCGATGGTTTGATTGATACATTTTTATTTCGCTGAAGAAGAAGAAGCTTTCTCTTCTCCCTGACCTTCGTCTCCTTTAACCGCCGCCATTGCGGCATCTGCGGGGACGTACGGTGGCGTTTCCCACCGGATTAAAGCCCAGTTTATGTCGCCGAAAAAGTCGTGACATTTGATGGTTTCCCCGCCGCCGAACGTTCCCAATCGTCTCGTCGGGTCTCTCTCCAGTAATTTAGTCACGATGTCTTTCAAGCTTTGCGAAACTTCCGGTCGCTCCGGAAACGCGAGTTGTTTATTCATGATGTTTTCAAACGTTTGCTCGCGTATGTTTGCTTTGAAAGGCGTCGTGCCGTAGACTAATTCGTAGATGAAAATTCCAAGTTCCCACCAATCGACCGGCGCAGAGTGTCCGGCGCCGGTGAGAACTTCTGGACTCAAATACTCCTCCGTACCGACGAAAGAGTTTGTAAACGCAAACGGTTCCGCAATCAGGACTGGATTTTGCGTTCCAGATTTGAACTTTGGCGGTTTCGAGAGCGAAGCGGATTTTTTATTGTTTTTCTTTGTTTCTTTAGCAGCAGTTTCAGCAGCAGCGGCGGATGACGGGGAGGAACTATTTTTACCGCCGTCGGGGTTACTACTGCTCTGTTTCTTCTTTTCGGTGACGAGTGCTTGATCAATTGGTCTCCATTTCGGCATTTCGTCCTTCATGACCATGTGCGGTCGACTCGACGCCACAAAAGACAAGTCAAAATCAGTAATCACGCAGTGCCCGTTGCTTCGTAACAAAACGTTTTCTGGTTTCAAATCGCGATAAACGAAGCCTAACAAGTGCAAATATTGCAACGCGAGCAAGACTTCTGCGCTGTAAAACTTTGCGTGTTTCTCCGGCAAGCGTCTCCCAGGTTGCGACTGGACGTATTCGTACAATTCGCCGCCTTCGCAATAGTCCATCAAAAAGTACACGTGCGTTTCGGAATGAAACGCGGTGAACAAAGTTGCCAAGTAAGGATGGTCGCACATTTGTAAGATTGTCGACTCGGTTCGTAGACGGTGCAACTTGTTTCGTTCAATCATCTCTTGCTTCGTTAACACCTTCATGGCAAATTTTAGCGGTTTCTCCTCACCATCGATGCTTAATTCGTTCGTTATTGTTTTTGTTGATGTATTTTCTTTCGTTTTTCTATTTGTTTCTTGTTGAGTAGTATCGTTTCCTTTTTTGAGCGTGACGAGATGGACCGATCCGACGTCGCCTTGGCCGATTCGTTGCACGGGCTTAAAATCTGCCAACGTGAGTTGTCTTCCTGCTTCCGCTGCGGATGCGTTCGCCTTTGCTCTTCCAGCTGATGCAGCCGAGTTTACAACGGCAATCAACGCTTTCCACTCTCTTTCGCATTCGCCCATCCGGTGTGGTTTCGGACCGTTCAAACTGCCGAGTAAACCTTCCCACGGTAATTTATCCGCGGCGTCGTTGTTCGTCGCCGTGGCAATATTCGAGGCGGCTTTCTTGGAATATTCCTCTTGCTCTCTCTCTGCGGTTTCTGTTTTATCAAAAGACGCCACCGTTCTTTCCGTCCCGTCGTCATCGTACACGGTGACGTCGACTTGTACTCCGGCGAAGAATCTCACTTTGCCTTCGTCGTCTCTCACCGGCGCTAACGTAAACATGTTCCAAAATGGACGACCATTTTTCGTGTAATTTAGTAACCTGACCGTCACTTCACTCCCGGCATCGATCGCGTCTCTTATAGCTTTCACGCTGTTTTGATCGGTATCTTTTCCTTGTAAAAACCGACAGTTTCGTCCTAAAATTTCCTCTCTGGTGTATCCCGTAAACGATAAGAAACCGTCCGAGGCGAACACGATCGGGTGATCCGGCAAACTCGGATCGGTAATAACGAATGATTCTTGAATCCGCTCTAAAGTAGACGCCATATCCATCCCACTACGACTTGTTAAAGCTTGCTGATCGTCATCGAACGACTTTGAACTCTTTAAACCAGTCGCGCTCAACACCGCTTCTTCCACCTCGGTAAACGCGCCCAAATTCTGCGCGGCTAAACGCGCATCGTATCTCACGAGTAAAGGAAACCCATCGTTATCTTTCAATACCGACGGTGCCACGTTCCCTTCCGTCTTATCCGTCACGTCTACTTGCACCCCGATGTACTTCACCACCGTCCCGTCCGCCAACTTTACCGGCGCGATTGTCAGATAGTTCCAAAACGGCGTCCCGTCTTTGCGATAGTTCAACAACCTCACCGACACTCTCTCCCCAGCTTTCACCGCGTCTCTTAACTTTTTCACGCTCTCTGGATCCGTATCTTTCCCTTGTAAAAACCTGCAGTTATGATGGATGATTTCCTCGGACGGATATCCAGTCATTTGCAAAAACGAATCCGAGGCGTACACGATTGGGCAATCCGGAGCAGTCGCGTCGCACACCGTGAACGTGTGTCTCAACGTCGCCAACGCTTGCGCGACGTTCTGTTTCACGTGAATAGATGCCACGCCTCCCGTACTCACTGATCCATCTTTACTCTTAAACCCGGGAACTTTATACATCTCATCTTTACTCGTTCTTGGTCGTTCCTGTGGCGTTATCTTTTCCAAAGGTTCGTTGATGTACGACGTGATGGAGGAGTAATGGTCGGGATTCGAAGTCGCTTTTGTTACTTTAACCATTATTAGTATCTTTGTTCTAAACGACGATGTGAAAGACGAGGGCACCAATAAAGACGACGACGACTTCTTTTTCTCTCGTGCTCTCCTTTCGCTCTCTCTTTTGTTCGTAGGGTTGGTCTTTCTTCTTCTTCTTCTGTTGTTCTTTAGTAGAGTATTAGGATGTGGTTGATGATGTGTAGAAATCCACAGAGAGAGAGAGAGAGAGAGAGATATTATCCGACTTTATTCTAGGTCAGATTAGTTCAACGAATCTCATCTCTTCAGCTTTTTCGTTCTCTCTCGCTCGCTCTCGTTTTTCTCTTTTTTTTTCCAACTATGGATAGAAGTTTCCTCGTTTTGTTTTGGGTGTCCTCCACGAAAACTGGGAAAAAACCAAGAAAACTGGGAAAAAAAAGGAAACCATGAGAAGTAGACATGTCAAACGAGTAGCGCCCTCAATCATTTCATAATAATATAATTAATACATATACACACGAGGTAGTAGTGTTGTGTTTTGAGTGATACGCAAGCCTAAAGGTACGTCTTCGTTTCATCGTTTTCTTTTTCTTTTTCTTTTTCGTCGTCAGAGGAAGAAGAAGAAGATGAGTAAGGAGTGAGAGAAATTGATTTTATCTTTCAAAATCTCTCACCGCTCATGCGTCATCATAAATACGGAGCATCATCAACGCGCGAGACAGTCGCCGCGGGACTCGCAACTGACCGCAAAACAACCGCACGATGATGATCAACCCTTCTTCTTCACGCCTCGTCTTTTTCCTCTCTTCTTAAAGAAGAGAAGATTTTTGCGCGCTGTCGTTCTTCTTCTTTTGCTTCCGCCACCATCATCATCATCAACAACAAAGCGTGTTGCGTGTCAGCCACCGCGTATTTTGCATTTTTTTCAAGAAAAACAAAAGAGAGGAAGGAGCTCGAGAAAGAAGAGAAAAAGGAGAACACGCTATTAACTGACGCACACAACAACAATAATCCAACGTTTTCTTCTTCTTCTCTCAATCAACACTTTCCTCCCGATGAACGATTTTTAACAACAGAAAATGAGTGGAGTGCAATACAGTAACGTGGAGAAGTCCTCCTCTTCGGGGATGATGTCCAAGGTTCTCGTGGCTCTCGGCGTGGTGACCTTCTGCGGCGTTTTCGCCAACGTCGGTTTGGTCCACCAAATGCAGAAAGACGTCGATCATATCGTTTCAGGTATGGAACCGGAACACGCACCAATGTCTACCAAGTCGCCTATGAGCGGTACAAATACGTGCGACGGCCAAAAAAAGACGATTGAGACGTATTTTAATGGTGCTCTCGATAACGGGTCCTGCGCCGACAAACTTGTCGCCGGTGTTGAGCAAGCCGGAGGGAACGTTACCGTGGGTTACGAAGGAGGCTTGGATGTGGGGACCGACGAGCCAATCAAGGAGCCGTACTACAAGCAGAAACTGTGCCCGGTCAACGTTCACTGGCACTTGGGTGCGGAACATCTCTCCGTCGGCCAGTACGACGAGACCGGAAGTGGACCAGGCTCTGCGTCGCACCGTAAGCTCCTCGCCGAAGGTGCTCGATTGGGCGGCAGATGCCACAAATACGATTCCTCGGTCGAAATGTACACCAAGGAGTACGACTGGCAACACTGCGTTGGCATGAAAGTCGGCGAAACTTACGAAGTCCACTGGCCGCACTCTTCCGTCGGCGCGTGTGGTACGCCGAACCAATACCAAACTCCGTTCTACGACGGGGTTCTCTGCAATATCGATGGTCCGACGCTTGCAACTGTTATCAGCGGTAACCAACTCCACCTCAACGTTGGTGTGCAGGCGCAAATTTTCACCATCGTCAACGACGAGAACTACTACTACCCTGACCTCATGAGAGGCATGATCGTTGACGGCGCCAAGGGGAGCGAGATCACCTACTACACCGGTTCCACCACCGGTACGTCCAGAGACAACTCCGTGTGCTCTGCGTGGTCCCCGATCACGTGGCAAGTAGACCGCACGTGCCATCTCATCTCCGCCTCGACGTTTGATAAGATGTGCGCCGACATGAAGTCGCAACGTGACGATATGTCGGATGACCTTTACGCGCACGGTGCTCGCGAGGTCACCGCGGATACGATCACCGCGAACAACCAAGACTTCAACGGGCTGGCGCCGTAAGGTTGTTTCTCGATGAAAACGCTCCCTCTCCTCACCAAAATCAAGCCCGAGCTATTGCCTCGTCTAAAAATCGCGTCTCTCGCGTTCGCCGAGAAAAGCTGGCAAAAGCTCAAAAGAATAATAATAATAATAATAATACCACTCCTGTGCTTCTTTTTTCAATTTTAATAATACCAGAAAAATAGTTACAGACATCATTATTCATAACTTGTATTTATTCTTCGCGATGATGATGATGTTTTGAACGCACTTTTGCTTGACGAGTGCAGAGCGTCGCTGTTGTTGTCGTCGTCGTTGTTGTTGTTGTTGTTGTCGTCGTCGTCGTCGTCGTTGTCGCTATGGGTGAGAGCAACATCATCATTACCAATGACGACGAATTTCAGTTCCTGCTCAATACAGTTCTTCGAGTTGGAACGAGCTTGGAGACGGTGAAAGCGCGCATGATGCAATCGCGCGCACCTCGCGAGGCGTGGTTTGATTCTCCTCGTTCCCCATCTCTGTTACACGCCGCTTGTTCTCGAGGAGAAGCGCGCGTTGTGCAGTTTATACTAGAGGAGGCAAAGAAATACTTCTCAATAACACAACAGAAGAACAAGAAGAAGAACACGAATAGTAAGAAAACGATGAACTTGGAAGAGTATTTAGTGCTGCGAGATTTTGAGTCGGGCCACTCGGCGATGCATCGATGTTTGCTTCACGGTCCCAACTTGACGTGCGCTCGAACGTTGTTGAAATTCGCTACGGAACACTGCTCGAAGAAGAGTAGCGTGAATCTGCTTCATCAACCGAGGTGTTTTCGAGGGCACACTCCGATCGAAAGTTTATCGATAACGATAGCAACCGCAGCGTCGAAAGAAGAAGAAGAAGAAGGAGGAGAAAAAGAAGAAGGAAGAAAGAGACACATGCGCCTGAGAAGATCGGATGTCTTTTCTTGGGGCTCAGGCGTGAATTATACGCTAGGCACCGGGAACACGAACACGAACGGCGATAGATGCAAACGGATAGAGTATTTTGCGAAGCACCACTTAAACGTGACTTCGTTGAGTTGTTCTCGATTTCGTTCGTTCGCGACGACAAAGGAAGGGGAGGTTTATTCGTGGGGTCTGACCGATTGGAATAGTTATAGCAAAATAAACGGTGAAGTACAAGAAAACAACGCATCACTGAAGCGCGAAGCGGATATGTTTCCGACGCGCATCGAGACGTTTATCGGTGGAGCTTCCTCGAAACCAAAGATTGTTAAAATCACGTGTTCTGAAAATTTCGCGCTGCTCGTGGATGACTCTGGAAGTTTATTTATCATGGGAAAAACGCTCGGACTCTTTTCCTCATCGTCAGATGCTGGTATCACTAACGACAATAATAATAATAATAATAATAATAATAATAATAACAACAACAACAACAACAAGGAAGATGATAGCAGCTGCATGCAAATGTTTCCTAGACGCATTTTCGGAGACGATAAGCGAGATCCAATCTCTCGAGAGACATTTAAAGAGCAGCGCATTGTAGATGCGAGTTGTGGAAACGCGCACGCTGTCGTTATCGACTCCAAAGGTCGATGCTGGAGTTTTGGACTGAATGGGACTGGTCAACTCGGGTTTCAGATCGATGCTATTTCGCGCGTCAAATTTCCAAGGGTTGTAGTCGGCATTGAAGGTTACTGTCTGAGCGCTTCATGTTCTGATGAGACGACGCTCGTGCTCGTGCGAAAAAACAACAACACGAAAGCCATCGTTCGGTTCGGTTCTGGAGATTGTAAACCGAAACAAATAAGATGTTCTTCTCGCAGTACGATTGTGAGCATGTCGTGCGGCAATACAATTTCGGCGTTTGTTTGCGAGAACGGTGATCTGTATCGTTTTCACTCCAAAAAGCCCGATGATTGCGAAGCGCAAAGGGTCGACGAGTTTAATTCTGTGCCATTTGTATCGTGCACGATGACGAATTCGAGAGGCTGTGTTCTAGCTAGGAACGGTGATTGTTACGAGTTTGAAGTAAACGAGCGATCTGGAGAGTGCTCAGTCTTCAGTCGCGTCGTGGGTGTAAAACGAGTAACTTCGATTTCGATCAGCGATAAGCACGCGTTGAGCATATCGAATTGGACGGAGCCTAATTCGAATTGGCCGGAATCTAGAATCATCCGAGAAAAAGCCCGAAAAGAAGAAGAAGAAGAAGAAGAGAGTTTACAACACATCGCGTGTAGAGTTGTTTGTGAAGAAGTGTTGGATTTAAGTAATTGCATGGAGTGTCTTCAAAATCTTCCAAATTTAGACATTGAAAGTGGAGAACTATTGCGAGAGTACGCGTACGAGCTCGCAGCTTTGAATTTAGACGCACTTATTGAGGTTTACGACGTGCTGGGTACGAAATACGATGATGAGCACGTCGACGATGCTGTTTTAAGTGGGATTCGAGAACGAAGCATCGGCGGTGTAGAATTAACTTTAGAACTCGATTGGAATATAGAGAAGACGTACGCGCCCGTCGTCGCCGACGAAGAAGGAGAGAAGAAGAATAAGGAGAAGAAAAAGGAGAGAGTGGAAGTGATGAGTGGGAAAACGAATGAAGTTCCGGCGCGAGCACCGCAAATGAAAAGAAATGCCTCGCCAGAAACAGAATCACTACCATCGAAGTCAAAACCGATTAAAATATCTCTCACTTCCACAACGAAATGCACTCAAAAGCAAATCCAACGCAATTCGATGCGGACGACGCCGCCAAAAAGCGTTGATTATACACGCTTGAGTGAAAGACGAAAATCAGGAGGCATATTGAAACAATTTAAGCCGATCATATTCAGGCAGTACGAAGAAAGCGACGAAGATGGGAACGATGCATACGACGAGGACCTCGAAACGGAAGCACGATTGAGAGAGAAGTTGAAATGGAAAGCGGATGGGGAGGAGCAAGAAAGGTCTTCGATATCGCGTGGTTTCACCGCTACGAGTTTGAAGGAGATTCAAGAGTCGCAAAGTAGAAATCCTTTACCATCGTTTAGATCCATGGTAGGTTCCCAAGCGAAGAAAGAATTTTCTATGGAAATGTTCGAGACGCGAGGTGTTCACAGAGACGATGCCACGGGTTCATCTGCTACGAGCGTAACGGTGTCGCTTTCCGCTCTGGCGAGACGAACGAAATCGAAAAAGCATGTCGTAGATTCCTCTCCGGCGCCATGGCTTGGCTCTAGCGCCTCGTTCGATAAGAATAAAGGGTTCATCGGAGGTTCTGCGTCTTCTCAACAAAGTCCTCTTCGGGATTTGATGCGTCAGGAGGAGGAGAAGCAGCAAGAGCGCAACGCTTCGTCTACGCGTCCTATTTACGGATTCTCACCGAATGCGTTTTCTTCGACTTCCCCTGGAAGCTGGTTCCCTTCAAACGATGACGAACATGGAAAGAAACTCACTTTACTCGAAATCCAAGCGTTAGAGGAGAAGGAAAAAGAAGAGCGAGAACTCGTCGCCTTGGTCGCCGCGTTCGAGAAAGCTGAGATGGACGGGAACGCTCACCACAAGAGCAACAGTGGAACAAAGAAGAAGAGGAAAACGAAAACAAAGAGCGCGGTGGCGGAGAAATTAAATGGTGAGGCACAACAGTCGCCACGAACGAAGAAGGATGGCAACAAGAAGACGAAACCGCCTTCTCCAACGCCTCCTCGCGTATCGACGCGTCGCGGCGGGGATACTACTACCAACGAAATGGCAGCACCATTGTTGTATAAAAGTAATACTAGCAACGGTAGAGAAAAAGTAGTCTATTAGACGATTAGATCGTAGTAAAAACACGTCGTGTTTAATAAAAGCGCTTGAAATGAATAGCGTCTGTTCGCGAATATGGTAGTAATACATGCAACGCAAATAACACCACCCCGAACAACGAATACACAAACGAACAAACAAGAGACGAAAAACAAGAGACGAAAAAGAGAGAAAAAAAAAACAAAAAACCTTCCTCTTCTTCAATAAAAAGTGGATAAAAAAAGACGGCGGAACAGACACGCAATATCTATTCCTCGTCCATCGCACACACAACGAACGAGCTTGTTACACACGCATCACAGATAGATGTCTTTCTCCACGCATTCCTTAAAGTCTGCGTTACTCGTCTCTTCCTTCAACAACACCAAGAATACGAACAACAAACGACTTCTCGTCGCGAAGAAGAAGAAAAGCATCCCCATCGCAACCGCATCATCATCATCATCACCATCGTCTTTTAACATCAACAACAACATCAAGAACATCAACGCGAACAACAGAAGAAGTAATAATAACCGCGCTGCTAAAAAGTTCGTTCCAATGGCTGGAAAAGTTGGTCCGTCTGGTGAGGTGAAAAAAGTCGTCCTCGCGTACTCTGGTGGGTTAGACACCTCCATCATTCTCAAGTGGTTGCAAGACACGTACGGGTGCGAAGTCGTGACGTTCACCGCGGATTTAGGCCAAGGCGAAGAACTCGGTCCGGCGAAAGTGAAGGCGTTGAAAATGGGCGTCAAGGAAGAAAATATCTTCATCGTCGACGTTCGCGAGGAGTTCGTGAAAGAGTACGTCTTTCCGATGTTTCGAGCGAATGCGATTTACGAAGGGACGTACTTATTGGGCACGTCCATCGCGAGACCGTTGATTTCGAAGAAACAAATCGAGATTGCGAATCAAGTCGGCGCGGACGCCGTGTGCCACGGAGCCACGGGGAAAGGGAACGATCAAGTCAGGTTTGAAATCGGCTATTACGCGTTAAAACCAGACGTGAAAGTGATCGCGCCTTGGAGAGAGTGGGATTTAGATTCCAGAACGAAGTTGTTGGCGTACGCGGACAAAAACGGGATTCCGGTCGCCGCGTCGAAGAGGCAAGAGCAACCGTACTCGACCGATGCTAACTTGTTACACATTTCTTACGAAGGAAACGCGTTGGAAGATCCGTGGGAGGAGTATTTGGAAGATATGTTCACGAGATCGGTGAGCCCAGAAAACGCGCCGAACGAACCGACGTACATCGAGTTGGAGTTCGAGAAGGGGGACCCTGTGGCGTTGAACGGGGAGAGGTTATCGCCAGCTGAAATGTTGACGGCGTTGAATAAGCTCGGAGGAGATAACGGCATTGGTAGATTAGACATTGTCGAGAGCAGATACGTTGGGATGAAGTCGAGAGGTGTGTACGAAACGCCCGGCGGCACCGTTTTGTTAGCCATGAGAAGAGATTTGGAATCCATTTGCTTGGACCGAGGGGAAATGCATTACAAGGACGAGATTATGCCAAAATACGCGGAGTTGCTTTATAACGGCATGTGGTTTTCGCCGGAAAGAGAAATGATGCAAAAAAGCATCGATCAAGCCGCGCAACACGTCAACGGTACAGTCAGAGCAAAGCTGTACAAAGGCAACGTCATGTGCGTCGGACGAAAATCGCCTACCTCTTTGTACGACGTCAACTTATCCACGTTCGAAGAGGACGGCGGCGCGTACGACCAGAAAGATGCCGCCGGCTTTATCAAGTTGAACGCGCTGCGATTGAGAACGTTGAAGAGAAGACGCACGGACGCCGGCAAGTAAGTTTGAGGCGAAAAGAAGAAGAGGCTGGTTGTTGTTTTTTTACAACAGTACCACACTATGATATTGTTTTAAACCAAGTATTTAATACAAAACTACTACGTATATACAATGTTCATGTTCACAGGTACACACCGGTACACATCCACTAAACGACTTTTAGTTTATATCCTTTACTCTTGGCGAACTTCATGCAATCTTTTTCCGTCACTTCAATCGCCCAGTGTAACATTGTTTGTCGAACGACGGGTGAAATCGAGGCGTCGTCGAAACGTCTGTTTGACGAAACAATCTTATTCAAGAGATTATTCTTCCATCGACCTTTTTCGCCGCCAACTCCGGTCCAGCGCGATATTTGTCTCGCATCGTCCGCCGTTCTTCTCCCGAGATAAAACCTGCAATACCACTGGAACCACCCTCTCGGATCTTGTTCGTTAATCCATCCGTGCTCTTCCCAATAGTGCTGATCTTGACCCGCTTTCACTTGATACAGGTTTCGGTAACTTTTATACACTCGATTCTCGTATAAACCTTTGGACATGTTCTCGAACCATTCCTCGGGAAACTCTTTCGACGCGACTAGAATTGGACGTTTGAGGAAACCTTTCTTACCTCCTCGAGGGTTAAAGTAGCACCCACCAAACGTCCCGGCTTGAATCATTTCTTTCGGCGTCAAATTCGGTTGAAAGTGCGCTTGCGAACTCGGAACGTTTTTGAACGTCAGCTTCCCAGTCGCCTCGTCGCGCTTCAAGACGGAACTTTCCGGGTACACCTCTTTCTCCTTCGTCGTCGTTCTCCTCGCCGGTTTGTAAAACACTGCCGATTTTTGCGCCTCGTCTCGCGTCTTTGGCGGGTCGTACGTCCCAAACGACGACGACGCTCTTTTCGCAGTGCCACCACCAGAAGGGAACAAAGTGGGCGTCGATATCGAAACGTCGACTTTCTCTTCGGCGTAGTTGACCACTTTTTTATCTCTCGCGCTCGTTCTCTTCGTCGCTCCGAACAGCAAAGGTTTGGATTTTGGAAGCAACTTACTCTTCTTCATCTTCTTTATTCTTCTCTCCTCCTCTGTATCGTCTTCAGACGAAGATGATGGAAAAGCTTTACGCTTCGCGTCTCCGAGAACTTTTTCCATTCTTATTTTGTTCGCTTCGATGCGCTCGTCGCGTTCGCGCTCGTACTCCGTCCGATTGGCGCTCGCTAACATTTGATTCTTATTCTTATTACTCTTATTATTAAAGAGAGAGAGAGAGAGAGAGAGAGAGAGAGAGTTCTTCTTGACTTCTTCTTCTTCTGATGATGATAGAAGAGTTTCACTAATGAGATTAATGCTGACGTCAAACAAATGAGTGAGTTGTTTTTCTGTGGTCTGTTTTGGTCTGTTGTTGTTTCTCTTCAAAAAAAAAAAAGAAAATGGAGAGAAGTGTATTATTGCGAGGAAAGTTAAGTCTCTCGTCTGGGCCTTCAACATCTTCTTCTTCTTCTTTCACGACGACAAGAAGACAAAGAAGACAAAGAAGAAGTGATGAAGGGGGATGCATTTACGCGTCGTCGCTCTCACCGAAAATAGTCGTCGCTGAAGGGGAGCAAACGACGACATCAAAAACGACGACATCAAAATACGAAGTCACGGAGAAAGTGAAAATTGGTTCCAAAAGTCAAGTCCAGTTGGATGTGAGAAGCGGAAGGTTGTACGCGCAAGCGCTGGAAAAGACAGCCACGTTAAAAGTAAACGGAAACATATGTTTTCCAGGGGTAGCGTACGTCATCAAACCAGAAGGCGCACTATGCGAGATTGGCTCTCAAGGCGAAGACGAGGTTGGAATCTTCAACGTGTCGTTGGAAAACGCGAATACAAACGCCACGGCGAGCGCGGACGCGATGTCGGAAATGTTGGCGAAGAGCTTCGAGATGACGGCGAGTAAAGAGGTTCAAAACGCGTTGAAGGTGGAGAAAGTCATCGCGGCAAAGAAATTAGCCATTCACACGAAAGATATGGATTTACCTCCTCCATCTTCTTCGTCGCGGTGAGATACGCGTAATAATTTTTACGTATAATAAAGCAGGTTGTGTTGTTGTACAATAGTAAAATAGTTTGTACCTGGTAGTAAGAAACTGGTTGTTTAATAATATCGTTTGTATTTCTTTCGTTTACAATTTTGTTTTTTATGTTGGCCGTTCTTGTTGGCCTGATGCTAGTGCGAAAATGTTCTGAATGATTACTTATTAATAAGATGTGGTGGCGGTGGTAAAAGTGAGAAGATCTCTTTTTTACGACCATTGCGATCTGCCAGCCTTCTTCGCTTCTTCCCTTTGCCTTCTCGCAATCTCTCTCGCCTCCGCAGTCGTCATTCTCTTCGTCGTTCTCTTTTGCGGCATCTTCACACCGTTCGCTCTTTGAAACGCCAACACTTTATTCATCAACGTCATGCGGTCAGAACCCGTGTATCGGTCGACCTCCTTGCCATCCGCGAAAAAGACGAAAGACGGGACTTCCGACACCTTCAAAGTCTTGGCCAACGCCTTGGACTCTTTGTTCTTGTCCGCGATCAATCTCGCCCATCTCGTCGCACCCGCAGTGTTTCTGGAAAGAGAAACAACCGCCGGGAAGATCTTCAAGCATCCGCTCGGCGGATCGTTCTCGACCGAAACGTCGACAATCGCGAGTTGCTTGGCGCACTCGATTTCAACCGGAGCGATGAAACCCGGAACTTCTTGCGCCGGCATGCACAACTCCAAGAAGTCCTTCAAGTCCGCCTCGGTTGAGATGTCGGTCAAAAAGTCTTGAACTCTCAATCCGCCGGCACCTTCATCGCCGTAGTACAAAACACCTTCCGCGATGGATTCGTGCGAGCCGGCGCCGAAACCGGAGTGTTGCCACAACAAGTCGCCGTGCTTGTAATATTGAAACGTAGGAAAGTCCTTGACGCCGAGCTTATCGGCCAAATTCTTAGCGCCGGAAGAGGACAAGATGTCGCATTCCAAGAACGTCACGTCTGGGCATTCTCTCGCAATTCTCGCCATCGACGCCGTGATTTGTCTGCACTCTTTGGCTTGTTCGTCCGTGAACCCCTCGCAGGCTTCGTCGGAGATTAAGCCCAACATGACCAAGTTATCGCCGGCTAAGGTCAAAGCCGCGTCTAACTCCTCGGTGCTGCTGATGAAGTTCGTTCTCGCCGCAACTTTCGCGGATTCCATCGCGCGACGTTCGTTCCCAGTCGGCGGTGCCGCGTTGACGACGTGTAAACTTCTTCGAGAAGAAGATGATCGCTTTTGAGAAGAAGAAGAAACGAGGTTCTTTTTCGTCATCGCGATCGAGGATTGAACAGCAGAGGACGCCATCTTTTTTCTTTAATATTAGAACTTAAAATGAATTGATACGTAAGAATAGAACAGAACTTGTTCTCTCTCGATTATATACTACGAGAAGAAGAGCGTTTTGAGTGTTTTTAATGAGGATTTTATTCGAATGAATCGAGAGAGAATTATGGGAGAGCTTTTTTGAGTCAGATCGATGATGACGCGATTGATGAGAGAAGATTTTTTCTTTTTTTTCTTTTTGTGAGCAAGGACACGTCAATCACGTGAGCCCATAATTTACCTATGATACTGTGCTTAAATAGCTGAAAACAAGTACACACAAGAAAACGAAAAAAATCAAAAACGAGAAAAGCACACACACGCAAACAGAAGAGTTATTATTAGTATTATTTCTCATAATACGTACCGTCCTCTTCTGACGACCACGTGACTCGGATCGTCTTTTTTACTCCCTTCGCGTTTCATGTACCGCACGGACGGCAAAGACGAAGCAAAAATGACTCGCACGATGACATCGTCCCTCCTCTCTTCCTCCGAAGACACACCTTCAAAACATTCCTCCTCGAAACCGAGAAACGCCTTCTCTCGTAAAGCGAATTCCGTGACATCAAACGAGAGTAAGTGCTCTTTTTCTTTCAACAGTTGGTCAAACTTCGCATTCGTTTCCTCTTGTCGTTTCGCGTTGACGATTAAAGCTATGCACGGTTTCGCGACTTCGCTCGGTCGCGGGGAAAACAGCATATCAAACGCGTCTTCGCTCGTTTCCGGTTCTAACCACATGTAATTTCGATTCGAACTTCGTTTGGAAAGGAATACATCGAGCGTATCGATGAGTCCAGGCAACAAGTCTGGATCGTATCCCACGTCCGAGGCGACGATTAAATCTGGATTTATCACACCCGCGGCTGTTTTCAACGTCTCCTCGTCTGAAAACCAATCGAGTTCGCGAATGGAAACGAACGAGTTCACGATTTCGCACTCGTACGTAAAAGCCATCTCTTCCTCGTCCGTCCTATTTTTGGACGCTAACGCGTCTTTACGATACACGTCCTCGCCCGTTGGCATTGGCGGGAGCGCATCTAATGCGCTCTCTCTCTTTATCGCGGTGTTTTTATTTTTCGTACTACTCGTAGTACTGGAAATATTTCCTCGCACGTTCCTTTCCAAGTTATCGTTCGACTCTTTACTTTTATCCGTCAAGACTAATCGTAAAGGTTGCGAACGCAACATAGCTACGCCGGCAAGACCAGCGCCACTTCCAAGTTCTAATACTGTTTTATTATACACTAAACCTGGTTCGTTGATGGCTAACTCGGCGAGTTTGAATCCAGCCGTCCATTCGTGCGCGCCCGTGTTGCCGGCGAACAAATTTTTCGACAGCGAGAGCGTTATTTCCGACAGATTTTCGTAACGACTGTTCGCTCCTACGTCGAGCAAGTCATCTCTGAACGTTTCGCCCGTCTCTCGTATCGTTCCGTTCTCGTACACGAACATCTTCTTCGTCATCTCGTTTTTCTCGTCTTCTTCCTCTGTTCGTTTGTCCGCTTTTGTCCCCGACAACGAAGCCGAGGCGAGTAAACGCTCGCCGTGCTTTTCGGCAAAGTCGTCTCGTAAACACCCACTCTCCTCGGCTTTCACGAATATCTTCTTCAAGAAAACGTCGATGTAGTCTCTTCTCGTTTTATCTATTGTGTTCCTTTTCTCATCGTCGTCGTCGTGATGAGTCTCACCACCAGTATCACTCGGACGACTATAAGAAGTGCACGACAGTCTCTCGTGAAACTTTGTTTTGTTGTCGTTCTCGAGAAGCGAGAGAATGTGCAGCGCGGTTCGTTGCAACTCGTCGAGTGCGTTGATGTTTTTTTGTTTCACATTATTTAACTCCTCATCATCATCAAGTGGTGTTGTGATGACATCTTCTTCTTCTTCTTGTTGTTTTTTTTTCAATAGCGCTGAACGAACGATGGCATCCACCGACCGCATTCGCGCGAACATGGCGAGCGTTTCAAACCCGTCTTCGAGCATCATTTTCATCGTCGTCTCAAAACCATCTTCTTCTTTATGATGATGATGAGAGTGAGAAAGAGGAGAAGAAGTTGGTGTTGTGGTGAACTTTTTTTCCAATACATATCATCATCGCTTTACTTCGTGCGCGCAGTCACTGCAGCAACAAGAGCAGCAACAAGAAGAAGAAGAAGAACGCACATCTCTAATAATAATGTTTAAAAAAAAGCCGGCGGCGTTGAAGGTGAAGAGTGACAACCCGAGGTTGTTCTTCGTCGGTCTCGTGTGCGTGATTTTGTTATACATTTACCGAGCGCTTCTCCTTTCTTCTTCTTCAAAGAGTAAGAAGAAGAAGAAGAAAGAGGAAATGGTGGTGGTAGACAAAACGCGGAAAATTAGCGCAGAGGAAGTGAGGAAACACAACTCGGTGGATGATTTGTGGATTATTATCGACAAGAAAGTGTACGACGTGACGGAATACGCGGAGGAACACCCGGGAGGAGTAGCGGCGATTGCCAAAAATGCAGGAGGCGACGCGAGTAAAGGATTTCGCGGGCCGCAACATCCGTCGAGAGTGTTCGATATCGTAGACGATTACATGATTGGCGTTTTAGAAGAAAAGAAATGATTATGAATACTAATATGCTTTAATATAATATAAATAACACGCACTACTTTGAGGAAAGCAGCAATCGTTCTTCGAGCGCTTCGATGCGCTTTTGAAGCTTTCGAATAACGTCGTCCTTCTCTTTCGCGTCTCGCTCGAGCTTTTCCAAGCGCGAGTGGAGCGGCGCGGCATCGCTCGAGGTCTGTTCTTCGACGACGGCATCGTTGTTTTCGTCGTATTCCTCGCTCGATGCAGGAGCAGCCGTGGCGCCGCCCCTGCCGCTGCCGCTGCTGGTGACTTCAACCTCCTTCGACGAAGATTTCCTCTTGAATTCCCAACTTTTCCTTGCCGTGGACATCCATTCTTTAAATGAAGTTCCGAAACTACCAGTCGTCGTCGTCGTCGTCGTCGGTGCAGACTCCGCTTCGTCGCCGCCGCCGCCTTTCTCTTCGCCTTCTTTTTGCGAAGATTGGACCGAGTCGCACGTCATCGGCGTTTCCACCAACGGGTGGTTCGCTGGTCGTCCATCTTCGTCCGTCTCGTCAAAGCGTAAAACTTTCGAAATTTTTTCGTCCAGTGACGCGCCCTCCTCGTCGATATTATCATCCGCGAGCTCGGGCGTCGTCGTCAGTGATACTCTCTCTTCCTTCTCTCTATTTTTTGTGCTTTGCTGTTGTATATATATTTTTCTCTCTCTCCACGGCGTGCACCATTTCTCAAACATCTCTCCTAATTTCTTCGAATCGGCATCTTCTGCGTCCTTGCCGCTGTCTTTGTTATTGTTGCCAGTGGTGTTGGTGAACGCGAAGCTCATGGACATTGTCATAAATTGGTGGTAATCTGCGCCAAAAATCTCCTTGGCGACGGATTTCTTATGCTTTCTCGCGAGCTGTTCAACCTTGTGCATCGTCACGTCTGCGTTACCGAGCGTCGCCGTCATCATCAGCGCCGAAGCGTCGAATGCTTCCGTCACGGCACTTTGTAACGCCGTCGCTAGCGCGCTCACGTCTGATGCAGGTTCTTTCACCGCTTTCAAAATAGACGGCGATTCTAACAGAGCTAAAGTTACTTGAAACAAGACCGTTCGATCACGTTTGAATAACAAAACGTCCCAAACTCGTAACGCAGTCTCCCACGGCAAGCAGTTCACAAACAAGCATAAAAACCAATTCAAAGTAATTGCCGATAACGGAATGTTGAACTTATCGAGCTTTTCTAAAAGCGTCGGCAACTTTTGACTGACGAATACTCTCAAGATCTTCTGATCCACCGAAGGCGCGAGCATTTGCTTCGTGACGAAATATCCGGGCAAGATATCCTCGACGATTGTCCCGAGCACATAGAACGCGGACTCTTCCGGCATGAGCAGCAACAAAAGTCCAGCTAAGAAATTAAGACCTTGACAGTATCCAACTTTCGGATTGTATCTCGCGTAGGCTAATAATACGCGTCGAAGAGCATCTCTCCCGACGCCTTCCAGTAACGGATGCGCCGGAAAGGTTCGTGGGAGATCCTTCTCGACCTGCACTTTTGCATCCGCAAAGCTCTGCACGTGGTTGTAAATGTCAAAAAGCTTCGATTCGCATTTATCGTCGTCGTCGCTCGTGGGAAGAGTCGCTTTGTTGTTGTTGTTATTGTTAGTGTCATCATTCGCATCTTTCGGAGGCGATCCGTTTCGTTCGCTCAAAATCGGATTATAACTATTATCGTCTGCGTTATTCTCTTCCACTGTTTCTTCGATTCTTCGAACTAAATCATCGTATAAACCTTTCTTGCGTTTACTCGGTACGTTTGCAAAAATTTCCCAAAGTTTCGCGCGTTGACTCATCGGTAAACCATTGTTCACGAGCATCTCGAGCTCTTTCCTTCGTTTTCCATCGAATTCGCTGCTACTGGATACTTCGTCGCTAGTAGTGTCCGTATTCTTTTTCTTCTTCTTCTTCTTCTCCTCCTTGTTGTCGTCGGCATCGTCATCGGCGCTATCGTCGTCGCGTATCAGAGCCATGACCGCTCTTACGGCGTCAAAGGAGTCGTTTTCTTCTTCGTCTTCGTCGTTGTCGTCTTTTTCTTCTTCGTTGTCCTCGTTGTATTTCATCTTTCTTTTAGCGTGCGTCGGTGGCGTCATACCATCTTCTCCCCTTCGTAAAAATTCGTACCACGCGACTTGACGTTCTTCTTCCTCTTTTCTCAGCACTTCCTTCCAATCTTTGGGCTGTTTGTTCTCCTTTGAAATCGCAAACCCGTACGCGTCTCTGCTCTGATTTTCTTCTGTATTCGTCGTCGTCGTCGTCGCCATCATCGTTGTCTTCTCGTCCTTTATTATTATTCACGTTATTCTTTTCCTCGTCGTGGTACTCTTCTTCGTGAGAAAGAATCAAACAAACGGTCACTCTCAACGACTTTTGAAAAGAAAAAATTCTGTTGTTGTTGTTGTGCTTTTGACTTTTAGACGCAGGAAGGATAAAGCGCGCGATGACGATAAAATCTTCTTCTTCTTCTCTCTTCTCATCGAGATGATGATCGCTGTTTTTATCTCTTCTTCTTCTCCCTCTTTCTCTCTCTCTGTTTGTGAAAATAACAGAGTGCGTGTCTTTCGTGTTTTGTTGTTGTCTCACTCCACTGTGTGGGAATCTGCTCGTCGGTTTCTCTTCTTCTTCGGTCTCTCATCAAAGGAAGACGGTCTGCTTTTTTTTTCGTTTTTTTTCTTCGACTTTCTTCATCTCGCGTCTTCTCTCTGGCCACAAAAAGAAGAGAGAGTTATCCGATATTACTTCTCTACACTTCTATATTATTACTGCAGCGCTCTCCATACACGCACTTCCATAATACATAAATAAATAAATACAGTCAGATGGTGGTTGCGGCAACAGCATCACCGTTTGGTTGCGCGACGACGAGTTCTGCCGCCGCCGCCGCGCGCGCGAGCAATCTGCCTTCCTCTTCCTCCTCTTCCTCCTCTTCCCATTCCTTAGTCGTCGTCCAAAACCAAGTCACCTTTCTCAGAGGTGGTGCACCTCTAAAAGGTGGTGGTTCCTCCTCCGCGGCACCGTTCTCTTCCGCGCGGCGCAATAAAAACAACGGAAGAAACTTCTCCTCGTCTTCTGTTGTCGTCGTTCGCGCGTCCGCTTCCTCCGACGAAGGCGACGACAAAGAGGATAAATCTTCTGCAGGAGCGTCATCATCGGCAAAGATGACGTCGGATGTGCCAGCTAAGCTGAGAAGAAAGGAAAAAAGAAATAAAAAGAAAGAAATCAAAGACATCTCCGCGGATGACATCAATCCAATCGCGATTGGTCGTAAATCCAGAGAGATGTTCGATGGTTTCTTCGAGCAAATCACCTCGTTGACTCGATTGCAGAAATCTACCGGGAACATCCCAGGCAACGCCGGGTACGACACAAGCATCTACGACATGGACTTGTTATCGGGCGATACCACGGATATGATCGATGCGAATCCGCAGGCGAAGTTCACGACGGTGTTAGTCACCGGTGCGACTGGGAGAGTTGGAAAAGTCATCGTGAGAAAGCTCTTGCTGAGAGGGTACGGCGTTCGCGCGTTGATTCGACGCGAGTCGGACAAGGAGTTTTTACCGCCCAACGTCGAGGTGTTTGTCGGCGACGTGTCAGATTTGGACACCATGAGAGAGGCGGTGAAAGGTTGCGCGAAGATAATGTATTGCGCGAGAGCTTCGTCAACGTTGACGTCGGATTTGTATAACGTCGAGGTTCTTGGCGTTCAAAATGCGTGCGCGGCGATGCAGGATTACTTCCACACGTTGGCGGCGAGACGAGCGGGTCAATCCGTCAAGTCGAAGAAGATGTTGACGGATTTCAAATGGGCACAAAACTTCGAAGGTGAGAGACAATGGTCGACTGAGTTCAGCCAAAGCGCGAGCGATGCAGCTGGGGGTGGCTGGAGAACTGCCAGCAGCGGCGAATCGTCCACGTCTGCGGCCAAATCGGAAGCGACTCGAAGAACTGTACAAAAAGTGAAATTTGAACCGTCCGAGGAGAACTGGAAGTTTGCCAGTTGGTCCGGGTTCGTGACGCCGAGAACCGGCGTTGCGACGCTCATCTCGCCGGATGTGAAAATTCTTCACGCAGAGAGTTCGAATAAGGCGATCGTTTTGTCCACCTGCGAGGGTTTAACCATTCGATACAAGTGCGACGCGAAGAAGTATTCGCTTTGCGTCATCGATACGGATGGGAACTTGTTCCGCGCATCCATGCGCGCAAAGTTGGGATGGAAAACGCAATCCATTCCGTGGTCTCGATTCGTTTCAGAAGATGTCGACGACACGACGATGAACTCGTCCGCGGACGTCCCGCAACTCGACGTTTCCAAGATTGCGAAAATCGGCGTTCAGTTCCGAGCGAAAGTGAACGCGAAAACGAACCAGACGTTGGAAGATGATTTGGCCGGCGCGACCAACCAGTTTTCCTTAGTTTTGGAATATCTCAAAGCGAACCCGAGAGGTGAAGAGGCGGATATCGTTCTACTGTCGTGCTTTGGCGCAGGCATGGAACCAGGGGAAGAGAAGCAACGCGTTGTGAAGCACAAGAAAGACGGTGAATGCGCGTTGAGAAGATCGGGATTGCAATACGCCATCGTGAGACCCGCGGTGTTGAGCGAAGAACCGAGTGGAGGTAAGGCGTTGGTCTTTGACCAAGGCGAACGATTGACGCAAACTATTTCGTGCGCGGATGTTGCGGACGTTTGCGTGAAGTCGCTTCACGATTCTGAGGCGAGAAACCGAACGTTTGACGTCGCGTACGATAAAGGCTCCGAGGGCGACTACGAGCTCGTCACGCAAGTTGCGTCAAAGAACTCGGGCAACTACTTGACGCCCGCGTTACAGCCACTCGAAAGAAACACGTAATAAAGATAACAACTAATAAGAAGAAGAATACGAGGTGAGAAGAAGAGAAGAAGAAGAAGAACAGAGAGAATAGAAAAAGAAGAGTTTTAATCAGCAAAATACACACAAATCGCGATACTATTTTTAACGACGGCTCGTTTTGGTACTGGTATATATTTAAAAAAATCTTATCATTTCTTCGCCTCTTTCACTTTCACCGTTTGTCTAACAATACCTAGTAACTCTTCCTGTTTGATGGCGTACATTTGCTCCAATCGTTCAGCCGCCGCGGCGGCCAAATTCTCCACCGCTTCTATACTATTCTTACCGTTACTATTGCTACTATCGTTACTACTACCGGCGTGATTCTTCACCAACGTATTTCGGGTCAATATGCACCCATACAACGCCCTCACATCTGCACCAGTGGACATATCAATAGCTGCCGCGTAATACATGCTCGCTCGACGTAAATTATCAAACCCACCTAAAGCGTATAACTGCTCCGCGACGCGCCTGTGATGATGATAATTACTCGGCGCCGAGCATATGCATTCCTCGAAACAAAAGATAGCCTGTTCGTGCATGAACAGCTTCGCGTAAATCTTTCCAGCGTGTTCCCACGCTTCAACGTCGTCCATGAACACGTCCAAATACTTGTTCAACGCTTCTAAACACTTCTTCGTATCGTTTTGAGATTCAAAAACTGCTATTCTTCTCTTCATCACTCTTTGCTCCGTCGGTTGATCTTCCAATATCGCATCGTAGTGTTCCATCGCTTTGTCGAATTCTCCGGACGCTTCTAACAACATACCCTCTAAGCGTTTTAATCGTTGCGAATTCTTCTGCCCCAACGTCTCTTCGACAATCGCTTTTAACTCGTTGAATAGCTCCAACGCTCGTTTCAAGTTCGTACTCGAAGTATCCAACGAAGCAATAAACGTTTGCTCCAACAAAATCAAGTGTTTGTTCACCGTCGAAGGACTGGAACCGAAGAGAATTTTCGTCAGAAACGATCGTTTGCGTAGCTTTTCGTTCATGTGTTCCAACACAATCTCTCCAGCTCTGAACGTAGACGCGCTCCGTCTTAATTTATGTTCTTCGATCATTTGTAAAAACAAGGCGCAGTTTTTCACATCTTTTTTCGCGAAGCCAGTGCTCGTTAAATACTCCTCGAGATCATTCACTTGAGGAATGGTCGATCGGATCGTGTCCATCTTTCTTCTTCTCTCTTCTCTCTTCTCTCTTATAAAAACGCTCTCGTTCCTCGCTCTTAATTGCGCCGTCGTCAAATGAATAAGGTAGAAGACGACGACAAAACGCTGCTTTGCTTGAAAAAAAGTTGAAAACCAAAAGAAGAAGAAGAAGGGTCTTGTGTGTAATAATATTTTAGTAATGAGAATTTTAATTTCAATCAAGAAATCCAACAAGTTCAATCAATAATCCAACCATTTTTACTGGACGCTTTAAAACTGTTTATCCACGCCAAACATGGTCGATACCGAAGCAGCTTGCGCTCTTTCTTGAGGATCTCGCAAGTAACTCGAATACGCCATCGTCCCGAACATCATCGTGTACAAAATGTACGTGATTTGGCTCGTCGCCGGTGGGTGTCCGTGCATCGCTGGAGACCAAACTTTGATAAAGTAGTGAAATCCAATGCAGACGGATAAGAAAAAGTTGCCAATCGCCACCGTTTTCATCGTTTCCGCTTTTGTTCCGGACAAAATGGCGATGTGAAACAATTGCAAGAACAAATATACCGCGTACGACACGCACTTCAAAAACTGTAAGATGATGTAATCGGCTTCGTTGGACGCTTGTAAACTCGCCATCGGCTCGTTTCCAGTGAGCGCGTTGATGAACCACAAGATGAAGCAATACGTCGCGTTGTAAGCGTTCACAACTAACAACACTTTCTGCAAACTCAACATTGCCGTCAATCTATTCAAAATGAAAATCACCACGCACACCGGCAACAACGGTAACGAATACGTAATCACGGCGGCAACAAACGGCGAGTACTCCTTCGGGACGTAATCGCGAATGTTTTCATGAATGTATTTATGAGACCAGTCGTGGGCGGCGGACAGTCTAGGCGCCGCGTGCGTGGAAATCTTCTTGTACCCGGCATCCCACGCCTTTTCGAACGTTTCTCCAACGTCCCACAACATGGCGGCTCCGGCCCCAGTCCATCGACTCCCCGTGCGTCTCCCGAACGAGTCGTTTTCACCGTACGCGGGAAGTTCGCCGAATGACCCCGGGTCGTTCAAATTTTCCTCCTCTACGGTTGATTTCGTGTCTATTTCTCCCTCCTCTTCCTCCTCGTTGTTGTTGTTGCTAATTTCTCCTCCATCGTCATCTCCATCGTCCTCTTCTTGCGCTGCTACTTGTGTGAATCCTCCATTCACGTTCGTCGTCGATTGAATCAAGACGAACGATAAGCATACGGCGAGAAGAACGACAAGAAATCTTCTCGACGAAGACCTTGTTTTCTGTCGCATCATCATTGTCATCATGTATCTCCTCAAATTCTCTTTTCTGATGATCCTCTCTCTTCTTTTTGTGTGTGTCTTTGGCTCACACAAATAATCACTTTCTGATTTTGAGTTTATACGTTTTGTGTAATGAATTCTCTCGTTACTGCGACGATGAAGACGGAAACGCGCGAGTATCGAGTCTCTTGTTTGCGTGTGTGTGTGTTACGACTTTCTGTTGTTGTTCGACAGTGATGAGTAAGTGCGCACCAAAACCAATAAAACTTTTGAAGAAGAAGAAAGAGAGATTAATTCTCTTCTTCTTCTTCTTCTTCTTCTTCTTCTTCTTCTTCTTTTTCTGTCACAAAAGAAGTCATCGATCGAAAGGGCCGCGAAAAAGACAAAAAAAACGCCAAAGCTTTGACACAAAAGGAGTTTGCCCGTTTGTCAAAAGTCATCAAACCACATAAAAATGCTCGCGTCTACGTTACGACTGGCGGCGAGAAGAGCGACGACGACGACGAGTGGTAAAGCTTCTTTGCCATTGTCTTTTACGTCGTCTGAATCGTCTGCGCGAGAGAGCAATTACTCGACTTTGTGCGTGTTTTTATTCTTCTTATTTTTTATATTTCCCGTGTGTAATATTACTAGTCACGTCCTAAAGGGTCTCTTTCTCTTTCCAGTCGTCGTCGCGATTAGATTTTATGATGCGAGCAACAACAACAACAACAAAACAGAAAACTAACACGCGCACACAAACGCGACGTTTTCTTCTTCTTCCATCGTATCACTCACTCGCGTGATGATCAAAAACAACAGAACCTCTATTTTGGACGGTTCCGTGTGGCAGTTAAATTCGAGGAAAGGTAGACTAGTTGGGACCGATCAGCACGGGAACGAATATTACGAGAATACGAAATATCAACAAGGACGATCGAGGTGGGTGAAATACAAAGATTTGGACGATTATAATCCAGCGAACGTGCCGAGAGAGTGGCATCAGTGGTTACATTACATCTCCGATGAACCTGATTTGACGCAGGAAATCAAGTACGAGATACCGGCTATTCACGTGAAACTTTCGAAACAGTTCGGCGCGGTGGCATCCAACGAACCTCGATACTACCCGAAAGGTCACTTCTTCAACAAAAAAGGGATCAAGGATTGGAAGAAATATGGGGCATGGAGTCCTCCGTAACAGAGGATGAGTTGTTAATAAAAATCGTGTACTAATATATATAAATTCGTTTCTTTCTTCTTTGTTTCTTCTTCTCTTTCGCGCGCGATTCTATTTTCATACTAAATTTATGTTTTTACAAGGTTCTATATATTTGAACTAAGCGCCCATATTCTTCTTCACGAATACGATTGAATGTCGCAACGCGCTTCTGTTCAAGTTTGCAACGTTCTCTTCTCCTTTTTCTATAATTGTAGCCACGGATGGCGGATGCGCTTTAAAAGCGTCGTCGCTGCTCGAGTGGCGTATTCCGTGACGTAAAAAATAGGCTCCGTTCGTATCGTTGAATTCATCTCTATATATCAAAAGAGATCGCGGTTGTAGAAGTACTTGCGCGACTAGTTCTTGCTCTTTTTGCGCGTCTGCTGATTCCTTTGGCCAAAAATCCATCAAAGCTCTTCCGGTCGTCGTAACTATAGCTACGTGTGGGTTGTACACGATGCCGTCAAAGTGTGGATCGATACCGGCGGGCACGTTGTATTCATTTATTAAGACGTGATTCGCCTCGTTTTGACCATCCATGGCCGTCGTTTCTCGCAGGGCTTTCTTTAACGCGTTGATCCATAAAGGCGTTTTCTCGTTGTTCGGTGCCGCCGGTACGTTCAATACTTTCCTTTTCCCTTTGCTCTCCACCCATTTCGCTTCTTTTTGTGTCCGTATCGCTCGATTTATCCTTCGCTCTTCCTCTTCGTGTATAAACTCTGGCACGTAAAACAAACCGGGAATGAATTCATCCGGTTTATCTCTCCTATGCACTCGATATGTATCCCAATCTTCGATCGGTTTCCGGGTAAAAAACTGCGCAAAGAACACTTCGTCGCTCATCAATTCGTCCGCTTTTTTTCTCATCTTTTCGTCATCGTTGTCGTTTTCGTTTGTTCTTGTTGTTTTTGATGAAGGCGGTGTTTTCATCTTCTTCTTCTTTTCAATCTCTTGGGCGAGAAGTTTCGAAAAGTTTATCGACATGTGGGCTGATTCTCTATCTCTCTTCGCTTTGCAGGAGTCTCAATAATTCAAAGTCTAATAAAGCTTTCTTTTGTGTGGTGTTCAGTCAGGTGTTCAACTTCACAGAAATATTTAACGACTTCCCTCAAAATCACAAACGACTAAAAATAAAAATCTAAAAATATTTATGCTGGACGCCGCCGCGTCCGTCGCGCGCGCGAAGAGAATTCGCGCGCGAAGAGAACGAGCGATAAAGAAAAACGCAAAAGTGGTTTCGTCGTCCAAGAAATCGGCGGTGGGTTCTTTGTTGTGCGAGAAGAAGAATTCAAAGAAGGTAGAAGAAGAAGGTAAACGGTGTCGCTTTTTTTTCTCGTTTTTCTCGTTTCCTTTTTAAGTAGATATTTTTAGGTATCTTCAGATCTGACCTTGTCTTTGTTCCTTTCTCTTCTCAAAAAGACGACGACGACAAAGAAGACAACGAAGGAGCACACGACGACGAGAGCAGCGAAGCGCTCTTTGAGACGGTGGAATGCGTTCTCAATCTCGCGCGGCGAAAGATGGACGCGTTGTTGGAAAAGAGCACAGAGAAGGTGAAAAAAGAAGAAGAAGAAAGACGAGAGGTTTTGACCGAGAGCATAAAAAATGAAGCAGAGCGAGCAGAAACGCACGCGAGGCTGCGACACGAAGTGCGCATAGATATCGCAGAAGACGCAAAGGTGAGTTGGTATTTTGAAATGCTCGACGATGTGGGGAAAGAAATGGGAAGATGTAGTGACGGTAGTGAGACGAGTAAATTTTCGAAGACGTTCCCGGAAAGTAATAGTACGGCCCCTTCAAACGACGAGGACGACGAAAGCGAAAGCGAAAGCGAAAGCGAAAGTGAAAGTGAAAGTGAATGTGATAAAGGAAAAGTGAAAAACGATGATAGCGAAGAAAATGATGTTGCTAAGGATAGAGAAGAAGAACCAAAAATTGCCGACGAGAAAGAATGGATATCCTCTTCAGCCGCTCGAAAGAACCGTCCAAAGAAGAAAGAGGAGAAAAAGAGCGCGCGAGCGATGAAAAAGGCGCAAATGAAAGAAAGCGTCGCAAACAAACTCGAAATAAACAAACGGCTATCGCACATTCTACGCTTAGCAGATGCAAATTATGTCGAGGTCGTGGCACATCACAAAAACGCGATTGAAGAAATGCGACGAAAAACAGAGCAACAAGTGCACGAGTTGGAGAAAGAAGCTACCGAAACTAAACAGGCGTTTGAACAGTTTTTGAGGGACGAGTGTTTAAACAAAATGTTGAAGCGAAACACCGCGACACTCGCGAGGATATACGGTGAAATGGCACAAACAGAAGCAATTAAAATTGAAGAAGCGATCGCGCTACTCGCTACTCGCGAAAAGGAAATTGACGATGCGCGAGAACGCGAACGCGCTTCCGTCGAAAACGAACGCGAAAAATTGGAGAGTGATCTGGAAGAGAACGAAACCATACTTCGTCGATTACACGTTGAGAACTCGATACACGAGGACAGATTGCAAAGCGTCGTTAGGGAGTTCTCGGCACGCGAAAAGGCGAGACGCGACCGCGCGTCAATTTTAGATCGACAAACGAAGGATGAGTATCGCGCGCTCAGTGAAGCCAAACGACAGTACGAGCGAAAGTTTTCAGAGCGCGAACACGCGGCTGCACGACTCGCGTGGAGAAATAAAGATGCGGCTGCAAAACTGCTTCAACAGCAACAATACGAGCGCGAATACAAAGTACACGCGTGTTAGGTTGTGGAGGATGTAGTCTTCCATCATTCGTCGCCGTCGGGCGGTGATGAGCCATTCATAAGTGACTCCCGCATGTTTACTTTTGCTTGAGACGCCTTTTATAAAATCTGAAGATTCGATGAGTTGAAAGAATTTCGTGTCCGTCATCTGATCATCACCAAAACAAAAAAACATGTGCACAACTTTTTCCAATCTCTTCTTCATATCATAACGAGTGTCTATATTCCAACTTTTACTGAAGAGGAATACTATGCGTGGAATTGCCAGTGTACGGAGGAGCGCGTCTTTTGCGTTTGTTCTGACGGTCGCAGTATCAGCGCATACCTTTTCCGGCTTTTCCGCGCGAGGGCGTGAATTTCTTCCTAGCTTTCTCGCTGGCGATGAGGAGGTTTGTTCGGTGGGAAGAACGTCGTTGAGTAAAAGCCTGGATAGTGGAGAATACGCTGAAGCAGAAACACCCGGCGTAGAAGCAATTCAACGTGCAGCACCAGATATCGAAACAAGCGGTGCAGTTTTATCCGAGGAAAAAGCGCGCTTCGTACAGTCGTCAGCCAAGAAATACATCGTTCGGTTTACGTCGTACAAGATGCAAAATGAGCACAAGAAAACGCTCGAACGAATACTAGGAAAGAAGAGTGGATCCTCAGTCACTCTTGCGGATGATGAGATTGACGATACGCTCACGAGTAACGTTAGGCCAGTTGAACACACGATATTAGATCGTAAGAATAGAGCGGAAGCATTTCCCACAGATTTTGCACTCGTCACTTCCAGGAACGAGGCGGCGCTTATAGCTTCGCTAGCGGAACCGCTCGCGAGTACACTCGGCGTGAAGGATTTCTTTGTCGACGCTCGTTTGACGCGTTTTCCAAAGTCAAAAGAAAGTATAAGCATTGATAGAAGTAGTGATAGTGATGAAGGAACCCACGACGATAACGACGACGACGACGACAACGACGACGGCGTTGAAGAAGGTAACATACATAGCAGCACGTTTAGAAGAAAAGGTCGACGTTTGAGAAATCGGCTACATGCTCGAAATGGCAGAGGTCAACCGATTTCAAGCGCTTTCAACGCGGAGTCGTTGTGGAGACAAGGATTCAAGGGACAGCGCGTCAAGGTGGGTATTTTTGACACGGGCGTGGACTCTGAACACTCGCACTTCAAAGGCCGAGTGAAAGATCGATCAAACTGGACGCACGAAAATACACTCGCCGATGGACTTGGCCACGGCACATTTGTTGCGGGAGTGATTGCTTCGACATTTCCACAATGTTCCGGTTTTGCCCCCGAAGCTGATATTCACACGTTTCGAGTGTTTACAAATGATCAAGTATCGTACACTTCGTGGTTCCTTGACGCGTTCAATTACGCCATCGCAACTGAAATGCACGTGATTAACTTATCCATCGGTGGACCGGATTACTTGGATTTACCGTTTGTCGAGAAAGTAAACGAAATCACCGCAAATGGTATCATCATGGTCTCTGCGATAGGGAACGATGGTCCATTGTATGGCACTCTCAATAATCCTGCGGATATGATGGATGTTATTGGAGTAGGTGGTGTCAACTATGAAAGGCGTATCGCGCCGTTTTCATCTCGAGGTATGTCCACGTGGGATTTGCCGGAAGGCTACGGAAGAGTGAAACCAGATATTGTCGCCTTTGGTCAAGATGTATTCGGTAGTAGAATATCCGGTGGTTGTCGCTCTCTGTCGGGCACGTCGGTTGCATCACCTGTAGTTGCTGGAGCTGTAACTTTATTAGCTTCTGTCGTTCCAGAACGAGAAAGATGGTTGAAATTAAACCCAGCGTCAATGAAGCAAGCTTTAGTCGAAGGCGCAGTCCGACTTCCGGAAATTCCCATGTACGAGCAAGGTGCTGGATTATTAAACTTGGAAAGTTCAGCCAAAATATTAAAAGAATACGTCCCTCGAGCCTCTTTGATTCCAGGTAACATTGATCTCACGGAATGTAAGTACGCTTGGCCGCACTGCAGACAGCCAATCTATCATTCCATGATGCCACTTATTTTTAATGCCACTATCGTGAACGGTATGGGTGTTCGCGGATCTTTAGACGCAGAACCTAAGTTCAGTCCATCGTCTCACGATCTGGGACAACATTTGGACGTTCGGTTCGCATTTTCAGAGACACTTTGGCCGTGGAGCGGCTATTTGGCAGTTTACGTGAGAGTGAAGGAAAGTGGCAAGCAGTCGCAAGGCAAAGCATCGGGGACAATTTCGTTCACGGTTGTATCCCCACCCGCAATGGGACATGACGGTATTTTTGAGACAGAAATACGCTCTTCTACCGTTGTTGTGCCGATTATAGTCAAGATCATTCCGACGCCGGCGAGAGAAAAGCGCATCCTCTGGGACCAGTTTCATAACGTCAGATACCCACCAGGATACGTACCGCGGGATAATTTAGACGTCAAATCGGACGTGTTGGATTGGCACGGTGATCATCCACATACCAATTATCACGCTATGTATGACTCGTTACTTGATAACGGATATTTCTTAGAGGTTTTGACTGGTCCTTTTACATGTTTTGATGCCACCCTTTACGCGTCGATACTGATTGTTGACGCCGAAGAGGAATACTCAAAGGAAGAGCGCAAGAAGTTATCAAACGATGTGCGGACTTTAGGATTAGGATTAATTGTTTTTGGTGAATGGTATAACGTGAAAACCATGCACACGATGCGTTTCTTCGATGACAATACGCACGAGTGGTGGACACCCGTTACCGGTGGCGCAAACGTACCGGCGCTGAACGATCTGCTCGGTGACTTTGGCTTTAGTTTCGGTGACCGTATCGTAGAAGGCATTGCACGGATCGGAAGAGATAATGTACGAATATCCTCTGGTGCCAACGTTATGAGCGCTCCGAAAGGAGCTTTCGTGCATTCTGCATCGATGGTTGATAAAGCCGCAGACGCGGCTGCGGAACAGAAGACTACGCATACCCAACGGACGCCTCCTCGACGTGGAGTAGCAGCAGACTACGCAGTCTGTGCTCTATCGGATGTAGGTAGTGGTCGTGTTTTTGTATTCGGTGATTCAAATTGTTTGGATTCGAGTCACATGGTTTCCAACTGCTTTAACTTCCTTATCTCGGCGGTAAAGTATGTGTCGGATACGGAGAAACAGAAGGATTCGTGTCCCGAACCTCTTTGTCCCACGGGAGCTGAATTGCATACCGCTATGACCGGAATTGGGCACGCTCCAGAGAGACGAACGGATGTCGCATTCAAAGAATTCTCCGCTACACTCGGTGGAAAACCCGGAAATATTGGAACGACGAAGTGCTCTCCGTCCTCTCCTTTAAATTTTCACGACGCGAAATCCTCTTACACCACGCCGAGCTGGATGCCGACGTACAAAAAGTCGTCTTTATCGTCCTGGTCGTCGTTGCTTTCCAGTAAGATATCTGACAAAATTGATAGCATGAGTGTTAGTAGCAACGATGGTAGTACTAGTGGTAGTAGAATTAGCAGTAATAGTAATAGATTTGCGCGATTGAATCTTCAGAACAACCAAAACGACGAGGAGAAGATCAGGGGTTTGAGCGTCGACCAGCCGGCGGTTGTTTCGTCGTCGTCGTCATCATCCCCGTTACGTCGAAGCGAACAACATCACATGCGTGATGAAACCTGGGTTATGGGTGGTATCGGTGCACTTTTGGGAGTGTTTTGTATTCGAATATTCCGAGTCAGGAAGCGTCGCAGGCGCTTGAGAGGCAAGTAGTTGCTTTGTAATTTATCGATTGATGAAACATTGAGTCATTGAGACATCACCTTACTTTTTTCTCGTACAAACTAGTTCTTCATTTACAATAACAGCATCATGATATAGCACGTAAAAAATGTCCGCAAAAACACAACAAAAGCGGAAAAAGAGCGAAATACCGCGTTTTCTCGAAGAACTCGAGGACTTCTTTCGCGAGAGCGTGAGAGCAGAAGCCAATCGCGTCTCTTACAAGAGTCTCTCGCCAGAAGCTCTCCAATCGTGTTTGGAATTTGGATTTTGTAACGGTGACTTGAAATCGCTATTACGCACGTGTAGAGATCCAAATAATGAAGAGTTGGACGAAGAGGAAATAGACGATATGCTCGAAGCGCTGCATGAAAATGGAACTACCATTAATCAACCTTTTTGCTTTGCTCCTGGAGCGGTAGCCATAAAGCAAATGCTCGTATCCAACCGATTAGTACGACACGAACGAGTCGAGTACTACACGCACGATATCGAGGTGGGAATTTACGCATCGAAGAACGTGAAGAAGGATGGAAAAGAGAACGATTTCGCAGAGTGGCATTGGGACGAAAACTTAAATTATACGATTCAGCTCACCGGTGAGAAAGAGTGGAAAACGGCGCGAGGAGAAGCGAACCCGCTTTCGAGTGGTATGAATTTAACGTCGCCCAGAAACGCCTACGAAAAGAAGAGAAACAGATCGCGTGAACTATGGGGAAATACTCTTAATTGTAATGGTTTGAAACGAGAAAAGAAATACGATTTATCGCCATCAACCGAGGTTGATATTAAAAGCGAAAGATTAAAGCCGGGAATGATGATCAGAGTCTCACCCGGGGAATGGCATCGAGTAGAAGCATGCGAAACTGGTAAAAAAGATGAAGTAACCATAAGTATAAATGTTCGACTCGCGCACATCACGCCGGCTCGATGGGCTGCCGAATGCATATTCTCTGGTCTAGTTATCAAATTTTACGGCTCTCATAGGGACGTTCACAGGCAAATGATAAATGATTCCAAATCGTCAAGTGATGCGTCTTTTGATTCGCACCTGAATTTTTGCGCGTCCCCAAAATTTATCGCAGATGCCAAACGAAAATGTCCGCTACTTCGTATACTTCCGTTCGATGCGAAAATCTCGAATGGATTGATATTAGGGAACACAGCTTCAAATCTTTTAGCCTACGCCGAAAATGCTTCCACGAACAAAACTGTTACGCCTGTGCTAAAAACCGAAGGCTGCGGCACGCTGAAAATTTTTGCGAACCGGCTTTGCGCAATAGAGGTCACCGACTATAGCGAAATAGGGAGCGAAGAGAAGGGATTCGAAAACATGAAATGTATGAAGATTACAAGTACGAGCACGTTGAGTAACTTCGATTACATGAACACGTTTTACATAGTGCTCGATGACGAAGACTTTAGCCAAGAGCTCGTGCAATGCTTCGCGGATGAAAAGTCCGAGGACGACGACGCCAACGACCGGGGCGTTGAACTCGAGCACGTCTCGAAAAAGTGCGCCCGCATGCTCGACGTCTTGGTCGATCATGGAATAGCAATTGCTCTCTCTAGCTCCGACGACGACGAGGATTGAGAAAAAGTCTCGAACGAGGATTCTTGTTTCGCGCGCGCACGTGTTTTTTTGTCGGTATCAAACTAGTCCTAATCTTACTTCTATTAATTATTGCAGCCGCACTATAAAAAACTCTCTCTCTTTCTATTTCGGTCGGTGTTTAAGAAGGAGGTGGAGGAGGAGGAGTCCGACTATTAATACCACTACTACTCCCAGTCCTAACGATGTTATCCATCATCTCCCTCGCCTTCTTCGCTAACGCGTCCTCAAACTGCATGGTCGTGTGCGCTGTTTTGTGCACGATGCTCTTCAACTTTGCGTGCGTTTTCTCGTGCGTGACGAAATAATCCAGAAACTTCACGCTCCGTCGATAGACTCGTTTGATTCCGAACGCGCGTATCGCGGCTAACACGGCTACTTTCTTCGCCACCCAGAGTTTGAAGAGCAACAATCCTCCAGCTGCCGGGGCAACCATTATTTACTCCTTTACTATCGATTGATTATTATTATTATTAGTAGTAGTATTCACTCACTCAAAGCTTTAAGAGTACGTGGTAAAAGAGAACGTCATATACAACCTTTTCGTCGTGTTCGGAAAGTGAAGAAGCGAAAGATGTCGTCACAAAAAAATTTAAGAAGAGATTCAGACATATCCATACTATCTTCTATATCTAAACACGACGCGATGAGAACAACGAACGCGTTCTCGCAACCAAACACGATGTTATCGACGATAAACAACGCATCATCAAATGCGCGCACTACTACTCGAACGTCCTCAACGTCTTCTTTTTGTTCTTCTTCTTCTTCGTCTCCGTTCTCCGCGAGCAGATTTTGCAACAACAACAACACCAAGAACTTTAACGCTCACAACGATGCAACATCATCATCATCATCATCATCAACGAAAGTGTTTTTGAAAACAAAGATTTATACTAATAGTCGTCAAAACCAGCAGAGCCGAAATCGAGGCTTCGTCGTCACTTCTTCTTCTTCATTTAGCGCAAACAGCGCGACTGCGACGGATGTCGACGTCTCGACCGTTACTACTACTTCTATTGATAAATTTAACTGGCAAAAGAACTGGTATCCAGCCTCTCCCGTATCTTTCCTCGAAACCGACGCGCCAAACGCGATAACAATTCTCGGTTTAGAGATGGTAGTCTGGAAGACGAAAAATGGATGGTCGTGCTTGGAAGATTCCTGCCCACACAGAAGAGCGCCGTTATCGCTCGGGTTCATCGATTCAAATAAAGATGCGCTCGTGTGCAGATACCACGGATGGGAGTTTGCCAAGGACGGCAAGTGCGTGGACATCCCGATGTCCATCGATGAGAACGCCAACGCAACCGCGTGTAATTCGAAGAAAAGCTGCGCATCAGAGTATCCGTGCAAAGTGCACGCGGGTGTTTTGTGGGTGTGGCCAGAAACAGGCGCGGATGCGTTTTTAGAAGCCTCGGTAAAGAAGTGCGCGACGGAGAACTTTAGCGAATTGCAAGGAGCCGGCGACAACGAGTGGGGGATGGTTGAACTTCCGGTGGGATATAACCCAGCTTTGGAGAACCAATTCGACCCATCGCACGCGGAGTGGTTGCACGCGAGGTACGACGCAGAATCAAACATAAGAAGCGTCTCGGAAATGGCAGATTTTGTCCCGATGACGAAATTCGAATCGTTCGATGATGCCACGGAGGGTTTCAAAGTGAGACACGGCGGATACAATGCGGCGAATTCAAACATCGATGCCACGCGTGTGTTCACCGCGCCGTGCTCGTCGCGTTCTGAGTACCTCGACGATAAAGGAAAACCCTATCTGAGCGCGCACATTTTATACACTCCAACCGAACCAAACCGTACTTTAATGTTTACAAAGTTTCAAGCGTATCAGTTCACCGCGGTGCAAGGTGCCGGAACGCGCAAAGTCTCTGTGGCGGACAAGATTGAAAATTTGTTCACGACGCCCGTGCGCAACTTGTTCAACTTGTACATCCAGAATTTCAACACCATTGGCGACGCCCGCTTGATTTTCACCGGCTTGCAGCACGGTGCTGGGAACGCGGCGTACACGCTCGGGAATCAAGATATTCGAGCTATGCACGGCGTAGAAAAGGATATGAAAAAACGTGGAGGAAAATGGAACAAGGCATATTATCTTCCCACGGTTGCTGATAAAGGCGTTTCCGCGTTTCGAACGTGGATGGATAACTTCACCGAAAACGGAAACGTGGAATGGCTCGATGGAAGTGCCGTAGACGCCACTCCGACTGTTTCCGAGGAGGAACAAACGGAGCGATATCATCGCCACACGAAACATTGTCGCGCGTGTAAAGCGGCGTTGAACGAATTGGGAATTTTAGAAGAAAGATTACTGTTAGCGAGTAAAGTTTTGTTGGCGACGAGTTTAATCACCGGGTTTGGTGGTGCGCTCGTCGGTAACGAGGGTTTACCGGTACTGACATTAAGTCTCGCCGGTTTGAGTCTGTTAGGCGTGGAGGAAGTTCGCGACATGCAACACGAATTCGTCTCGAGCACGCCGCGAAGAGGCGTGCCGAAACCGAAATTATGGTAAATATTTAATTAAACTGATTCTAACTTCCGAGTACAGTACATCTACTCACGTGCGCGACAAAAAATAATACTTTATTACGATATATATCTCATTTTATTCGACGGGAATATCTCCCATATCGTCGTCTCCTTCCGCCATTAAAGTGTGGGAGTACTTACAGGCGTCTCCATTTTTACAACTTCCTCGGGCAAGAAAAATGCACGGGACGTTGGAGGTGTCCACCTCGACTCCAATTGCGTTTTCTTCCGCTCCATCCCTCGTCCACTTCTTTGATTTACCTTTACCAGCACCTCGGCCGCCGCCGATTTGTTGCGCGAGCATCATCGAGTGCGCGACGTGTTGAGGCACCATCATCATTTGCGTTCCTCTTCCTCCTCTCCCCCCTCGCCCTCCTCGACCAGCAGCACCACCAACACCGTACGGAGAAAACCGATCATTGTTAGCGTTTCTCCCTCTCGATTTACCACCTGCTCCATTCCCGCCGTCTGGATTTGTGACTTCTTGTAACGAAGCGTAACATGTGTCGCACAAAGGCGGCCTCGCGTCTGGCGCGCTCACCGGACGAAACGGCACTTCCGTGTGCTTTTGGCAGCCTCCACACGGGCCTTCGAATATAGATTTGCCCGATTTTTCGTCTCGTTTGGTCGTTTCTCTCCACCCTCTCAGTGTTGGCGCCTGGGAGGACTGTTGCTGATGTCTTTGACTTCGTCTGTTATTGTTGTTCGTAAAATTCCTGTTGTTGAACTTCTCGGCTTTAAAGCAGGTATCGCATACTGGAGGTTTCCCACCTACGTACGGACGGAAGGATACTTGCATATCTTGCGAGCATTTGGAACACGGTCCCTTATACTGCGCTTTCAGAGCTTCTTCTCCGGTGACGCAAATCCACCCTTCCAAAGTTGGTTGGTCTTCGCCTTTCTTTCTCGTCGTCGTCGGGTTATTCTCACTCAGCATCGTCTCCTCGTTATTGAGCGCATCGATGTCGATGCCGTTCGTCGGCTCTGCTTCCATCGTTTATTATTATTAATACTGTACTCTCTCGTGCGCGATTGTTTGTGCAAAACAAACCTCCTGAGTTGATGTGATGATACAACTAATAAGAAAACGAGTTCTTATTCTTCTTATTAATAAGCTTTCTTCTTCTTCTTCTTTTATTAATCGAGAGTTGTCGGCGAATTGTGGATTGTGGTGATTGTGGAGACATCAAAAGACATCAACAAAAGAAGGAAAAAAAAAATTCAAAATTCATTCATTCATTTAATTATGTTGAACAACAACAACGACATAGACGACGACATAGACGACGACGAGAACACGAACAATACTCATCATCATCATCAACAACGACAACGACAAAAGGAAAAGCTCATCAGAAACAGAGTGTTAGCAGATTCGATTAAAATAGCAGAGCTGGAAGCGAAAGAACACGACGGCGTTTCTCTCTCTCCTCAAGCCGCTTCGGTGTTGGGAGAGTTGGTGTTCTTGGAAAGCGAAAAGTTAGCGTTCGATTTGAAAGCGTTTGCAAAACACAGAAACGACAGAACGATTACGAAAAAAGACGTCGAGTTGTTCGTTCGTCGCTCGTCGGGAGATTTGTTAGAGTGCATAGAAGACGCGTTGCGTAAAGAAAACGTGATTTGACGAGAGCTGATGAGCGACTTGAGTCACATACAATAGAAATAACATATCACAAATAGTACGAGTAGAATAATAAAACATGCAAGTGATTAACGTATCGAAACAGTGTCGTCTAAGAGTTTGCAAAGTTCGCGCATCGTCCTCGTCACGTCGTCTTCGGCTTTCGAGGCGTCCAAACTTCCTTGAACGCCACGCAAAACTTCCTTCACATCTTTTTGCGCTTTCCACCAAGTGTAGTATTGCTTTGGATTCATACCGGCTCGCGCCCATGGCGTGGTTATCTTCGTCGAATCGCACTGTGAATACAAGTGGTGAATCTCCAAGAGCAGCATTTTACTCGCGTCTGGTGAATTACTTTTACCAACGACGCTTAAAATTTGCCGGTTATCGCAAAACATCAGACGTTTAAACGCGTGCAAGTTTGCAATTTTCGCGTGGTCGGACGTCAACGGTCCAAAGAACAGCAAGTGCGAACGCAACGCGGCTTCGACTTCTACACAATCTTTCGCCAAACGATTACTGCCAGAAATGGACAGTTTTTGAATCAACGACGCGTTTCGCACGAAAGAATAGATGACGTTTTCGAACGTTTCCCCGCATTTTTCAAATATAGGACCGGTACTTGTCGACGATATACCTTGAAGACCACCGATACCACTTCTTCCGGAAGACGAGGAGGCATGGTGACTGATACTCGACGTCTCTCCGCCGAAACTACTGCTAAAATGTCCCGATATCAATCCGTTGAGATAATTCTCCTGGAACAATTTCAGCGTGGTCGTTAAACTAGAGACGTACGAACTTCCTCCGGGCAACGGATTCGAGTTGTTTTCCCAGTCTTCGTCGTGCACGCGCATCAAAATGAACTTTTCTACTTTCTCCTCCAACGCTTCGAAAATCGGAGATAGAGCGCCGAAGCATGCCTCCTTCATTCTATCGATGCCGGCTTGCAAAGACGTCTTTGGTACCGTCGAGTATTGATTCACCACCGGTTGGAGTAAATCGACGATATAATTCAACTCCGTGGCAAGCGCTAGACTCATTCTTTGCAAAGAAGAAGGTGGCTCTCCGGCATAAATCCTCTGCTTCTCTGCCGTCCAATCCGTTGAGGAAATCGAATATTCGGCTTTCTGTGCGAGCAACTTCAAAGCTTTCGAGACGCCGCCGGCGCACGAGTTCACTAAACTCGCGTGCCCTTCGACAGAAACCATCTCTTCTCTGATTCTCGCCAGAAACTTATCCGAATCGCCCCGACTCATGTTTCGTCCAGATGAAAATCCCGAGTTGACTGGCTCCGATAATCGATTGTACGATCTCGAGAAGAAAGTGTGCGAAATAGCATCCGTGGATCGTCTCAAGATCGAGAGATCCGCACCGTCTTTACGAACGCAACCAGGCACACCTTTAGCATCGCCGTCTTTCGAACATCGATCGTGCATTGATTCGATGATATTCATCAGATGTGGGAATCCTTGCAACAAAACGTCGCGAACAAAACCAGCGGAGGCATGCGTTTTGCTCATGTGATCCGTCATTCCTTTTCCTAACATGACCCAAAACTTTGCGCACGGTAAATTATCCATGGCGAAAGAGGTATTATTTTGATGCATGAAGCTGCCACCGTTGGAACTTTCGCGTTTCAAAACTTCGTCCAAAAAGAGCGCGTGAGAGAGTGGATCTCGCTTTTTTGCCAAGACGCGTTGTAAATGCCAAACACTCATCGCCGATTCGTGCACGACTTCAAAGCACGATTCGAGTCGCTCCCAGAGAACGTTTTGGTAAATCTCCTCTTGACCTCCGGAAACGCCGCTTCGGTTGGTATAAGCGCTGTGAGTGCTGTTGTTGTTATTGTTATTCAACCCAGTCGAGGACTTGGACGCCATCGAAGACGCAGCGCTTTGAATTTTCTGCCAATCCGTAGCTTCTTTTACTGATTCAATCGCAATCGACGCGTACTGATTCACTTGCACGTCCACGGCAATCGATAACTCGTCCAAGTTGTAGTGCACTTGCAAAGCGTTCCCGACGTCTGCTTGCGATTGTACTTCCATACCTTTTTTCAGAGCCTCGTTTGCTTCTCTGCGAACGAGTTTCGTGACTTGAACGACCCATTCGCGCTGCGCGTCGACGCATTCAACGCCAACCAAACTATCACTCGCCTCTATCTCGAGCTCTCTCAGTTCGTGGATTAACTTTGCAGCTTTCGCAAAATCAATGCTGCTACTGCTGCTATTGCTGTTGTTTCTACCACCGCTGCTACCATCGCTACTTTCTACGCACGCTCGCAAGCGTTGCGTCAACTTTACCGCGCGTACAACTCTGTGCAAAACATCTGTGGTCGTCGTTAGCCGTTCTAGTTGCTTCGTTTTCGCGCTCACAATTTTGTGTGGCTCTGCGATTTCCGTTCGTACTTTCCCAGTCGTCTGATGTAACGAATTCACGCCGTTTCTTAAGGTGTGCAATATTTTCTCCGCCTCTTCAATCCCAGTCAACTGATTCATCAAAACATCGTACGATCGCGTCACTTCGTCTCTGACCGCTTTTTCTAGAATGTTTATTCCCTCGGTCAGTTGATTCGAAGCCGTTTGCACGCCATTCGAGGAGGCTAAAACCTCCGAAGCGTATTGCGCTGGAGAGAAATCTTCCTTTAAGAATGGTTGAAATCGTTCATCGGTTTTCAAAGCGAGGACGATGGAATCGGTGCTACCACTGTTCGGAGGAGGAGGAGGAGGAGGAGAAGTAGGAGTTTGTTCCGGAGCGTTCATTACGATCGCGTTCGTCGTGCACACACACACACACACACACAAACAACAAACAAAAATTGTGGTGTTTTGAATGGTGAGCTTTAAGCAGTTGCTTACTGCGTTGTTGGTCTGCTTCTGATTATTGTTCCACCTCCTCAAAAAAAGAGATAATAAAAACGATATCTTCAGAAGAAGAACACACCATACGCGCACACACACAAACACATACAAAATGATGCAAACGAACACCTTTTCGCAACGCGTTCACGTTTCTTCGTGTTCTCAGTTACTCGTAAACAGGCGAAGCCCGTGCGCCGCGAGTGCAGGGAGCGCGACAAGAGCCTGTGCTCGAAAACCTCGATGCGTCTTTCAACCGAATTCTACTCCTACTCAACAACATGAACATAAACAACAACAAAAGATGATGATGATGATTATCAACGATAAAAGCAAAACCAAAGAGAGTACAAAGAGAATCGCCGTGTGTTCTGCAACGACGGCAGCCGCCGCAGATGCGGCGGACGCATCCGGTGAAAACGCTGCCGTCGTGAATACAATCAAAGCCATCTTTGGAGCTGGTGGTTTCGCATTGCCGTGGGCGTTTGCTCAAGGTGGGACGGTGTTAGTAACCGCGTGTTTATTGTCCTCGCTCGTGTTATCCATGGAAACCTTGCGAATGCTCGTTGCTGCGCAAGATGTTGTTGTGAGTAACAACACCGCGTCTGAATCTGATGTTTCCACCTACGCCGGGTTGACTAAAGTCGCACTCGGCGCCTTTGGGGAAAATCTGAACAAGACTTTAAACGTCGTCACGTGCTTTGGCATTACCGTTTCGTACTTGTTATTCATTTCTGAAACTGCGGTCGCGATGTTTCCGGCGGCAACGGCGGCAACCATCACGAAAGTCCAAGCAGTATCGGCAATCACGCCATTAGTTTTGGGATTATCCTGGATTCGCAACATGGCGGGTGTGAATATTATCTCTTTGGTCGGAACATGCTCGGTAGCGCTCGGTATGCTCGTGTGCGCGGTTTCCGCTGCGACGAAAATTTCAATGCCTGCGAGTCTTGCGGCGATTCCAGTGGCGAACGTTGCCGCGTTCCCTGGATTTTTTGGTACCGTCGCGTTTTTATTCTTCATTCACTTTACGTTGTTTGGAATTCAGCAAGGTATGCCACAAAAAGAAAAATTCTTAGGCGCGGCATCCAAAGCGTTCGTGTTAAGTGCCATCGTTGGTGGTATCTTTGGTATTATTTGTGCGGTTGGTTTCGGTCCGAACGTTTCATCGGTCGTCATTACCATGTTGGAAGGACCGATTGGCGTCTTTGTGAAAGGCTTGTTGTGCGTAAACTTGTTGTTCACGTTCCCAATCATGGCGCAATCCGCGCTTGTTGTGTGCGAATCCGTCTTCACAAACAACGATCCGGCGAAAGAGTTGGCCAAATTACCGGCGTTGATTGTTCGCTCGGCATTCGTTTTATTCGCGGCTTTGTGCGCGACGTTGATTCCGAACTTTGGCGCCGTTCTCGGGTACGTCGGGGGCGTGTGCTGCTGCGCGATGACGCTCGTGTTACCGCCGGTGATTTTAGACAAGTGTTCGAAGAAAGCGGGTCAAGCTCTCAGCTCTGCGGATAAGTTAAAGATTCCGGCGTTGACGCTCATCGGGGTCGTGTGCATGATTTTAAGCGTAGTGTTGTAAAACAAATACAGAAGAAAAAACATGCGATATTATACAACTCCTTCTTCTTCTCTTTTTAACTCTATAATACTAAGCGCATCGTTTAATCCATTGGTCTTGTGAAAGCGACCGAAAACAATCTCGCTAGATTCCTCCGAAGCATTCAAAACTCCTTTTTTAAAAGTCAGAACTAACTCAGATGTCGATAACTCTTCAACCTCGTTGCACGAAACAATATCTGAATATTTCGCCACAACCTTTGCTCCTTGTAAGTTTGTTGATGGAGTAGAGGTCAACGCGAAACAAATGTACGAATCGCACAAAAACAATCCACCCGCAAAGCTCATTCCGACATCTGGTGTCAACGAATTATTCTTACACGTGTACGTTTGCATCAAGTAGCACGACACCGCGTCTACTAGAACGACATCTGCGGGTAAATCCGGGAACAAAACGTCAATTTCTGTACTCAACAAAGACGAAGACGGATCTGCGAAATCACCACCAACGCCGCCTTCGCGGAAAAACTCGTCTTTAATCGAACTCGTCACTTGCGAAAAAGCGTTTGTTATCTCTTCTGTTACTGATTTTGCAGCCGCGGACACCTCCGAAAACGGATCGACGATGTCGATAGAATCGTTCATGTTACTATTCTCTTGCTCTTGCGTGTTGTTATTGGTTATATTCTGTTTTGATGAGGTCCTTTGAATGTTTGGCTTCGCGGGAGAATCTTCTCTCGTTTCGGGATTAAACAAATCAAACTGGAGCTTGTTGAAGAAATCTGCCGCTGAAGACGCGAGCTCTTCCACATCTTTCTTCACCACGTACGCGGCGTCTTGCGCGTCCTCAAACATCTTTCCCAACGCTTGCGTGGGTGACGATGGTTGTTCGATTTCACCGGTTTCCGCTTCTTCTTCTTCTTCTTCTATTTTGTCCGCAGCTGAAGGTGCGAGCACTGGTGACAGAAGGATTTCTACTTCTTCTTCTTTCCCTCCTTTGTTCTTCTCGTTGCTCATGATCTGTGATGATCTGTATCGATGATACGTTGTTGTGTTCTGTTTGTGTTTGTTATTATTGTAACGAACAACGCGAGAGAATGTATTCAAAAAAGTTAATTCTTCTGTCAGACAGAGATACGAAAAACATCATTCATTCAAAAACAAACTCACACATCAAACCAGAAAAAAGAAAAGAGAATCCTTCGTCGAAGAACGAACAGACACGCTTCCCTTCCTCGTCGGTCGTTTGAATAGTGCAGCTCGTATATACAGTTTCGCTTTCTTTGTTTCATTCACGCGTGGTAGTAGTAGTAGTAGTTTGTTAGTGTGAGCTTTTGAAGAAGAGCAAAAAATGCCCTCCGCACAAGAACGTTTAAAAGAAGACGGCGCGGAGGAGAAGAATAACGACTTCAGTAGTGAACCGAGTTCGAGAGCGTATACACCTCCATTACCACCTTTAGCGACGCCGGAATACGTTCGATATTTACAAGAACAGCGACGTGGAGATCTTGACACTGAAACGACGCCGTCGCAAACTGCTTCGGGGAACACAAGCGATTCCGAATTTCAACCTCCTCCTCCTTCTGACAGCAAAAACAACAATAATAATAATAATAATAATAATAATAATCGTCAGTCTTTTGCGAGTGCCATAGAAGTAGAGGCGGGAAATAAGGAAGACGAGATGGAGAAGGAGCGGCGACGAAACGAAGACGTGACTTTCGCTCCTATTATTGGCCCAGACCGAAACCCATCGCTCTCGGGATCGAGAGCGAACTCGCACGAAGACTTAGTCGGTTTGAATACGCGAGCGATAATGAACGCGGCGAACGAGAGATATAAAGATCAAGCGCAAGAAGCCGCCATGGAGACTCAGAAGAGAAATTACACGGAGTTGAAAGACGTCGCGATATCGCTTTCGGAAGATCCAGAGTCTCCGAGACATCACAAGAACCTCACCACCACTTTCCCGAAACTCGGGAACAACAAAGGGTGGCTTCGAGTGGATTCAACTGGACGCTTGACGAAGCTGACGATTGAGAAGCACAAAATTTCGCACATGCTTCGGGTTCCTATTCGAGATTTAAGAGTTCTCGAACCGGCGATGAGCTCGTCCTACTCGACATCCATTTGGTGTCGTGAAAGATCCATCGTCGTCAACTTGGAGCAGATTAAAATCTTAATCACGGCCGAGGAAGTCATCTGCCCAGATTCGAGGAATTCCGCCGTGGTCGAGCGATACATTCCCGAGTTACAGCGTCGATTACAAAGACGGATCAAAATGAAAGAGTCTTCTCAAAAAGAAGACAAGGTGAAGAAGAATATGCCGGAAACGTTTTCCAGTTTCGCTCTGAACGAAGCCGCAGAGAAGAGTAATAAAGAGAAAGATCATCACGAACGCAAGCCTTCGAATAGCGGAGGTTACACGTCTTTTGACGAAGAAGAGATGAAAGGTCACGAAGGTGGCCACCATCGCACGTCGTTCGATACCTTTGGCGGACCCACGCCGGAAGGCTCGGAGTTTTCCTCCGAAGGTGGTTCGGACGAGACGTTGCCGTTTGAATTGATTGCGCTCGAAATCGCTTTAGAGATGGTATGTAACGCGCTCGAAGTCGAATCCGATAAAGTCGAACGCGAAGGTAAACCGCAATTGGAAAAGTTGAGACAAGACGTTAACCAGACCAACCTCGAAAAAGTTCGTCGCGTGAAGAATAGATTGGTTCGGATCAATGCGCGAGTCTCGAAAGTTCGAGAGGAAATTCAGCGCTACTTGGATGATGATTCCGATATGAGAGATTTGTACCTGACTCGGAGATTGAGAGAAGAGCTCCGACAAAACACGGCGCGTTCGAACAGAGAATGTGGTGCAACGCCATCACCAGCTGGTGCGAACAGAGGAGGGCGAGGGTTAGGTTCGCAACCGCCGTTATCGCCTCTGAATCAGTCGCAAAGAACACCAAACCAAATGCAAAATTCTCCGAACGTGAACAGCGGACAGGTTCAAATCATCGGCCCAAACGGCGAGGTTTGGGACGAAGATAAAGATTTACAAGAAGTAGAGGATTTGTTCGAAACGTATTTCACTCATATCGATTCGACGTTTAGAAATTTAGAACAATTGAACGAGTATATCGACGATATGGAAGATTTGATTGAGATTGAACTTGATAGTAAGCGGAACCAGCTTATTAAGTTAGAGCTATTGTTAACGACGGGAACGTTATGCTTGTCCGGTTTCGGCGTCGTCGTCGGTGTGTTCGGGATGAACATTAGAAATGGATTGGAAGGTAGTCAGTCGTCGTTCGAGTTAGTCATTGTCTTCTCCGTCATCGGTAGCGTACTAACATTCGCTGCTATAGTCCAAGCGTGTCGGTACTTTAGATTATTTTAGTACGAGGTTTTGATTAGATTTTTATACTCGTACTACTATCCAAATATATCTTTTTGAAAAAATTCCCCTAAATTTTCATAATATATTTCTTTTGTAGATGATGTAGATGATGTAGATGATAGTATACTATTGCAGTTATATACGACGACGGACGCGAGTAGTCCATCATCCATCAGTCTCATGCGCGTTGTTATATTTTCAAAGGGTTTAGGGTTTAGGGTTTAGGGTTTAGGGTTTAGGGTTTAGGGTTTAGGGTTTAGGGTTTAGGGTTTAGGGTTTAGGGTTTAGGGTTTAGGGTTTAGGGTTT
>Ga0257106_1000062_pt1 | contig 61591 bp, 86 predicted proteins | sample LP_taG_3_FD_190177 | JGI IMG/M metagenome (GOLD analysis project Ga0257106, IMG submission 190177) | Marine microbial communities from Northeast Subartic Pacific Ocean, Canada - LP_J_2011_P26_10m | ecosystem: Environmental > Aquatic > Marine > Oceanic | place: Canada: Northeast Subartic Pacific...
TCGTCTCCGTCTCAGAAGGCTTGACAACAACTTGATTTGTATTATCCATAGGACTACTATCCGTGTACGCGATCATAAGTTCCGTAGCGGAAGCATCGTAACACACGGCGACGTTTGAGCTTCCTACGGGTCGGTTGTATATATGCCCTAAATCAAATGTTGCGAGATCCGTGTTATTGGTTCCAATCTCGATGAGACCATCCTTAAATTGAGAGTTGGTAACGTGAATATTAGCGACAGTTCCTATGGATGTGACATTACCAGTCACATAGAGATTACCGTTTACGTTTAAATCACCTTCTGCGCTACTACTCGCAGCTGAAATACCAGTGAGACTCATGGGAACTTGTGTTCTAAATAATTGTTTGGTACTTTGATTATACGCTACGAACGTATTAGTCGTCGCATCCGTACCATCACCTGCAAATACTGTTGAAATTTCGAGAGGCGTGAGGTAAAAACCACCAGCTTTTGTTGCGTCGATTTTATCATTACTCGCGTTGATGACGACGGAGTTATCGTGCTGATCTTCCCTACAATTCTTACCGAAGCGAAGCTCTGTGGCAGCACCGACGGTACTCAAGTTCTTCGGCATTTAATATTACTCCTGATTTTAATTTGCGTACATGAGTCCCGCACAGCCATTATTCACTCTGAGTATGTTATAATTTACTGCGTATATAGGATCAATCAAAGGTCTAGATTCGCTATGTATTTTAACACTATCGAGTCGACTGAAGTTTAAACTACCCGTAGGCTGTAGGGAACTTGTATTTAGACAGAAACAATGTACGAAACAATCTGGGGATGTCACGAAATTTGTATGATAATAGCTCTGCACGTCTACAAAATGTGGTTTCGCCCATTTATAAATACCTATATCCGTTCCGTTAATACTAATTTTAATTTTATTATCTATGGAAGTTAGAGTACTTTCCATATTTGTATTTGAACATGCGATATATTTTACTGGATGGTTAAAAATAAGTTCTTGGGTTAATTCGCTAGAAGCTATATTTTTTTGAACTTGTGTTATCAAAATATCGTGAGTACGAGAAGCCATTATTCCACGCTCTTCGTTATCCAAATAATAATAATTTGAATACGCTTCTACGTTATAGTTTCCCGCATTTGGACCCCAATAAATCCGTAATTCAACGTGATGATATTGTAAAGATACGAGAGGGATCGCGGATTGAGGCCCTTCGCAAAAGAAAAACCGCAAAGGGTAAAAATAAGACCGAGAAGATGCACCTGGGTGTACACCGTTAGAACTCTTACTCACATTCTGTGCGTTCATATCAATAGCAATTTTTTCGGTATAATTGTGATCTTGAATATCAATAACTTGACCTCCAATTAATAATTCTACCTTATTCACGACTTCACCCCAGTCTTGTAAATCCACAGCCTGGGTACCGTCGTCTATGGTAAAATATGTGTATCCTAAGAGGTCGCCAGTTCGGTCGAACCGAATAGACGACATGGAATTACCATTCACAGATCCTTGTATCGTTTGTTTTTCGATAGACTGTGAAAAGTTAGAATGCCTTTTAAAGGTGGACGTAAAAAACGATATCTCAGGTTCACCCATGATGTGTTCATCTTGGGCACCTAGAGCTATTAATTGTACGATTCCAGAAGACATACTTATTATTATAAAGTATTTTTAAATTAACGAGTATGCGACGCTCTGGAATCTAACATCCTAAATTTTTATTTTTACAAACAAATTTGAAAACGAAAACCGAAGCCGACACATCAGCTGAATCTCCATTTTGTTTATCCAAATTAAAAGTTAAACGACTCAACTTTCGAATAGGATTATGATAATATTGGCTTATGGGATATTCATTTTTGAATGAAATTACTTTAGTTCCACCTGAAAGTCCAGTGAGAGAAACATGAGGTCCGACCACGGTTCCGAAAACTCCATTTAAGTGATTGTCGTCAGCTAAATTTTGATTCCATTGTGTTTCCGTTCTCGCACGCTGTGAAAAGAAGGTTCGAAGTTCCTCAATACCTATATGAATAGCTGTCTGTGTTTGAGCAGAGGAAGTAAACACGGCCGAAACTAATTGAGCCTGGATGACATTATCCAAAGGTGTAGGTAAATGTACCACAAAATCGGGGCCAGTACTATCAACTACGACGGTGTGAATTTCATGATTAATATCTGAAAGAATTGGCTGAGCTGCCATTTATATTAACTCAGATTAAAGTCTAGGCAAGTCCGATGCCGTCGACGATCTTGTAGTTGGCGTGGTCGCTCACTAACTTACCACCACCGCACACACCACCAGTGCTGGTAGAGTAAACGCTGTTGCCGAGGCACTCCTCAGTAGATGGGAGGTTATGAATGGATTCCTCAGAAACGGGGGTGACCGTGACTGGGCTGGGCTGGAACATGCTGGTCTTAGGAGGGTAGAAAAAGGACAGGACCAGTAAAAGTGCGAGAACTATGAGGATGGTTCGTATGGTTCGGCGGTTAACGCTGTTAAATTTCATTTATAGTCTACTGATATTTTTTTATAAAGTGCGTTAAAGAGAAAAGATTAGTTTCAATATAGAGAGTAATGGACGGTGAAATCACTCTCGATCGAGGAGGTTCTATCATGAAACTCGACGACAGTGAACAGGCTGTACTTGACGAAATTCAATTAGATTTTCCCAAGCCTCAAGTTATGCATCGGCCTGGAAACGCTTCGCAGATTCATAAAGCACCACCCCGTAAACATGTGGCTTTTCAGGAAGATATGGATACGTTCGCTAATCCGATGAAACAAAATGATCCACCCCCACCGAAAATGGATGAACCCATAGATTACGGGGAATACGATGGTGGAGAGCAACAAGAGTCGTACGATTATAGTGGTCCCATGGATGAGCAGGAAGAAAAGCCATCTCCCGGATATAAGACGGTCGATGAGGAAAAGGCTGATCTCGTGAATAAGCTCGGACGTCTGGAAAAGCGTGGTTTTACCATTAATAAGCGATTAAACGTTTATTCGCCCGTAGATGAACTCAGAACCGAGGTTAAGCGTATTACGTACAGCATAGATGTAGATAAATCTATCAAATTTTCTAGACGAATGCTCATCGCGTGTGTAACTGGTCTCGAGTTTATGAATAAACGCTACAATCCATTCGAGCTTCAACTCGATGGCTGGAGTGAGAATCTCATGGAAAATCAAGATGATTACGATGAGGTTTTCGAGGAACTATACGTGAAATACCGAACGAAGATGCACGTCGCCCCAGAGGTGAAACTGATAATGATGCTCGGAGGTTCGGCGATGATGTTCCACCTCACAAATTCTATGTTCAAAAGTGTTATGCCTAATGTAAATGATGTTATGAAGCAAAACCCTGGGTTGGTCGGCAACATGATGAGCGCAGTGCAAAACACTATGACGAACCAGTCACCCGCATCTTCACCATCAGGAGATCGTCATGAAATGAAGGGTCCCGGACTCGACATTTCGAGCCTAATGGGAAATATCATGATGCCACCCGCGCAAGCCATGAACACCACGAACCTGATACCACGACCTCCAGTAGATTTGGAAGAGGATGACGATATATCTGATATCGTTTCTGCGAAAGATCCAGAAGAGACTGAAGATGGGGATGTCAAGGAGGTAAAGGTCGGTCCAGCAAAAACCACAAAGGGTAGACCTCGTAAGAAGAAGGTTGAAATAAATTTATAAATATACTATAAATGATAGGCTATTGTCCGATCGACTTTGATGAGCCGTTCGGACCTCCACAGCCTCCACCTATTAAACAGGAGGTTGTCGTGAAGCAAAAAGCTCAGCCCGTAGTCGATGAAACAACAGAGTGCAACTATGTCGTCATGTTTTTCATCGTCGGGGTTATCGCGTTAGCCGCGATGGATTCCATTAAGAAGTAAACTTGTTTTACCCATTTTAGTCATATGCCTAAAATGTGCGAAACAATCACGAATTTTCCAAATCCGAAACGCGTTCCAGTAGGGCATGGTACGCTTGTTCCATGACTAATATTCGTTCTTGTAAATTTGTTGTTTTTAATTTTTCGCGATCTACGTCAGTTTGGAGGGTTGCCACCTTCTCCTTTTCTATTGTGAGATCTGTTTGGAGGGTTGCCACCTTCTCTTTTTCTATCGTGAGATATGATTGGAGGGTTGCCACCTTCTCCTTTTCTACGGCGACGTCTGATTGGAGGGTTGTGAGATCTGATTGGAGGGTTACCCCCTTCTCCTTTTCTATGGTGAGATCTGATTGGAGGGTTACCACCTTAGCGAGTTCTGGTTGATGACGGTTATGTAAATCTTTTATACCTTGGAGACATACACCTATAAAAGTGTTATAATTTAATGAATAAACATCTTCAGATGATGGATTAGGATCTTTCACGGTAAATTCTAGGTAAGGTATTTTCTTTATATCTTGAGCTATTAAACCTATTTCCCAATTCCAATCTTTATTTTCGGTACCTACGTCTCCGGTATAATTTTCTGTATATTTTTTTTGAGATTTTTTATATTTATAAGGATTTAATTGATTTATCAACTCCAAACAATCGGGTATTTCTTCTTCAAAATGTTTAAGACGATCGTCACTGGGATATTGAACCGATCCTGATCCTACCCACAAATTACCCACTTTAAAACCGGCATAACGAATTTCACTATTAGTGCCCGTCTTGCTGCTCCCCCCACTACCGTCATAATAGGCAAATACTGATTCTGGTTGCGCGGTACCTAAAGTGCCGCTATCATCCAACATTATTGTTTCTGTTAGTAGATAAAGCCACCCATCATTTCCAGGTGCGAGCGTGTAATGACTACCATCATCTGGGACCCATCTGCCTTCGTTACCAGTTTCACCTGTTATATCCGGGTTGTTTGCTAAGGGTACGCTATTGTTTCTAGCCGCCACAAGCATCAATCCTGCATTTACCCTAGCATTACAAGTTCCGGTACGTATACACATTAATTGTCGTAATTCATTATCTCCATTCGCGTGTCCCCACCCACCGTTAACGGACGCGGGAGGTCCAATATGCCCATCCCCATAAGAGCCTGTGGCAGAGTCTCCAAATCCACTGTTATTAATATAGTTATAACTACCATTATTGGTTATGGTTACGCAGGTATGTTCATTGTATTTTTCGTAAGGACTGGCTGCGTTTATGTGTTGAAGTTGGAATTCAATTTTAGGTGCTTTTAAACGTATTCTACTACCTAACCATTGATTTCTAGTCCAGTGCCCCCTCCTTTTTTGGGGCCACCCAGTAGATACGGGATCCCCACCGTGAAATTTACTTATAAATAGTTCATGATCAAATATACCATATTGAGTAGTATACCCTTGTTCGTACAGTGCACCTTGTTGTCCTAACCATCTTGTCTCTACAGTTGAAGATTGTTCGGTATTAGCTTCACCCAGTCTTCCACCAAAGTGAAGTTTAGCTGGTGCTAATGAATTCGTAGTTGAACCTATAGTTAAATCCATACACTTTACAGTACCTTCAAATAAACTATTACCCGATACAACCTGTGTAAGAGGGAATCTATAAATGAAAATAATACCTCTCCCCTTTCCATTATTAGGTTGTATAGTTGCGGAGGTGGCTGTCGGCGAGTCGTTGCTATTTCGAGAACCGAAACATTCCGGGTATGCGGGCATACTAACGGCGCAAATTTTTCCACTTTTAGCAGCGGTTCTCCATCCCGACATGTACCCCCTAGGAACCGGATCACCATAAGAACCCTCAGTTTGTCTAACTATCGGTGAAGAAAGCGTCCCTCCGTAAATGTCAGCGTCTGTGTTATGTGTAACTATTATCGGTGAACTCATAAAATATGTTTTTCCCGAAAAATCGTGAACTTTTAGAAATTGGAGATGATCGAAACAACTTCCGAATATACGCGATCCATCCTCGGTTAAAGATGTACCCATACCATAAAGACTATTTGTGTGATCATGAACAAATTCGTATCCTTTTCCGTCGGCATCTTGATCTTTTAACGGGTCTTCGTAATTACCCGTAATTTGGTTAAATGAATACGTATATATATTACCTTGCATAGCTCGATCGTAATATTGATGACCCGCTTCCGTTGGTGCCGATACAGTTAAACGTGATCCATCCGCCGACATTTGAACTGTTTGTCCAAACCCTGGTAAGGAATCTCCATTTCGATTCGTTCTCCAGTAATGTAAACCCGTGGATCTTAATGATATTTCATAAGAACTACGCGGGTTGCCGCTGCGGTCGACAGTTGGGACTATAGCATTATCAAATCCTTTAAGGACTGTTCCAACTTGAGTCACACCCGAAGACCAACTTCCCCCATCGGGACATCTTAACATTCGGACGTTTCCGGTTTGAAAATTTGGATAGAACCAATTATCTCGGTCCGTTGTGCTACTGACACCATCTAAAAAGGGGCATGAATCTTCGGGTACCGTTTCCGACTGGTTGTCTGTGCCATATTCTGCCACACCCGTTCCAAGAGTGGTCATTCCATCATTCCATAATTTTCTACATGAAAATGGATGACCGCCGGATGCTCCAGTATTATGAGCTAATCTTGAACTTCCACACGACCAGCCCCCACCTGTATTTCTACCCGAACTCGATTGTGTTATTGGATTTGATGTAGATCCTCCGGGAGCACCCTGCATATTCATATTTCCAGTTCCAGATCCAGTTCCACCGGTGTAATGTGGACCTGTAGAAGATATAGCATGTTCACCAACCGTGTGGTTTACGGGTCCGGGTGTTGTTGTCCCCATTGCACCACTTGCTCTAAGTTGTACTACTGCCGTACCTGGAGCCCCGACGGCTATATGTTCCCCAAATCCAGACATATCTACGGAATATCCATACCCATTAAATTTTGGGTATAATGTTTGTCGTGTTCCCACACAATCTAAAGGAACATCGTTTACTATAGCACTATCTGTACCTACATTTGAATATGTTTCTGTCCATGTCGATGTTATTGTAGAATACTCGTATACGTATATGGTGTTTACGTTGGGTGCACCGACTACAAATCGATCCGCTTTATCACCAGCTATAGATACCGAAAATCCAAATGAAGTCACACCAGCCCCCGCAGATATGCTGCGAGTTATACTGAAATTTCCAGTATTAACGTTATAATCTACCACATGCACCGCCCCGGCTCCAGAATTTGTTCTTGGTGCACCTACTATAACTCGTTGACCGTCATAATCCATGGATACACATTCACCAAACCCTCCACCAGGATCGGGTCCGTTGATATAGTTTCCAATTAAATTCCAAGCCCCAACAGCGGGAGTACCCGAATATAACCAATCATATACCGCTATATAGCCTCTACCATTATCATATTCGGGACCACCACCAACAATTCTATGATCTTCAAAATCGACATCAATACTTCTTCCAAAATGAGATGTATCGTCACGACCCGTTATTACACCATAATATTGATCTCCGGGTGTAAATTGGTTCGAGGAGCCATTGTAAATACGTGGTACATTCGCTTTTATAGATTGTTGATAATATCCTGGGGCGAAGGTGTCTTGTGAAATCTGTGTTGTAGCTACAACCTGTGCAGCTGTTATATTTGACATCGACACTTACTAAGAGAATATATATTTTATGATCAACTTTTTCTCGGCCTTTCAGCTACGACATTAATATTTTTAATATCTACGAAATTTGCTCGTAACATATAAACATCTATCTGATCTACAACTTTAAGATTTCTTGCTATATGAACATTTCCAGCTACGAATAGTTTATCCGCTCCTGTGTCACTTATGGAAACGTTGGATCCAATCTGTAAAGTCTGATTGGTTAAAGCGGCAGTATTACCTATACCCACGGGACCACCCGTGTAATATAACTTAGCAACGTCTTGACTCCATAAAGAACCACCACCCGGCGACTGCCAAGATGGAAAACCACCAACTACCGTTAACACCTTTCCAGATGAACCTATGGAGAGATTTGAAAGTGAATTCGTACCCGCACCATAAAGAAGATCACCCGATTGTATGGTTCCTAATGTACTTGAACTTGTCATAAGAGCATTTGATTCTAATGATACTATTCGACCTACATTGCTCGAAAGATCGGTTGTTATATCCGTGATTAAATTCGTTTGCACACCGTTCGCCATTTCCAAATCGTATATACGAGTGACATTGTCATCTAAATCAGTTTTAAGTGCCACACCAGTTAATTCTAAACCACTTCCTATAAATTTAGATGCCGTCACATTACCAGTCACCAACACATTTCCACTCGTTGTTAGAGATGTTACGGTATTCAAAAAACTTATACTTTGATTAGTTGTTGGACCGTTAGTCGTAACCTGTTCTAAATTACCAACCTGTCCCGAACCTCCTGATACAGCCTGCCAATCAACTTCACCCGGCCCTATTATAGTAAGAACATGCCCCGTTGTTTGTCCTATAGATACATTCGCGGCTTCTATATTCGAATCTGCGTAGATCATATCACCGTGTGCCGCGAGGATAGAACTCAAATCAGCTCCACCACCACCGGTGTATTTCTGAGTAGATCGTCCGGTAGAACAACCACCCATTCTTATATTTGTATGAGACATTTTCCGGGGGGAAAATTCTCCACCTTTTCTTCTTTCTGGTTCGGAATTTTAAACCCACCTTGCCTGTATACTTTGAGTCGTTTGTTGTACATGGCAAAAAATACCGACCATTGATCTAAAATATCGTATATACGTGGATTATTCTTCTTACCGTCCGTTTCGCGCATGATACGACCTATAGACTGAACTATATCAGATTTGGGTGTTGCGAGAATGACCGTATCAAGACTGGGTATATCGAGTCCTTCGTGTGCCTGACTAAACGTCGCGAATATGATTTGTTTTTTACTGGATTCAGCTAAATCTGCCTCTTTCATCCCACCCATGTATAAACCCGAACGATCCTTAAATCTTTGGTGTAAATATTCACAATGAAATCGACGATCGCTTAAAACTAATACTTGTCGAGTACTCCGAGTCACGTCTCGAATCGTGGACATGATGAGTGCGTTTCTATCGGGCATTTCTGTGAGTTCTGTTATCATAGTCGCTAAAGAAAGTTTGCCATACCTGGTACAAGGTGGTGGATCTCTGAATCGTTGGCAAGTAAATTCTAAAGGAAATACGTCAACTTGGTGTTGATTCTCCCTTTCGACAGAAAAGAATGTAGGACCCATGAACCAGTGTAAAACTTTCGTGAGTCCGTCCTTTCTGTTTGGTGTAGCCGAAAGTCCGTATACATGTTTAGGACACAATTTAAATAGTGATTGTGAGAAAACTTTGGCACATATATGATGTGCTTCGTCGACGATGAGAGTTCCTATACTATCAAAATCTTCGAATGAATATTCTTTTAGAGAAAGAGATTGAAGCATGGCGATGACAAAATCACAGTGTACTTCTTTCTTATTTTGTTGAACTATACCTATGGTAGCTCCCGGACAAAATTGTTGTATACGTTCTTTCCATTGATTCGCTAAAAATTCCTTATGAACGACAATCATGGTTCGCAAACCCAGTTTACACGCTATGGCCAGGGATACGGTCGTCTTCCCGAAGCCGCAAGGCAATGAAAGAATTCCGTGACCAGCTTCGATAGCTTTTCTGAGCGCTTCATTTTGGTGTGTTTTGTCTCGTAATTTTCCTTTAAACGTGACATTTATCTTAGATGGTTCTGGCCTTGTATCTTTAGTTTCTTTTCCAAACTTTTCCTCTGCATAAAATCGCGGTACGCATAATCCAGATTTTGCTTTCCTAAACACCTTAAACGGTGGAGGTGCAACACCAAAATCTGCATTAACGATTGGGCGAACCGTGAGTTCTTTTTTAATTTCAGTGAGATCCGGAACTATATACCCAGTTCTCGTGAGACTCATTCATTTATTTCATTTTTTAACTTTATATACGATAACTTCCAAGTATATCCACTATAGTCTTCATATGTCCACTTACCCATAAATGAAACATCAATTTCAACATCGTCACCCTTTTTTAAACTTTGGACGGGAACTTCAAATCGACACATGACTCGATTATATCTAAATGGAACTTTAATCGTGAGTACATGACCTTCGAGTGGATCTTCTACATGTTTTGTTTCGAGGTTATGTTTATTATGAGAAAACAATACACGTTTCATGTCATGGTCGTTTAGAATAACACGTATATATTTTTTGTTATTATGTTCATACATGGGAGTAAATATTGATACTTGGAATTTCATTTATAATATAATAATTTTAAAACTTTATTTAGGTTTCCATTTAAGAAAACTTGGTACTAAAAGTAAAGCTCCGAGTAAAATTACAATGTCGATCATAAAAACTTTCTTTTTAATTTCTGGACACCAGTTCTTAAAATCTTTTATTTGTTTAGATTCTTGAGGTTTGGCCCAGTGATAAAACATGGCGAGATACGTGGGTCCCATGTTCCTCCTACAATCGTAGTGATGATCATAATACGCTAACATGATGTATGGGAAATACAAAAGTGCTAGTAATATCCATTTGTTATTTTTTGGAAGATACCAATACCCACCCGCCAATGCGAATGTAAACCATATACATTTCCAGTTTACGACGGGATTCGCGTTATAACATTCTTCTTTGTTCTCGGTATCCATATAACACACCTTGAGAAAAAAAATATAAGTTAGAGAGATAAAATTATTCGTATGTATTAAGATGGCACTATGCTTGGGAATAAATGTGCCGAGTACAACTTCCAGGAAAGTTAAAACATGGAAGTTTGCGAGTAAATTTCTATGGAAAAATGCCACTGTACAAAATAAATCGGAACTTGGGAGATGGGTGAAGCAAGAACTTCTCGATCTTGGACCAACATTTGTAAAATTAGGACAAATCGCTTCGACGAGAGCGGACCTGTATCCACCAGAGTTTACAAAAGAACTGGAATCCCTACAAGATGATGTTCCTCCCGTGGAAATTGACATAGATGTAAAATATGATATTTTTAAAGAATTTGACCCTGTACCATTTAAATCCGCGAGTATCGGCCAGGTCCATATGGCCGTACTCCAAAACGGTCAAAAAGTTGTTGTAAAAGTAAAACGTCCGGGAATTTTGAACATCATGAAAGAGGATACAGATACTATACGGGGTATAGTACAATTTTTAGAGCGTGTTGGTATCGATACGGGAAATAGTTCTGGTTCAGTTCTAGATGAGTCAATAGAATATCTCTTGGGAGAGGCGGATTACAAACAGGAGATTAACAATGCTATAAAATTTCGGAAAAGTATGAAAGATGTCGACTGGGTGAAAGTTCCAAGAATGTATAAAAAGTATTCAAACGATGAAATGATCGTCATGGAATATGTACCATCAACGAAACTGACTGAGATTATAGATAAAAGGGTGAACAAGAAGAAGATATGCGAAGCCCTCATAAATGCGTACGTCATCCAAACCATGGATAATGGCCTTTTCCACGCCGATCCACATCCTGGAAACTTGGGGTTTTCATCAAAGGGGCAGCTTGTATTTTATGATTTCGGTTTACTCGTGCCATTGTCGGAAGAATTAAGAGATGGATTCACAAAACTTTTTGGATTTATAATAACTCGTGATACCGCTGGTGTAGTTGACACACTCGTTAAATTGGGTGTTATTGTTCCAACTTCTACCGATGTTTCGGATATTGAATTATTTTTTGAAAACATCTTAGGGTATTTAGAAACCCTAGATGGTTCTGGAATCGTAAACGATGATCTCGCCGCACAACTCGCGATTGAAAAACCATTTGTGGTACCGAGTAGTTTCGTGTACCTCGCAAAAGCCTTTTCGACTATAGAGGGTATATGTCTGAAACTAGATCCAGACTTTAACTATTTCACGTATTTGGAGCCCTTGATTCAACAGCAGATAATAGAATCCGTAGATGTTGGTGATATATTCATGAAAACGACAGAGATTCCCGGGACGATAGGTAAAATAAGTACGGCTGTATCGGGTCTTCAAAAATCTAGGGGGTCTATGAAACGTACTATGATCAAAACGAGACAGGAAATTAAGATCGTCCAATACAGCGTGGTGTGCGCTCTATTGGCTGAGAAATTTAGGGACAACCCACCTTTGGCTATGTTTTTTGTTTTATGTACTCTATGGTTTACTTTTCGTAAAAATCAATAGATTTCTTACCATTCTTCTTGGGCTTATCGGTCTTTTTAATCAGCTTGTTATGTTCATCGAGGTACCCCTTCATGCGGTTCTGTTCATCACGGAAAATATCAGAGACCTTCTCTTTGATCTTATCCACGTCAGTATCACGTTCCTTTTGTATTTTCTTACTAAGCCTCTTGAACCCCTTATTTTTCTTGTCAGCGGCGAATACGGTCAATGTATTTGTTATTGCGAGCATTTACTTTGTATCGATATTTAAATTTAAACGTTTTAACTTTTCTTCAAATTCCCTGCGCTCCCCGGGAGATTTGATGATCTCTCCGTGTTTAAGAGCCCTAATTTCCGGTCCGGTTAATTGAATTGCGTCTACTCTGAAATCCATGAACGCTTTCATCGTGATAGGAACGAGTGGTTCTACGAGATCATGCATAGCTCGTGCGTAATCCTGTATTTCCTTCTGGGCGTGAGAATCCATTCGTAGGTGAAGATAATGCATGAGATTATGAAGGTTAATCTTCCAATAGAACTCCGTATACGTCGATTGTGGAAGATTTCCCCTGGCCTGCTCCCTACAAACACCTTCTTCGAGTAATTTTTCGTAAATATCAAACGAATTTTCGAGATGCTGAGACCCCGCATCAGATAGTTCGGACCTTACACTAACTTCACCTTCCGACCCCTGATGATTCACCTCAGATTGTCCTCGCATGGTATCTGGATTGTAATACTCTTTGGGAACGATCGAATACCTGGCGGACATTTCATTTACACTCGCGGTGCGATGGCGAAGATGTTGACGCGCGATATAAATAGGCATCTTAATGTGAAACTTAAACTCTACCATCTCGAAAGGTGTCGTGTGCCAGTGTCGCATCAGGTATCGAATAAGTCCGGTGTCTCCGCGAGAAGTCTTCGTTCCATCTCCATAAGACACCCGGGCTGCTTGAACAATCGAGTTGTCGAGGTTTTCTCTGGGCATAGTGTCGACGAGTCGTACAAATCCATGGTCGAGTACGTTTACTTGCATTTTGAATTATCAAAGGGTCATTTCTTTAAGAGGTTAAAGCTATATGACACATTTTATACAATGAACATTACCCATTACGTAAACGAAAATGACACCGCTCTCACAAATTTAAACGGTGTAATAGGAACGTTAACTGCTCATGATACTCACGTACTAAAACATTATATGTCCGAAGCTAAACCAAATTCTCTGTATGTTGAAACGGGGAGTTATCTGGGATGTAGTGGTATTTTAGCTGGTCTTGTTATGAAAGGTGAATCCTTGGTATATTGTCATGATATTTGGGTTTGTAATATGAACGAATTATCAATTGGCGGTGGAATTCCACCTATTGTAGATGATTATTTTTACCAATTTTATAAAAATGTACGTGACAATAAATTACAACACAAAGTAATACCCATAAGAGGTGATAGCAAATACACACTCGGAATTCACGGAGATAAAAGTATAGATTTAGCTTTTATAGACGGAGATCATTCTTATGAAGGTGCAATAAATGATTTACAAACAATTTATCCAAAAATGAAGTCGGATGGGGTTATTTTGTGTCACGACTGTAGACCTAACAGTCAAGTATTGAAAGCTATAACAAAATTTGCAAATAATAAAGGGATATTAAATGTAGAAGGTTTTACTGGATCTTCTATTGTTTCTATAAATCTAAAACAAGATCTTGAATAGATCTATAATACCTCTTGAGATCTTTCATGAATCTTTTATTATTCTCTAGACATTCACACTCGGGACTATTTTTATATATGTACGCGAGGTTACATTTAGAATATTTAGTACGCTTTTGATTTTCATTAGGTTTTCTGGGAACAAGTTTCTTCACGACCTTTTCTTTTTTCTTAGGCTCCACCCGCTTCGTGAAACTTATAGCTTGCATGACAGTATCAGCTAAATCGTCCTTCTTCTTAGACTTCATGAAGGTTTCTATCCAATGTTTATTCGTATCATCCCCACGTAAAAATGCTTCACATCTTTCTATGGATACCTTTTTACGTTTCATGTATTGCGCTTTCCCGGGACCCACTACATCTGGGATTTTAAACCTTGCATCGTAAATGATCGTCTCAGATTTTGGAGCTTTTATGACAAAATACGCGTGTAAAAAGTGTTCCACCATTTTCATTTTTTTATTACGATCGGGTTGCTTCTCTATCAAAATGATATCCGATTCGAGAACCCAGGGTCTTTCATCTAAATGCTTTCTTAATGAAACATATACACCATCTTTATGCTCGGGAGGTATTCCGGAAACGTCCCAATTTACGACTAGGTTAGATGTTTCATTAAATTGGCACATAGCCAAATTTCTGATTCCCACATCTATACTCAGAATCATATACATAAAGAATGGAAATTCTTTAAGCTATGAAGAGTAAAGTGAGAATATCATGATTAAAAAGGCAATTATTATGACTGCTAATATAGCCAATCCTACTGCTGTTAATATATTACTATCCACGTCTGGAAATAACTTTTCCCACCAAGGTTTATCATCTCCATCTCCATCTCCATCACCATCACCTTCCTGTTCATCTTGATGAACGTTGAAACACGCAGCCTTACAATGTTCATAGCAATCCTGATTTTCTAAACTACAAAATGGTTGATCTTGATATATCGCTAAATTGGGAAATTCTTCGCGCGCACTTTCCATCGTAGTATATTTCAATTCATCATAACCCACCCTACCGTAATAATATTCTGAAAAATTATGCGGTAAACACAAACTTACACACCCCTTCACATTCTCGCTCGCGGTTCTTTCCGATTCATCACCATTATCCATTAATAACCCACCTATTAACATAGCTAAACCTGCTATACCTAACACAGCTTCGAGAGAGTCAATACGTCTTTTCAAAGCCGCATCCGCATCTGGGTCGGGATCTTTAGGACGTTGTGAATCCGCACCCTCGTCAAGATTTTTCTTACCAGTGACCGCATCATCCGCATTTTTTATTTTTCCATCAACTTCATTTCGTTTTATGAGAGAGTTGGTTAACGAATCGGTTATATTATCGGATATATCAGATACCCTGGTTGTTGTTGATTTGGCCAGAACATCGGAATTTTTTGCGATATCCACATTTGTCGCAGCATTTTCTAAATTTTTAGAAATTTTAAATGAACTAGTACTACTTAACATAAATGAACCATCAGGAAGTTTGAAACTACCGTTAGACATCTTAATAGCTCTTCCATCTATGATAGTATTATCCGGTAATTTGAACTTTCCATTTTGAGTTTTAATAGTACCGGATGGTAAATCGAAACCTCCACCTTCACCAACGATTCTATACGTGTACACATTTTGTATCGGGAACCCATCATCTCCTATTTTAGGAACTTGGTATCCACCATTTATTAATTTGTATGACCCATCAGCTAAACGCCCAGAAACACCAGAGGGCATTGATGAATATGTATACAATCCATATACAGTACGTATCGTATCGAGAGGTAAAGATGTAAATTTATCCCCGATCTTAATCCAATACAATCCAGCATCTAGATACGATCCGTCCAAATATCTGACTAGGGATGCCATCGTATTATTATATTACGTATAAAATAATGAGAGTTAAACTTATCAAAAGTTTACACCCTGAAAAAAAGTTTACCGCTATTTTTCCGGATGGATCGAAAGTTCATTTCGGTGGAAAGGGGTATTCTGATTATACCATACACAAAGATCCTTCTCGCATGCGAAGATATTTAGCTCGTCATGGGAGAATGGGCGAAACGTGGAGTAAACAGGGGGTCAAAACGGCTGGCTTTTGGTCAAGGTGGCTTTTATGGTCTAAACCATCTTTACAGGAAGCTAAAAAGTTAATGACTAATAAATTTGGAATTGTTTTTATTAGATAAATTATACATTATAGTCGGAAGCTAATTCTTGTAATTTTACCGAATAATCATTTACAGCTTTAGTATAATTTTCAGCCAATTCACCTTTTTCACGGGCCAAATTTATATGAGTATTTGCCAAAATCTCAGCTTGCAAAGCGGCGTTGTAAAATGCCTCTAATACAACTTTGGAATCTTTCATCAATTGTAAATATTCTACAGATTGTACGTATGTAGTTCCTGGTTTTGTAATTTCATCATACGTTTCTTTCATGACTTGATTTATATTCTCTATTTTGGTTTCCGAATCTTGAATTATCAAATACTGCTGCTGCGCCGCCTCTGCGGCCGAATGAGAGGATAAACTTGCATCGTACGCGAGTTGTGATTTTGATGCTATGTGTTGCTCTAAATTATAAGCTTCGAACTCTACGGCGTTCATTTATATAACCCGAGTTAAAAAAAATTGTCGGTTCTGTACAATTTAGCTTGGAAGTTTGAGTCGTTGCCCATGACACTGATGCTCTCGTTTCCATAGAGTTCCCCACATCCCATATCATCCATACAATCCCTTTCGTTGTGTGTAACTGACAGGGGGTATATTTGATCCCCAGATGTAGCGGTATAATAGTTATACCTGTCGCGTCTACCTCGAACCTCTTTCCCGTATAGAGGGAGTGTTTCATTATTATCACCGAGTAGAACGCCCATCTGCTGTACGTGCCCAGGTTTGTACTTTTTAATAGGTGGATTCCTGAATTCGGGTTCCATGACAACTTCCCTGGGTGCTATCATTTCTACAGGAACTGGAACTTGAACTTGAACTATATTTTCTTTAGGGTACATCAGAAGATACATGACAGCCGCAAGAAGTGCTATTATAATGAACGTCGCGACTTGAGGGTTAAGCTTCTTTTTCATTTATAGTAGTCTCAGAAATTTATCGAACTTATAGTATGAATAACAAAAAGTCTACCAAAGTTGTCCCATTTTGGCATCCTCAGCAAGAAGTTATTCTGAAAACATGGGGTGAGGCATCCGCCTGCTACAGGTACATGCATAACCACGCGTATTTAGTCTTCAAAAAACAGAGTATGCGATTTACATTACCAGTCATCGTTCTTTCGACGATAACGGGAACTGCGAATTTTGCACAGAATTCGTTTCCGGAAAACATGAGAGGTGCGGTTCCATCTGTAATCGGTGCGATGAATCTGATAGCAGGAATCATAGCCACGATCATGCAATTCTTAAAAATTAACGAAATGATGGAAGGATGTAGAGTTGCGTCACTCCAATACGGTAAACTTTCCCGCACTATTCGATTAGAGTTATCTCTACCTGTGGAGGAACGTTCTATAGACGGGACGACTATGATAGAAACATGTCGCGCAGAATATGATCGACTCATAGAACAATCTCCACCTTTACCATATTTCATCATTCAAGCGTTTGAAAAACAATTTCCTGAAGATTCAGAATTCTTTAAACCTGAAATATTACACATTCAACCCATAGAAACTTTTATGAGTGAATCTGAGATGCGTCACGAATTGGATAAGGAGATAGAAGGTATTCGTCGTGTAAAAAACAAAGAATTAGAGAATATCAAAGTTGTAACAGATACACTCGATGAGTCAAATAAGCCAGCATCAAAAATAGAATAACATTAAAGAGTAAAATACTTATAACATAAGGGTACACCTTTCGTTTGATAGGTTCAATAATTTTTTTATGAAGTGTATCATTTTCTAAAAAAATATCTAGTGCTTGTTCAGTAAAGTCTTCAGACATGGATGCCTTTGTTAAAATACTGCCACAAAAAAAAGATCCAACCCCTACGCTTCACACGAAAGAACTTCAAAGATTGGAAGAATGTGTTAAAAGGGGGTTAAATGTATTTTTATGCGGCTCTTCTGGTGTAGGAAAAACATTCATCTTGGAAAAGGTTTTGAATAATTCCAATAGTATAGAGATACATAGTGAACTTTTCCAAAGAAAGAGTACCTTTTTAGATCTCATAGGTGAAACATCTTTTCATATATTTGTAGATGGGTATGATGTCAATGTATATGGGCACAGACAGCTCATGGAAAGGATAACTTCAAAAAAGGCACCATTAACGACAGGCTCCGTCGTTTTTGTTTCAAATTCTGTTCATATAATACCCGGGTTTGAGTTGATAATCGTACCTAAGCGAACTGCGGATGAAATAGCTTCTTTAGAACCCGAGAATCCCGGGGCTCGCTTTGCATCCGATAAGTGCGCTGGGAACATTCGCGATTTTTATCATTATATTAATAAGTCGGATGAAAAGGATATTTTTAAAACGTCTAAAAGTATACTCGTCGAAGTGTTGTGTCATAGGGGGGCATTTGATATTTCACAAACTGTGCACGAAAGGGGACATGTTATAGATGTTATACATGGCAATTACCCATATTCGAATGAGAGTAATATTGAAAAAATTTCAGAGTCATTATCTCTAGCTGATGTGTACGACGCTGGTATATACAAGGGTGAATGGGAATATATGCCTTATTATACCTTATGCGGTATAGCTATACCCAAGCATTATATGGGTGAATTACTAAAACCAGATGAATTACAAGCTGGAAGTACTTGGACAAAGTATGGTAATTATAAAATGAGATTACAAAAAATACAAAATATTCAAAATAGAAACACTACAAAAATTGGTACAGAAGAATTACAAATTCTTCGAGAGTACGCGAAAATTGGTAATTTTGAGACGTGTTTTAAATATAAGCTGGAACCTGGTGATTTCGACGTTATGAATCATTTAGCTCTTCATAACAAATTGAAAACGAGTGAAGTTATGAAAGTTAAAAAGAAAATGACACATGTATTAAATGAGCTCTGACGAAGAGAGTGAAGACGAGACCCAAGAAATCGTGCGCGTCGTTGGGTGTGACATTTATTTTTATGGTGACATAGACAGAACTAGTATTCTAAAATTTACAGAAACATTCAGAAAATTAGAAATAGATTTGAGAAAGAAAGCGATCGAACTTCCTGGTTATGATCCAATTATAACCGTCCACATTTGTAGTGATGGAGGTGATGTATACGCTGGTATGGGTGTCATGGACACACTCAGACGTTCCAATGTTAGGGTTCATACTATAGCTGAGGGTACGTGCTGTAGTGCTGCGACATTTATGCTTCTCGGTGGTAAGAAGCGAATGATTGGAAAGCATGCACATATACTCATTCATCAGTTGTCGTCTGGATTTATGGGTAAATATAAGGATTTAAGAGATGAATTGAAAACGTGCAAAAAAATCATGAAAATGATGAAATCTGTGTACGAGAGTGAAACGAAGATTCCTAAACCAAAGTTTAAGGAAATGATGACACATGATGTCTACCTAGATTCTAGCGAATGTCTCAAGTACGAGATTGTTCACGAGATTGTTTAATAGTAATATATCTTTTATACATATAAATAAGTCCCACTATCACTATAATAATACTTAACGTGTTCAGGTTGACAGGTACGTTTGTGAGCGGAGGAGCCCTAAGTCGCTCCATCTTCTCATAATTTACCACCTGAATCATATCTTTTATTATTATAATGGATACAATTTTTACCACCGATAAAAACAACAAGAAGCGCTACCTTGACATCAGCGTCGAGGAAATCAACGAGGTCTGGTGTATAGTGAAGACGACCGGACAAGTTAATGGCAAAGAAACCAAGTCTGCGATTGAGGTGCCGCTTGGATACGATAGTGCTACGAAACGTGCTAAAACTATCTGGAAGAATGCGAATACCAAGGCTACGACCGTGCTTCCCATGTTGGCGAACAAATGGGAAGATCGCCAGAAATACATCTCTGAGCCATTTTACGTTCAACCCAAACTTGACGGTGTTCGCCTACTTGTCTCCAAAGATGGTGGCATCTCAAGAACTGGGAAGATCATCCCAGGAACTAAAATTCTTGGTAAGGGACTCAAGGATGGTCAATACGTTGATGGTGAAGCCTTTGACCCTAACCTCAACTTTGAGGAACTCACGAGTACTTTCAAGACTAATCCTCTGAAGCTCAAGTTCCACGTGTTCGATTTCTTTGATCTCAAAGCTGAAGCCCTTGCCAGGGATAAGATGACCTTCGAGCAACGCTGGGAGTATGTCAAAGAATCCGTCTACAATCCTCATTACGAATATGTCAAAACGACACTCGTAAAATCCAAGAAGGATCTTCCTCTCGTGCATCAGAAGCATGTTGAAGAAGGACACGAAGGAACCATGATCCGTGATCGCTTCAGTGTGTACGAGGTTGGTCAGCGAAGCAACTATCTCCTCAAGCATAAGGATTTCCAGACTGAGGAATATGAAATCATTGGCGCCACAACAGGGCATGGTCGAGACGCGAATTGTGTCGTTTGGAAGTGTAAGACGGAAGATGGAAACGTATTTAACGCACGACCAGAAGGAACTCTGGAGGATAGGGCGTACAAGTATGCGAACAAAGATAAGTTCATCGGTAAGATGTTGACCGTCAGATTTCAGAATCTCACGGATAAAAATGTTCCCAGATTCCCAGTCGGGGTTGCGATTAGAGACTATGAATAAATTGTTATAAACATGTAAATGAATCGAATTGCTATTGATGTCGACGAAGTTCTCGTACCCTTTGTGAAACCTATGGCCACGTGGAAGAAATTGAGCATGCCAAAGGAAAAATGTAGATATTTATATCGAGATATGTTCAACATAACAGAAAAACAATCCCAAAAAATGGTACAGGAATTTTATGACTCAGAAACGTTCGATATGCTTCAACCTATCCAAGACTCACAATCTGTTATTCGACTCATGCGCCCACATGTAGATAAGATGTACATAGTGACGGGGCGTCAAGATTGTGTTCGTGAAAAGACGGAGGATTGGTTGGATTTTCATTTTCCCGGAATGTTTGATGATGTCATATTAACGAATAGTTTTACCAGTTTTGAACTACAAAAATATGATATATGCCACGCTCTCAAATTAGATACTATAGTAGATGATAGTGATATGACGTGCGGTATTTGTAAACATTGGGACATGCGATCTATACATTTCGCTGGAAAGAACGGTTCACCTTACGAATGGTGTGATGTTGATGATATCAGTGTATTGAGTTGGATGGAATTGTATAAGAAACTACCCCCAAAGTTTGTGGATTGTAAGTAAAAAAAATATCAGGTCATAGTAGATATGTCAAAGGACCAAAAAGAAAAGGCAAATAGACAAAAATTTTCTCAGAATAGTATTATTAAAATAAGAAACTCATCGAACGTCTCCACACAACATAAAGCTGTTGTTCGAATATTGAGTCAATTCTATAGAAATGCACCTGATACATTAATCAAAAAGCTCCCCGCCGTAAATAAAATGAATCGAAAGGAAATGAATGTGTACGTCCAGAAACAATTTAATTTAATAAAGAATCAAAGGGTTGACTCTAATAATTCTAATAATGGTAAAGTTGTGACAGAATTAAAAATGGATATAATTAAGTTACACGACTTTTTCTTATTTTTATGGTTAGATATGCGTCATGATTTCAAGAAGGGAGATAAGAAAATTGGGGATCCCCTAACAGATGACTTTGATAAATTTCTAAAAGGGTCTATAGTTGATCAATTCAATAAAGATCACATTTGGGATTGGAACCGTGAACCTATTGACACAGCTAATATGAAATTTTGTTTCCAGAAGGGTATTATAGGAAAAGGAGTGGTGAACAAATATGCTTATCCGGGTGACATTGCTGATGTACGTTTAAAAGAATTTTTTTCTGAAATGTGGACCTCGCGAGGCAGCCCGGTTGGGCGAATTGAGGTACCGAAGGGATCGAATGGAAAATATTATGAGAACTTACGAAAAGATTATAAATCTGTTTATATAAGTTTTGATTCTGAAAATTCTAGTTTTTTGAGTGGATTCATAAAATCTTCCAAAACTCAAGGTACAAGGGCTAATGGAACACTGGGAGATTCATATTTACTGAAAAGACTCTACACTTTGGCGAATTTAATGGATCCCGGTAGACTTGGAGGAGCCCACGCGACAGCAGGATCTTCAATTGATGAGGTATTTTCACGTCTGTTTAATAAAAACAACCCATCATGGGCTTTTAAAATAAATGCGCAACCATATACATGGAATTTTGGGGAATATTTTACTATAGAAATATTTCAAGAAGGGAAGACTGGGTTTAAATGTAAATTAAATAATCAGGTATTGAATCTGGGTATTACAAAGGCACAAGCGGGTAGTAGTAGTAGTAAAGGGACAGGAATTTCACCTGCGATTGCTAAGATTTCGAAAACATTTGGTGATCTTAATCAAATTTTAACTGTTAGTACCTTGAGAAAATCTAATAAAAGGGTTGTTTCGGGGACACAAGACAGAGCATTTATAGGTATGACCGGATTTATCCAGAGAGATTTGTTCAATATAAAACCACAAATAATAACCGATGCTACTCGCCCCGGACAGGATTATATTGTATTACTTGGTATGGAAGATTACTATAAAAATAACGTAGTAAAGACTAGAACAGGTGCCAACTCTGTAGTCTCCGCCAGGCAAAATCGGGCTCAACCTTCAATTTCAGCAGCATCAGTGGGTAGTGTATCTGGATCTAATAGTAATACCACTAACAATGCAAACTCTCGGCCGTCCGGGTTGCAACCACCACCACCGCCTCGGCGAGTACCATCTACTCTCATAAAACGTAAGAGAAATAACACCAATAACCAATCAAATACACCCGCACCTAAAAGAAGAGAAATTACAAGCAATTCTCAATTAAGAATAAACAATCTTAGAAAATTCATCAATACTATAGATCGTAAATTACCTGGGGCTAATTCTAAAGTATCCAATAGATTAAGGATAAATAATTACGTCAACAATCTTAAAAGTAAAAATACAGATAAAAATCTAAATTTGATCAAAGATAGGGTGTTTAAAAATGCCGAATTACTAGCAACTAAAAATAAATTTAAAAAGAGGGTTATGAACAATTTAACGAATTTAAGTGAAAATAATAAAAATAAATCAATCAAGTTAATAAATGGATCTAGAAGTGTAAATAATCTAGTTAATGTGATAGGGCCTACTATAAACAGATTTAGAAACAAAGGTTCACCACCCATGAATGCGAATCGTAATAAATTGATCGGACGTTTAACTAAGATGATTCTTCCAAATGTCGTTACAAAAGGCTACCTTAAGAGCTACGACAATAAGAGTAAAACTGCTAACCAGATTATTAAAGAAGCAAACAATTTTGGTAAAGTCATCGCTATGGGTCAAAGACAACAAAGACTTGGAACTCTCAGACCAAACCCTAGCCGACGAGGATAACGACTCGACCATCACCAAAACTAAAAGGTCGAAGTTATAGCTTATAGAATTAAAATGATATACATATATAATGGCGATTGACAAGACTATGAAAGATAAGCTCACTGATTCGGAGAAGAAGAAAATCAAGCAAGAGAACAAGGCGAAGGCAAACCCCAAGAAGGCTGAGGCTAAGAAGGAGAAGAATGACGCGTGTCGTGAGAAGCGAAAGGAAGAGGGAACCACCAAGTCATTCTCTTAACCTAAGTAAACCCCCAATATATAAAAAAGTATACAAAAAATGAACACCCTAAATGAGACTTTCAAAAACGGCGCGGCCATCATGAGTCTCATTTGGAGCGTAGGAAAAATGCAAGAGTGGGTCATGCGTAATCAATATTAAAGATTCTATACCTTTGTAAATAAATGTTTACCGTATGTCGTGCACCCGTACGTGTATTTAACACATCTGAATACCCTAAAAAAAGATCACACTCGTATGTCATCAATCGTTCCGATGATCTGATTAAGATGGATAAACTTCGTCAAGAAATTTCAAAATACAGAATTGCGCAAGCCAAGGTAAAAACGCTTTCGACGTGGGCTCTCAAGACGTCAAGATCAGCAACTAAAGATCTTGAACATATTTTGGAAATCATAGATGATATGTACGGGGAGGAAGGATTTGAAGATATATAAAGTTATGAATCGTTAGATGATAAATGGCCACTCTCTGTCAAACTCCCATCCGTATTTATAACACCGGTAAGCGTAAGTATCATAAGCATAAGTATAACACAAATCGATCTAGAGATTTTGATGACAAAGACGAGACTATCAGAATTCTAAAAACTGAAAATGAAAAGTTTCGTTGCGCACACAAAAAGATAAAGACGCTTTCCAAGTGGAATTATAGATCGACTCGTTCTGCGATGGAGGATGTCACCGGAGTTATGGAAATTCTTGAAGAATGTTATTTAGAAACGAGCGAAGAGTATAATGAAGATGCAGAAGCTACTCAATAGAAGTGTTCACGTTCCGAGAAGAACATTGACTATTAATGCCGAATATAGAAAAAATGATATAGGTTTACATAATACAAAAAATATACGAAATGTTAAACATCTGAAAGTGTTGTATGTTTTGGGCTTTGATACTAATACAGAAAGACGTGGTGTATACTCGGTATCGAATAGTCATGCAAAGGATATTTCTAGAGATTATATACTAGCGTTCAGAGTTCGTGACGAGGCTTCAAGATTTATGACACTTCTAGAAGCTATTGTAGATTATGAACCTACCGTAGAACTTGTGAATAGAAGTGAGATAGATGTGGTATGCGAGGAGAATAATATTTCATGTTTGGTCGTGGATTCAAACACACTCGTTTTACCGCCTGAAAACAACATACAAAATATCAATTTTCGTGAATGAGTACACTTTGTAGACTATCTGAACTGCGGATAGGAGATAACCCTCGTATGACTCTATCACATGAATGATTTTCTAAGTCGACCACAGTTTTGAACGAGACCCAACATTGTTTACAACGTACAGTTCCATATCCTACATCTAATAACCTGTTTAATTCTTCTGTATCATGATATCCCATATGTGTTAGTAAATAACCTGTATGATTGAATTCTCGCCCACACACGTCACAAGAACAGTATAAGTTTCTAGCTTTTCTTTTGATGTGTGGCCTTTTAAAGCAATCGAATAGACTACACATTATTTATATTCCATGTTTTTATTTTCGTATATTATAGCAGATGTGGCTTCATATTTTTTTGATATGTATCATCATATTTTTAACGTTTTTGATATTTCGTAAACGTAAGCTTCAGTATACATGTTTTCTCTTAACAATGGAGGATTCGACGAAACGACAGCAAAAATTTTTATCGAGTTTCAATGATGCGGCTCCTTTAGAAATTGTATACGGAACAAACACAAAACAAATAGAAAATGCTGAAAAATATAAACACATAATCGATCCTTTATATTACAAAGAAGCTTTGCGATTAAATTATAAAAAGGATGCCGTAAGAGAAGACGTCACATTTTTTAACCTCGGAGCTATAGGTTGTTATTTAGGTCACATGGAAATAATGAAACAAGCTTTTGATAAAAATATCAAATACGCACTTGTGTTTGAAGATAATGTAGTTATAAAACGCCACGAATTATTTAATCAAGTGCAAAGTGTTATAGATGTTATGGGTGACGATTTTGAAATGTGTTTCTTCCATTGTTTATCGAGATACCCTGTAAGTTATGAAAAGGGGTTAGAAAAGGTAAAATGGATTTCTAGTACGAAGTGTTATTTGATTCATGTTGACAACATGAGAAAATACTACAATTATTACTTTCCCATAGATAATCATGTTGACAACAAGACCGAAGATATAATAGCGCAAGGAGCTAGGGTATATTATAAAGATTTACGAAGATTGATTAAAATAGATAGAAGTGGTTCAAGTACTATTGGACATAGTCATCACAATAATAAATCTTTTTTCTCAAAACAGCACCCTGAATTAACGACCGCGGTTCTTAAGAGGGGTTATTGATAGGGTTATAAAGATTCGACTCTTCTGACACCCTTTTCTTCATCTAATGTCATATCTCTACTTTTTCGTTTATCTTTTACGTTAGAAAACGCGTTCAACCATCTATTCACCGCACGTCTAGAGCCCGTTACAGACGCTGCATCATCACTTACAACTATACTCAAACCATTGCAAACATCGGGCTTGTTTTCTTTCTCAGGAAATTGAACCATAAATGCCTGTATACTTATAGCTGGGATGTCCGGAGCATCATCTAGCAACTTGTCATAATCTTCTCTAGATTTCATAAGAAAGTCTACCACTTCTGAGCGGTGTTTCACGTCGAGTGATATTTCCATATCAATAGACCTATAAAACTTAGACCACTGTACACACATCGCTGAATGTGACTCAGATAGAGGTAGAGACTGACTAAATTTACTGATAGATGTGAGTATACCACCCAAAACATTTAGGAATGCAAAGAAATATTGGATGATCATTATGTTATTCTTGGTATTTTGGGATACGTTTTCATTACCACTCGGATTTAAGACCGCAAAACCTCCCACACCTGTTATACTCGCTATAATTATACTAGGGTAAGACAACCAATCATTCTGTTTCTTGTAAAATAGGCGTGCGTGGTTATGTAACCACCTGTAACCAGCTGCCTTCTCTGCCCATTTTATAAGCAACTTTTCTTGCTTTTCACACCATTCACACTGTTCGTCTTGTTTAACACTCATGGTCTATTTTACGCGGATATATATTTTGTACCCCTCTCTGGCTAATGTGTCATCTCCATCCGATTATTTGTTGAATTAGGCTGTCCAGTACTAAACTTATAACTATAACTGACCACACCCCAGCCAGAAAGTCTAGAATTTCCCAAACTGCTCCCATCGGTGATTAGACATTGGGTTTATTTTCTAAGTCCATTTTGGGAACTCATTTGTAAGATTGCCTACACCACCATTCGTTGCCTCCTAAATATTCCAATAATAGATGAATCATGAATCCTGATACAAATAACAATAAAGTCGTCGTAGATTTTTTAGAAATTCGCCTGAGTAAGTAATACATCGCTATGTTGAGAATACCAATGATGGTCGCTTCTAATAACACATCTCTCACGGGTCTCGTCATTTATATTATACAACGTTTTAAAGAAACGGGTCTATGAATATATATGACATCCATAATTGTTCCTGTCCACGTAGTATCCAAACTAGACAACGGAAATCGGGAATATGAAAAATTAAAGAAACGTCTCAGAAAGTCTACCGCTAGTTATGGAGCGGTACTTTCTACAGTATCATTCATAACACAGGGTTCAGATAAGGGTTTGTCTATGACTCTGGGAGTTTTAACGTCATATACGTATCTATCATCCCTCGAGAAGTATGTGGATGACATTGAAACTTCTGGATTTCCAAATCAATTTTTGGTACCGGTCAGCATCGCGGCATTTGAAGTACTTTGGAACAGTGCCCCTTTTAGTTTTGATTTTGATTATGGATCTACGTTTATAGGATTTTTATCGTATAAATTTGCAATCATAAATGTTTTATACGAAACCGTAAAAGATTGGATGATTTCCGACAGTGAAAATTTGTACAGAGTATACACGAGAAATGATAACGAAGACGATGAACAACACGGTGAAGTGCCGATCGTAGAAAAATAATTGTAATAAGTAGTATGTTTCCCATAGGGGTGGGACTTTTTTATATATACGTTTCGTGTCGTATAGTACATCTTAATAAAAAACGCAGGTTGCGTAAACCAAAAGCGAATTGGGTGTAATGATTCTGTTCAGCAGACGGAGCTGATCATTTTATTATGTTGATTTATTATAAGATGGCTAATAGGACGCCCATAAAAAATACACCACCAAAGGTTAACAAAGAAAAAAGGCGAAAGGAAACGGCTCGCAGACAAGACATTGAGCGAAAAAGGGAATTGGAAAATAGACGCCGTAAAACGAGTATAGAGCGCGCTCTTAATTCTTTATCTAATGGGATGACTCGGATTCTTAACATGCCCAAAAATGCTTATAATTTAGGTACTATATTAGCCACGAACAATAGATACATGACGGTTCGTTTAAGTAAGAAGTTAATAAATAACCTAAAAGATGTGTATAAAAAGACGTTCACGAATCAGGTCGAATACTCGGGTACTATACCTTTCACGGTAAAAAATACGAGGAATTATGTTAAATTCAATACACCCACCGCGAGAACGAATGGCCAATTCGCAACCGTGACTCCTCCTAATTCTGATTTCAAAGAATACATTATGTATCACACTCACCCTGTCCCACCCAACGATAAACCTTTATTTAGTTTTCCCAGTGGAATGGATTTAATAGCGTACGTGCGACATTACCCAGACTTACAAGCGAATATTATTTTGGAAAACCAAGGATATTATATCATAGACTTAATCGAAACTAACATGAATAAACCCAACGCGTCTAGGGTAGCCGCCACATTTGAGAGACTCGTAACTCAGCGAGAGTTTAGTATTGTCACGGGTGGGTACAGGGGGGCTGTTTATGTTCAGACCACGCCCACTAGGTGGAAAAGGGCAGTTAATAAATACATAGATCCTATCATGCGTAGACAATTTGGTATTTCGATCAGATATTATACATGGGATGAATTGGGGGAAATTACCTTGTTAGATAAAAGCGTTCTCATGAATGCTAGTTAAAATTTCTAATAGTACTTTATTAAATGAACGTCTGTTTTAAGAGTCCATATTTGTATGTGAAATTACCTCGAAAAGTTGTAGATAATTTAAAATGTGTCAGTGATTTATCAACAAAAAATAAATGGGAATATGCCGGGTACGTAGACGTTTCCGTTGAGGATAATAAATATAAATTTAACGATATAGTCTATGTCACCTCTAAAGATCGTCGTCAGGTTAAATTAGAAAAGGTGCGACTCGTATGGCCTTCTTTGTTTACTTTTCATACACATCCATCTATAACAAAACCTACATGTGAAAAGGGTCAAATATTTACTACTTTGCCGAGTGATGCGGATTTTGAAGCTTTTATTAAAGGATATCCAGAGATGCAATCTAACGTCATATGTGATGCGCATGGATATTATTTAATAGATGTCATGAGATATATGGATAAAAATAAATTACCTATACCTGATATGGTTTCGAATGAAATGAAAGAAATACGAAAACGTCCATTTTTACGCGATTGTGTATTTTCAGAAGAGGGTGGTGAATATCACCAAACTACATTAAAAGAGTGGAAACACTTTATTAATTATGATCTTCATTACAGATTGAAAAGTAAATTTGATATATCCACGCGTTATTACGGATACAACGAAGAACCAGCAACTATCACGTTAGAACACGTTTAATTATAGTAAAGTGATAAAATTTCAGATACTGCGGGGTGCCTCACTACGTCTTCCTCACCTAAAGTGGTGTATTCAACGTAATCAAGTTCCAAACATTGTATTTTGTTTATAAAATCTTCCAATCCATTTAATTTATCCAGATCACTTTGACGAGTATCTCCAGTCACGACGAGTTTTGTATTTTCGCCCACTCTTGTTAACAGCATTTGCATCTGATTTGGAGTACTGTTTTGCATTTCATCTGCGATGATGAAAGCGTCTGTAAACGTTCTTCCTCTCATAAATCCTAATGGTTCTATACTGACCCTATTTTCAATTTGGTTTCTAGACATATACATTTCCATTATTTCCACCATTGGCTTGGCCCACGGTTCCATTTTTCTTTCCAATTCACCCGGTAAGTAGCCCATATCTTCATCCGCTGCGACTATTGGTCGTGTAAGTATTACCTTTTCTAGCTCTCTTTTCTGTATCTTTCTAAAGGCTTCTTGACACGCGAGAAAAGATTTACCAGAACCTGCGGGACCGTTAACTACTACGATTGGTTTATGAGATTGAATTTTTCTGACGTATGTACATTGTCCAGGTGTAATTGGAAAATCCATATTATATTAACTTAAGGTTTTTATCCTTAATATAGTAAAGATATGGAGTTTAATTTCATCGGTATTAAATCCGGTGGAGCTGCTACCATACTAGATACCGAACGTAAACCTAGATTTATATGTTTCAAAGAAATACCTGTAGCTAACAAATACGTGACGTATATATGTAGTCACAAGGCTAAGTTTGGTGTATGGCCATGTGTAGATTTATCTGAGTCATTCAAAAAGTTGGAGGTCGCAACAGATTATCAAGAGCAAGAGTGTGAAGATTATATGAACTTATTGGAAATTAAAAAAAAGACATGGGAAGATCTAGATAACATGTCTCTCATGATGGGTATATCTTATTTTTATTGTCATGATTTTAGTTATGATCAAGACAATCTACTCTCTATTTCTATTAGAGGTCAAGATATGGATGCCCAAGTTGACGATTTTCTGTACAGGGAACAACTTGACATCAATTTAAAGAATATGTAGTATATAATACATATGAAGCTCGTTTCATTGTTTGATCCCACAAATGAAAAGCATGTCATGTGGCTAAGTGAGGTAGACGATGCGATGATGAAAGCGTCCTCAGGCGAAAAGACTGATTTTGTTAAAGTTATTAACAAGAATCCTATCAAAGCTAAACTAGAAAACGTCATGGATTGGCCGCATATACATTTTCAAATTTGTATGAAATACACGCAATGTGTATTGCGGGGTACGGCGTTTATTCCAAAGATTGAAACTCCTTCAAAGTAAAATCTCTTGGTTCTGAATTTTCATCCATGCGTATTAAAATGATTTTTCCGTATACTTCTTCATCCTGAAAAGGTGGTGGCAATACATTTTCATTAATTTTGGTGGCTTCTACACATTTTACTATTACAACATCTATATCAGGCCATTGCCCTATAAATGTGGCTCTACCTGATAAAATTTTAAAAATTTCATTCTTTCTTGGATCTATATCAATCTCAATTTGTTCTACATTTCCCATTTCTTCATTTATTAGTACAGCTTTCGTCATTTACATAAAATGAATAAAAAAAGTTGATACTAATAAATGAACCAACTGCTTAAGATATTTATTGCGTTTTTCATAGTGACGATAATATTTACCAGGATAGAAAAGTACGGATTACCCTTCGTACCTTCTAAGCATTATTACCTCGATTCACACTGGAAGGTCACTAAGGAATCAAATCGCCCGCAAGTGAGTGATTCTTTTCAGATGTGCTCACCTGAATCTTTTGGGGATTGCCCTGTAGTTGACATGCCGCACCTAAGTAGGTATTAAATATTGAAAATATATAGAATGTCTACGAGACAATTCGTAGTGGACAGACTCGCAGAACTTCTAGGGTTATCGAATAGGGATGTCATTCCGATAAACTTGGAAAAATGTATAAATAACTGGTCTGCTAAGAAGACTATACAAATGGGAGACTCTCCCGCTTTGGATAACCCTAAACATATGAGTAGGTATAAACACAAGTTCGCAGAGATACAAACCTGTATGCGAAAATCTGATTTTTTGAAGAATGAACTTATTTCTGGGAGATTGAAAACTTCGGCGATAATGGAAATGCCTCCTAATGTCATGTGGCCTGATGGTCCATATTGCAAAGAAGTGGAAGAGGGTGTAAAAAGACGTATGGCTAAGGATACAAATAGTATTCTAAACCAACCAGACTATAAGGGTTTATTCAAGTGCAACAAATGTCGCCAATATAAGACGACATACTACGAGATGCAAACTAGATCCGCTGATGAACCTATGACTGTGTTTATTACCTGCCATGTTTGTACTATCACGTGGAAATCTTAACGTTATATACAGAATCTGTGAGGTCTGTATCCATATCCCCTACCGATAGTATAAAATTATATCTAGAATTGCGTTTGAAACTACCTTTGTTTTCTGGCGGAGTAAAAACTAACGCATCGTATGTAATATTATGAAAAGCTAATTGTTCTTCTGTGAATTTTATATTTTTGTCAAACCCTGGTCGTGCTGTTATGATTATGATTTTATACCCTTCACTTTTTACAAATTTATATATGTCATATGCCTGATTTATAATATTCCCCGTCCTGCTTGATATAAGAGTATCGTCTATATCAAACATGACCGCATCATTTTTATCTACAACACGACCTTGCATAATATAATTTAAGATTATCATTCTAAGTATATTATATGATAGAAGTCTGTGCGTTTTCTGTACTTATGATGATTCTTTCGCTGATATACATTCATATTTACTTAAAATATACTGTACTTTAAGAAATGGTACGTTTAGATACAAATGCAGTACCAGATCGTAGATGTCGAATACGAAGACGGGTTTGTTGAAGTAGCTCGAATCATACGAGATGAAATCGATTTTTTTATAATTTCACCCCTTGAACAGGTTGGAAATTTCTACAAATTCGACGATGAATATATAGCGGTTCCGAAAGAATCTATAGCCGGTTTTTATGATACGATCGAGTTAGAAGATACGGGTTTGTTCAGAAAGCTAACGAATGATGTATACGAAAGTCTAGATGAGAGTGATCCAGAATTTGAATACGACGACGGTGACGATGTTAGCAGTAGTAGTGATGACTATGAATCTGATATTTCTTTATACGACGACGATTCAGATTAAAAATCTTATTATATCGTAGATGAAAAAATCAACAGGAATATTACTTTTTGTAATTTTTATTTTTATCGCAATTTTAATTAATCAGCGACGTACAGAACATTTTGGATTTATGTGTGATATAGTCGATAATGTAATAGGTAGATGTAGATTAAAGCCTGAATTAATGAATGATAAAATATATGGTACGGAAAATGTAGAAAAATGGAGCGACCAATGTGTAAATTTGACTTATAATATTGATGGATGCGTTGGAGAAGGTTCCCCAAAGATTGAGGATCAGAAAGTGGAAACGTACGATCCCGAAACGCAGATCGTTGAGGAAAAGAACCTTTCTAGAATCATATCACCAGAAGTCAGGGGGGATGGTAATTTATGTTGGATGGATAATCCTGGTGGAAGATTGAGTAATCAACTTGATAGATTGGAGGGTAAATATGGAGATTATATGGCTTAATAATATTTACATACTATAAATGAAGAAGAACCTGAACGAATATTTACTACCAGTCGCATTTGCATGCCTCATCGTCGTATACATGATGAAAAATTACAAACCCCAGAAGAAAGAAAGTTATTGCTCCGCTTGCATGATGAAGTAATCGTACTTAAAAACGATACACAAGGTAAGTATAAGATGGCGCCGTATACTCCCCCTAATACGCACTATAGTCAATTAGACGTATCCGCGTATTCGGAAGAGGATATTTTCAAGTTTATAGGTCAGGGTGGTAAGAGATTCTATTGGCTCACAAAGTTTCTGGATCTCGCCTATCTATGGTATGATAAGAAACGTCGAGTTATTGAAATATGGGGACCTTTTGAATCCCTTCAGAATTTCCAGTCGCATCATGTCATCGAATGTGAATTAGATTTTGCGTGTAATAAAACCTAAGTTAGAGATAGTATTTTTATAAAAGTTAAGAAATGTTTAAGAAACCAGGCGTCACTCGTATTCAAAAACCAATCGTCACAAAAATTTCTATAAAGCCAACTGAAGGTATTTTAGGAAAAATAACAAACCCAACATGCTACCAAGAAGTTATTAGGGATAAATCATTTTCGGTACAAAATGCTGATAAATATCTAAACGCACTTGAACAAAACTACAAATATTATGGTGTTCCATTTAAAAAGATGGAGGTTTTGGAGTCTGTAAAAAAATACAGGGATGTCATTGAACCAGAAAATCATTTTACATACCCAGATGTAAGTCCCGTAAAAATAAACGTTTTAAAATCGGGTAAAGTGCGGATTAAGATCATATACCACATGGCTCAGATGTGGGAAAAATATGGCCAAGGTGCACGACCACCACACAAGTTATTGGTTTCCGTGTATAAATCTATGGGATATTCACAAGAGTTTATTGATAAAATGAACAAATCACATGAACGTAAAAAGATTCTCGCAATCAAATACGAAAAAATCGTAAATAATATATTCGAGAAACCCACTAAGAAAAAGGTCATACCACAAAAAAAGAAGAAACCTATAGAAGAACATGAAATAATCGAAGAAGATGAGGAAGAGAAGGACGACAATGAACCCGAAGAAGACGAGGCAATTGTTGTCGATGAAGATGATGATGAGGAGGAATGTGTGGATGAGGATATTGAACCTCCCGATGCAGATTAATTATAATAAACCTAAGTCGTAAACAAATATAAAGAAAATCAACCTTTATCATCCAATGTCGTACATCGCGTGGGATACAGAAACGACCGGACTTCCCCCCAAGGGGTTCCGGGAACCCGCGTCCAAGGACAATATACATGCGTTTGACAAGTGCCGGATGGTATCCATTGCGTTTGTCAAATTTGATGCTGACGGCAACGAAATTGATGCGCAGCACATAATTGTGAAACCCGATAACTTTACGGTTGGGGCGACACACATTCATGGGATAACCCATGAGCACGCTGTGGAACATGGTGTATCATTCGACGAGGTGTACGACCAGTTCGTTAAAGCTTCGAGTGATTGTACTTCACTCGTGGCACACAATTCCATTTTCGATGAGAATGTACTCTTTTCTGAGTGCTACAGGCGTGGAAAGAGTCTGGAACCTTTTAAGAAGGTTTCCTTCGCGTGTACTCTCAAGTTGGTGACTGAAAGGTTTCTCAAACCTAAAAAGTTGTTCATCGTTTACAATGAACTCACCGGTAAGACTTTGGATGATGCACACAACGCCTTGGCCGATTCGAGGGCGTGTGGTATAATCTACCCCATCCTTAGGGATATGAAGCACAATTTTAACCGAATTGGGGTTTCTAAGATCATTCTTAAGGCTTCTGAAGTTGCCAGCATGATTAACCGAAACAGGTTCAAGACACCCCATGATGTCATGATGGATTTATGGTGTAAGTATTCCCCCGACACTTTTAAGGGAAACACCAAGGAACAGATAGCTGTCAAGGCTATCAAAACTTCGGATATTGCTGTAAACGTGTTGAAGGATGCGGAGAAGTTCAAATCTACCAACAGCTCTTCAGTTGAGCAAAAACTTCGAGCCGTGAATAATCAACTCGACACGGAGAGTGGTCTCGTGGGTGGAGAACTCGACGCGGCTAAGGACTTTATCCGTAAGACTCTTTACACCAATCATGGTACTCGACATGAAGAGGATACCGCAGATTTGGTTGATCCCAACTTTATCGTGGACGATAAGTATTACAGTATTCCAGTTTGTAAAATTCGTGGAACTGAATATGTTGTTGTGGGTAAGATCGATCGTCTCTTAAAAAATGAGGATGGAAGTTTCACCATTGTCGAAATTAAGAATAGGACGAATCGCCTTTTCAAAACCGTTAAAGAGTACGAAGAGATTCAGTGTCAGGCATACATGGAGATGTTAAACATGTATTCGTGTAGACTCATTGAGCAGCACAATGATGCCACGTGTACACATTTGATTACACGTGATCAAGAGAAGTGGAATGATGTCATCATGCCCAAACTCTCTAATTTCTGTGAACATTTTCATAACCTAGTTTCTAATTAAATTGTTTAATATATAATAATGAAGTGTGCAGTTGATAGAAATATGTCAGACCCTTTAGACATAGCTCCATTAGGTTGTAAACCTGTTAGCCTCGATAGATGTGAGTCTGGATACATGGCGTCTAAAGATAACGTAACTCTCCCAGGCGGTGAAAAGGCATCTATGGATCAGTGTTGTCAATGCAGACCCGGCGAAACTTGTGGATATTGTGAAAAGGTATCTATGTGCACGGACGAGGAGAAGAGAAGGTACGTCGCGGAAGAGGAGGAATGTTTCGATGTACCTCCACCCCCTATCGAAGAAGAGGAAGAGACTTCCGGTCCTTCGGGTCCCGCGCCAGAATATGAAGAAGATGTTCCACTCACGGGTCTCGCGTGGTGGAAGAAACATTTATGGCTTATCTTTTTATTCGGTTTCTTAATAGTTTTATCTCTATTGGGATTATGGTCAAGACTACCTAGCTATTCCCCACTTAAAAAGAGAATACCCGTTATCATAGGTGTGGTTATACTTATGGATGTGTTCGCTATCTTACTCGTAAAATATTTAAAGTAATGAGTTGATACATACGTATATGAAGAAAGTTATCATCGCTTTACCCGGGACTGAATTTTCTGAGCAATTCATGTTGGCGTGGACAGATACACTTTTACATCTCACTAAACAGGGATATAATGTCGCCGTTATAAGTGGATTTTCTGATAATAAACAATTTTCACGTATGAATACCATAGGTATTGATATTAAGAGGGGTCAAGATCAAAAACCGTTCGATGGTAAAATTGAATACGACGTATGGTTGACCATAGATTCAAATATACTCTTCACACCAAAACAAGTTGTTGAACTCATAGAGGATACCGATAAGTATCCTATCGTATCAGCTGTTTATAGGGTAAATCAAAATGATTTATCTGCGATATCTAACATTGATGATGAATTACTCGTCAAACATGGGGCTTACCCACGCCTCACGAAGGAAATGATGGATTCCAATCTTAAACACGTCAAAGTAGCCGCGACAGATCTTGGAATGATCGCGTGTCGTAGGGACGCTCTCGAAAGTATACAATATCCACACTTTTTCTACCCACTCGTGAACATCAAGACAGAAGAGGGAGAAATATCTTCTATTGTTTCGGATTCTATGGCGTTTTGTATGAAGGCGCGAGACGCAGGTTTGGAAATAACAATTAACACGGATGTCATGGTTGGAAATCAGCAAAAAATTATCATGTAAAAAAAATTTACCTCTCAACGTACTCCATACGTTCAAAGATAAAATATTTTTATATTATAGATGCAAGTATTCATAATACTGGCTACAGTTTCTTTGATAATTATTTTTTCTATACTCAAATATTTTGAATATAGGAAAGAAAATACAGAGGATTGTGAAGGTGAGTGGTCATGGTCAGAATGTAACAAAAAGTGTAGTGATGGGGGTAGTGTTAGGTACGGAACATTTAACGTTACCAAGGAGGCTACATTTGAAGGTAAATGTGAAGCTGAAAATGGTGAACAGAAAACGGAAGAATGTCCAGCTTCAGAATGCCCCCCAGAGGATTGTGTCGGAGATTGGGTGTGGGATACTCAATGTGTAGGGTATTGTAGCGATGAAGATGCTTTATTAATGGGTGAATATGTGGTTTCCTTTAAAGAAAAATATGAAGGCCAAGCGTGTCCACACGAAGATGGAGATAAAGATGTAAAAACGTGTCCAATAGATATGTGCCCTTCGGAAGTATGTAAAACTTCCATAGATTGGGCCCCATGTGATAAACCTTGTAGTACTGGTGAGAGTAAACGAATGGGTACTGTATCAGTTTTAACATCTGATGATTACGTAGATTCTTGTGAGTATGTTCACGGTCAGTCAATACAAGAAGATTGTCCAGAAACTGCATGTCCTGCCGAAGATTGTCAAGGTGAATGGGTACAGGATGCGGAGTGTCAGGAGGGTTTGTGCTCGGAAAGTGCAAAAATTGAAAGTGTATACACAATAACTAAACCACGCGCGTATGGAGGTAGAATATGCGACTATAACGCAGGTGCAACAAAAAATGAACCATGTCCAGATGCTAAATGCCCCGCCGAAGATTGTCAAGGTTTTTGGGAAATGGGTGATAATTGTTCCGGACCGTGTGGAGGTCCAGGAAATCCTAATGGTAGTACTATAAAAGAAACGTTTAATATAACCAAAGCAGCAAATTCTAAGGGTACTTGTGAGTTTGAAGGACAGGAACGACCCAAATCTTGTCCAGATTCCAAATGCCCTAAAGAAGATTGTGAGGGATATTTCGAACCTTTACAATTACCTAATTGTGATGATGTTGATGAAAACGAGGCGTGTGTAAGGGATGGAGAATATTTTTCAACGAAAACGGCCGAAACTGGAATATTTTTCCCAGAAGAATACGAGTTTCAAATATATAAATCTGTCGGACCATTTTTCGGTGGGAATGGATGCCTATTTGAGGAAGGAACAACTATACTCATAGGACCAAATGGTCAATATTCGGAAGTTGACGTATAAAAATATTTATAAGTTATAAGATGGCAAAACCTCCCAAAGTCGACCCAATTGTAGGTCCTCCCAAAGTCGAACCTGTGAACCCTAAACCCCCCAAAGATCCAGATTTAGATCCAGATTTCGATCCACCCACAACAAAGGATCCTCCAGGAGGTGGGGCTCCCCCTAAAACACAAGACCCCGCTGCTCCAGGCGGTGGTTTAGAAAAGCCTAAAGATAGGTACAAAAATCAGAAAAGGGCGGCAGCTGCGGCCACCGCTGCTGGATTGGGTGGATTTTATTACTACCTGAAGAGGAAGCAAGAGGATGAAGACGTTAAAGAGTGTGTACAGAAGTGTGTACCTACAAACTGGGATGATTATGTCGGTTTTGAAGATGCTTTATGGAAGGTGTGTACAGGGACAGAATATGAAAAAGTCAAAGATGATGTCGAATGTGAAGGTCCGGATGTTCACGGTTTAGGTGATGATAGGGATTTCCATCTCATGACACAAATAACTAAAGAGCAACTTATTTGGCAACCTGTAGGAGAAGAACAGCCTGCTTGTACCGAAGATACACCCGATCCTTTAAATCCTACATGCCCTGATTATTGTCAAGCAGAGTGTGAAGAAATACATAAAAGGGATTGGTCAAATCCTTTCAATTGGTTTAGCCGTGACGATTTACCCGATTGGTTAAATGATTTACTTCCAGATGATATTCCGTGGATGATGATTATAATAGTTATTGTAGCTATAATAGCTCTTCCTATGATTCTTTCTTTGGTTAAATAAATCATATTTAAAGATTCAAGTCATAACATGTATATGCTTGAATGTCCGAGTGGTCTAAGGAGGACGACTTAAGATCGTCTGTGCTATGCACGCGTGGGTTCGAACCCCACTTCAAGCAACTTTACCCCTCATGTTAACGTATTTCAAATACGCTAAAATGAGATGCTTTAAGAAATAATTCTAATATATACTAGTATGCAAATATTCGTGAAAACTCTGACTGGAAAAACAATTACTCTCGAAGTTGAGTCTTCGGACACTATCGATAATATCAAAGCTAAGATTCAAGATAAGGAAGGTATTCCACCTGATCAACAACGTTTGATCTTTGCGGGGAAGCAACTCGAAGATGGTCGCACGTTAGGGGATTATAACATTCAAAAAGAGTCTACTTTACACCTCGTACTTCGTTTGCGAGGTGGATTAATCGCGTGCTAATTGATCAATCTCTTTTTCATACGTTTGAGACATGAGTATGGTTTTTAGATCTCGCGTGAACGTTATATTATTTTTTGGAACGTCTCCCCATAGACGTTCATTGGAAACGAAATCATTTATATTTTCATCGCTTAATAGCGGTTCCAATAACAACCAATTTGGTTCACTGTATTTAATTTTTTTACACCCTCTCGCGAATCTTCTACAATAAATATACCACGCCGCTATACTTTTGTAAATGTGTATGGGTTTCTTTCCCTGCTCTAGACATTTCTTTAACGATGGCACGACGAAGGTATGAAATTTTGTAAATCCATCCATACAAATTCTATCGAGACAATCTTTATTGTTTACACTTGAAAGACGTTCTTCTATTTTTTCTGCGTATTCGTGTATATCAAAAGGTAGATCTATATCTATAGATGGTATGATCTCTTCTTTTTGTAAGCGTTCGTAGTGTTGTCTATGACTCGGAAGGTTCATGATTTCATCGAACGTTTCACACCCCGACAATACACCGAGATAGGCGAGCGATGTATGTCCACCGTTAAGAATTCTAAGTTTGGTCTGTTCGTATGGTTCTAATTTTTCAGTTATTATAGCTCCAACTTGGGTCAAGTCTGGAAACTCCGATGCGAACTTATCTTCTATGACCCATTGTGTATATTCTTCTGTATGTACCGGGTTTTCACTGAGATGAGTACCCGGAAACACGTTTTCTATCTCGTCTTGTAATGCGCGTGTAGGTCTAGGTGTTATCCGATCTACCATACACGAAGGAAACTTGACGTTTTCTTTTATCCAGTCAGCGAGTTCGAACTGATTGGTTTGGTATAGATACGCTAGAAATTGGGCTTCTAGAGCAACGCCATTGTGAGTACTGTTATCACACGAAAGAATAGTTATAGGTGTTTTTCTATTACGAAGTCCACATGCCAAATATTCATAAAGGGGAGAACCAGGTGCGTAGCCACTTTCAGTAACCGTGACGGTTATAAGATGTACACTGGGTAATGTGAGCAAATGTTTAGCTATGGTTCTATTCTTTGTCCAATCTATATAATCGAGATGAGATCTAACTAATCTGTACGAAGAAGGTGTTTTTAGTATGTAATCATCAACTTCTCGAATTCCTTCATTTCTTAGACTGACAGCTACTATTCCCCATCGAAGGTCCCCGGTTCGTTCCATGTAATCATCTATGTATACGGCCTGGTGTGCTCTGTGGAAAGCTCCGTATCCTATATGAACTATACCCGTTTGACATAGTGATTTATTGTACGATGTTTTTAGCATTAAATTAATATAATATTTAAAAAAATAAGCGTATATAAACACAAATGGGTCTCCAGATCATAACAGGAAATATGTTTTCTGGTAAAACTTCCGAGTTGATAAGAAGACTGAAAAGATTGAAGGTCATAGGTAAAAATATTGTCGTCGTCAGTTCAGCTAAAGATACGAGATCCCCTGATGAAGTATTAAAAACCCATGATAATGTCAGTTTCAAATGTATAAAGGTTTATGACTTGTTTGATGTACTTCACATGGATGAATTCGACGAGGCTGATATAGTCGCGATAGATGAGGCTCAGTTCTTTCCACGTCTTAAAAAGTTTGTAGATTGTGCTATGTACGTGAATAAGGATTTGATACTCGCAGGTCTAGATGCCGATTCATTTCAAACGAAATTTGGTGAGATACTGGATTGTATTCCCATGGCGAGTGAAGTGACGAAACTTTCTGCACTTTGTATGCGATGTAAAGACGGAACACCCGGACCCTTTACAAAACGTATCGCAAATAATAAAGAAATAGAACTCGTAGGGGGTCGTGATATGTACATGGCTGTTTGTGATAAACACTTAAAATATTGAATGCTATCTATGGTGCGCTGAGATTTCGGGTGGTGGAAACCAAGAAATCGTCTCATCAACATCTGAATCTTCAACATTTTCGTTATCTGTGGCAGCCCATTCAGCATCGAGTTGGTTTAAAAAATCAGCCAAACCCGGATACGCGATTTCGTCAGCGGAATGCCACGTTGGGACATATGGGGGAGGACCTTCTGTACCCCAACTTCCATCCGTCATATGAGACAATGTCATAGGTTCGTTTTGATCTAACATAAATGATGGAGGACGTACTTTGTCTCTCAATTGTTGGATCGTGTCGCATATTTCCAGATAATCTCCTTCGGGGATATTATCTGAATTTTTATCAATCAAATCGATAAGTTTATGAAAGAGATCCATTTTATTATATTATTTTACAAATTCTAAGCTACTTAGGTTCATATTCGAAATTGACATCTTTTTTATATCTTTCTTCATTTCTTCAAATTCGTCGAATAGGTCATCTATATCCCGATTCGTATATTTGGCATTTTTAATTTTTTCATGAAGATCTAAAACCATTCTGAAAGTTTCATCATCAGCGCTACTTCTTGATAGGAAGGAAATCAATTTCTTACTCTTCCTATAAAGAATGCGTATATTTTCCAATTGTTCTGAATCTATTGGTTTTTTTACTTGAATGTATCTTTGTTCACCACAGTCATTTACTGCTTCAATTATTATATGTTTTTCGACTTCTTCTTCCTTTTTCATTTTAGTTGAAATCTTTAGAATGTCGTAAAGAGATTTTAGAAGATTTGTCATTTTTTCTGGGTGTAGGAGGGGGTGTGTTAGGTATTTCTTCTCGAAGTACTTCTTTCCAAATAACGCGCTGTACGTCTGGGCAGAGCGGTGCCGTGGCTAGACAAAACGATAGGGCTTGTTCGTGTGTGTAATAGCTCATTCCTTTTCTTTTTCTTCTTCACAAAATCTACTTAGGTTATTTTCGATGTGAATGAGTTCAAGTTGAACATCGAGATAAATTCGATACGGGGCATCCCAAAGAGCTGTACGAACCCATTTATAGAGATTGAATGCGTACTGCGGTCCCATGGATACGGTGGTATTGTATAGAGCCAGGAAAATGGTCATTATATTTTACTTACTAGGATTCTTTTTAAATTCATTCATAGTTCTTATAAAATCAGCTATCGTGATACAAGCTAAACTAGTGCAAAATGTTATAGCTTGCGGCCCCGTCATATATTCTTCTCATATTTTTAGTTCGCAAGTTCCTCGATCCTCTTGATATAACCAGTTTGGAGATATTCATCAATCTTAGAAGCGATGGATTTACCAATACCCCTGATCTTACCGGGACCTTCTGTGAGTTCCTGCCCACTCATAACCTCAAAATCGAGGTTGCTGATGATGTCCGCGGCATTTTTGTAAGCTTTGACTTTGTACTTATCCTGAGATCCATTGTCGCCATCTTCGAGATCAGCGAGAAGGTCGAGAGTCCACGCGATACTCTGATTAGTATCGGTGTTTTGAAGTTGTTCGAGTCGACGAATCGTGCCAGTCTTCAAAAACTCCATGGTTTTTGAGATGATGGATTTACCAAAACCCTTGAGTCCGGCGATTTGTTGAACATCACTGATAACAAAATCAAGTTCCTTGATGGTGCGAGCAGCCTTAGAGTAGGCTTCACATTTGTAGTCGTTGTACTCCAGAGATGCCAGAAGGTCAAAAGCATTGGCGAGATTTTGATTGTATGAAACGTAGTATTCATCTTCATCAGTCTCAGTTTCCATGTCTGACTCGTCGTCGTTTGAACACACGGACTCCTCGTAATCGGGATCTTGTTGTTCGAGGAACTCGTTGATCTTGGATGCGATAGACTTACCGATACCCTTGATATGAAGTAGATCTTCACCATCGATGATCTCATAATGAGTATCAGCCACAACCTCATAACCCTTCTTGTACGCGGCGGATTTGAAGTACTCTTCTTCACGACTGCACAGATTCATGAGGTGATCAACAAGTGGGATATTCTTGTGGTTGATGATAGTGAACTTCTTATCCGTGACTCGGGCGGTTTCATCGTACATCGAATTACTCTTGCTGCGGTACGTGTTGAGCTCTTCAAGGGCTTGGACGCGCTCGTTCTCAGATTTAGTGAGAAGTTCCTTGAGATTTTCAATCTTGGTGCGAGATTCCTCGTAAGAGTCAAAGTCGCCCATAACCGCGCGAATGTTTCGGTAGGTCTTGATGTCATCGGCGAGGCTGTTGTTGATGATCTTGAGTTCAGCGTTCTCCTTCTCAATCTTGAGGATGTAGTTGGATACAGAGGTAGACTTCATGGCAGGCATTTTGTTATGAAAAGTTCATGACAAATGTCGACTTAGGTGTTTAAAGAGATGATTTGTGAAAATTGTAGAAATGTTAGCTCTCGCAAATCCTATAGTGCCACGAATATCACAACTAAAATCAAAAAACAGGATTCAACTTCGTCGTCCCATCCGTCTCGTCAAAGTTCAAGCTGCTTTACCTGATTCAGACCTCGTAAATTACGCGGCGTTTCAACTTGCTTCATGGGTCATGCCCATGTCTATTGCAGGACGCCTGCTTAAGATGGAGTGGCCTGAGATTGGTGTTGGATTGGTTGCTCTCGGTGTGACCAAAACTCTCTTATCTGCTAGCGGAATCATACATTATTAGACGAACGCCACTTTTTACTTAAATCTGGAAAATATTCTTTCAGTAAATCGAAATATTCTTTCAAGTAAGTGAATTCTATCGTATCTTCATCACTCAAACCCTTTTTATCTGGGCTCAACCCCATTCGCATAGCTTCGAAACATGAGAATCTTTTATAAAAATTTTCGAAGACACGCGAGGATAGCAAACTTCTATCCTTTATTCGTAAGACGCGTAATTCTTCTTTTATTCGGTCAAGGTGTACCATTTACATATTATCAATTTTTTTAATTGCATCTTTACGTTTTTTTTCTGATATATATAGTAAATGAATAGTAATCAAGGTCCTATGATAATCGCACTTATTTGCCTCGTAGTCGGAGGAATTTTGATCCTCGGCTGGCAACAGGGTTGGTTCGGTGGTGAAGATAAAGATGAAGGTGGATCCAATGCCCCCGGACCCTCGCCGGAACCCGAAACTATTGTAATCGGTGGTGAGGAGGAACAAACTAGTGGTACCGAGGGTTATGTTATGATGGCTAACAAAAATGTACCACTCGAGGTTTCACCTTATAATTTATACGCGTATAACCCAAACTCAACATCGGATCCAAATAGGGGTGGTGCAGATATATTCAATGAGGATGATGGTACATGTCCAGACGGAACTCTCGATTGTCTATACTTCGAAAAAGTTACAAATGGTCGGGTTACAGATATAACAGACAAGGATGGTAACAAAATGGTCCAGCAATTCGTAGATGATTTTTATGATGGAAAACTTCCATTACTTGATCGGTTGTTCGAAGATAAACCCCAAATTCTCGAAACACTCAAGTTATCCGAAGATAACAAATTAATGGAACTGAAGGAATCCGTAGTTGAATCACTGAACGGGGAAGTAACGGAAGCTAATTCTTGGGTAAAGATTAAACCAGGTATAGATATGCCAGTTGGGCAGTATATTATAATAACAATGGCTTTATATAAAGTGACTGGAAAACCTAAACCAAATGTTGTAATTAATTTACCAGTTGTGGAACGGGGAGGACCTACAGATATAGAACAACCCGCTTAGTAGGTTTTTCAAGATAAAAGAAATTGATTACGATGAATTTAAAAAAACTAACAAATGGGCCATACGTCCGAAAAACAAGAATACCATTTACATATTATCAATTTTTTTAATTGCATCTTTACGTTTTTTGTAATTTTCACTCTGCTTTTCTAATTCTAAGAGTTCTTCAGTATTATCATTAATTTCATCTCTTTTCATATCTATAAGATTTAACACATGATTAATTATATTTTCGTTAAAATCCTGATCTATATTTTCATCATTAAAAATTACGTCATACCCCGAACTATGGATAAGATCCACCATGATGGGTTTACATTTTTTTTGAGGGTGACACACCTTTACCGTAAGATAATATGAATGTGTACATGGATCTATAAGAGCTGTCGAAGCCGCTAGACATTTGGGTATGATGAGAAACATTTTGTTGGACTTTTGTTTGATGGATTTTTTTGTGAAATGATTTGTCACGCGCTCGTCATCCCTGACGCGTGATACTAAACTTTCTTTATACAAGACGGGTTTTAACTTTATAACTTGTTCCTTTGGTTCCGTTTTGTTAACATCCATGGTTATACTATTCCCCATTATACCTATACCACAACCCTTCATGGTTGTAGCTATACTGGTCACAGTTATATCGAGTTCATATTTAGAAAAATTTACAAACGTAACTGTAGTTGGGTTAGAGTAACGTAATTTTGAACGCAATGTGCGTTTTAAAAGAGTACATGAACCTAAATCTGTTCTATAAGGTGTAGAGTAAATGCATGGAAACATGTTAGTGTATTTTCTTCTTGTCATTTTTGTACTCGTATTGTGATATTCTTTTAAAAATTCTTGCAGAACAGGATCAATAGGTTTATACCAAGGGGGTAATTTTACCGCATTATTATTTGAATATAGAAGATTCATTATAATTATATGAGAAATTTTGTTATTATTGAATTATATCTCGACCCGTGAAACATTTCACCTGTTCCTGATAACATCTATCATCGTGGTGATTCTTTTTACAAAAATCGACATTATTAATACAAGACTCATCTCCTAAAGTTCCGAATACATGATCAAAGAAGGGAAATATGATGTTAAAGTTATATTTTTCACCCTTTTGTGAGTGATGAATAGTGTGATATTTCCATAAGTAGTTATATATGGGACCAAGTGGAAAAAAACTCAATTTAGGTGGACCTTGTAATATAGTAACGTCATGCTCGTACGCATGAAATCTTGTATGCCAATTGTTCCATAGTAAATTATGTAATAATGCTACAAGTACTGAAACTAATAATGGTCGCGGGATGACAGGACGTATCAATACAAAAAATGATATAGCTAGACCTATACTGAGAGACCATGGAAAATATGCACTCCTATCGTCTGGTTTATTTTCTTTCATAGTCATGTCTATATTTATGAGTTTGTGATGGTCGTGGTGTGAGACGGCTGTCTTTTTTAAATAATTTCCTATAAATGGAAACTTACCAAGAAATTCGGGGTCTCCATGCATAATATGTTTATGTAAAAACCATTCATAAAATGAAATCATAATATAAATTAATATCACGTTATAAAAATGTTTCATTATTATATATCGAATGTTTTTTTTCGAGAGAAGAAAATTTATCGATTTCATTCATTTGAATGTAAATTCTCAAAGTTTTGCTTCAACTATAATTTTTTTACTATTTTTAATATTATTTCCTATACAAGTCGTGATAACATCTATAATTCTTATAACGCTGTACCAATATAAGTTATATAAATCTACAAATGAATACAAACGAACAGGATATACACCAGAGCCTGGTGATGTACTAATATTTTTCAATCATTTAAGCTATGATATACCTGATTGGATAGTTTGGGATTCTGTTATGAGTTTACATACTAATATACCAATTAGACACATTGCTACAATGATAGATGACGATCATTACATAGAACTAAAAACTGCAGACAATTCAAATTATGATAATATAACTAAAAAGAATATAGGAGGTAAACCACGTGTAGGTAATATTGATTATTTATATGAGGATTGGGCTCACGGTGAAGTAATGGTAATAAAAACAAATAGGAAAGTTGATACGGAGATGAAAGATAAAATTTTAAATGGGTGTATGAAAGATGGATATTGGAGTAATGGTGGGTGCTTGGGACATTTCAACAAAGTACAAAAAATTATAGACGAGTCTTGTCCATTTTTTTTATCTACAGAAGATATAGTTAAATACTACGATAATGCCAAAATTGGATACGTCAAAAATTAAACTAGCTGCGATTATTTCTATATGTAGATATGTATACGTGGAATATTTACATAATCACGTTTATGATTTAACTTTGGGTATTGTTGATGGATATGTTGTAATGACTGTACTTTTACACATTTTACAAATTCCTTGGTATCTTATACTTTTAGTATTAACTTCAAGGTTTGTGTATAGAAAACACTTCGGGGAAGATGTAGTAAAGGTTGGAAATCATGTGTATAACGTTATAGCCTTTTTCGTAATGACATTGGTAATATTTTCTCTTTCATATAATCGTTAAAGTTCTGAATAATATTAAAATATTGTATATAGATATCATAATAATGTTATCTAGATTCGCCATATCACGTCCTCGTATGAAAGTGTGTGCTAAGTCTAAGAAAGACTTTGTAGAACCAGCTGATGCTCCTGGAGAGGGAAGACGACGACCACCTTCTCCAGAAGATGAAATGCACCCCATCAAAAGATTTATCATGGACGTTTTCAAGATAAAAGAAATTAATTACGATGATTTTAAAAAAACTAACAAATGGGCCATACGTCCGAAAAACAAGAATAAAGAGTAAAAACAAATATAAGGAATAGAAAGATGTACATTAACGCACAATATTCCAAATACCCACAGCGTCTTAATGATGTACATAATATTCTCCAATCCCTAGATGGATATTTTCACAGTGTATCTCCGAAATCTTGTTTTACAGGACTCATAAGGGAGATTGAAGATTATCAAGATATGTTATACGTAATTGTTTGTAAGAAACATTACAATGCTCTTTCTGTGCATGAAAGGGATTATTTTCACGACAGAATTAGGACTATATGGAAACTGTTCCATGAAGAAATGTTCAAAATCATAGATGAAGATGACGACGTGTTGTATGTCAGCTGGGAAGATAGTCCTAGGTCTCGATAATATCGAGAATAAAGTCCTTGTTAAATTTTCCTATACGTATTTTACCATCGTTTATTAAAGTAGAAATTTGTTCCCCAATCTTTTCATTATCCTTCCATACCTGATCATTTTTCGAGTCGCTTGGAAGTTTCGGCATGAATGCCATGAATGCCACCATCTTTTCATGAATAGAAAGTTCCTTATCTTGCATAATTTGCTTCACGTTTCTGGGAATATTATCGACGTTCATTATATTCAACATAATTTTTAATTTTAACATTCCTAACGCGTATTAAAAGAAAGGTCATTATATAACGTACTATGAACATTGTATACCCCGTCCGTGTTTTTACTATGCGTAATGTAAAAGCACGAGCTGTATCTGATCCTGATCAGTTTGATGTTGAGATTAATTCATCTCGAGGATTTTCTACTCCTAACAAAACACGTCGAAAGTCCGTAGAAGTTCGTCGCATGAAGCGTGATAATACTATAATGTACGACCCCGATCAATATGATCCTGATGCTAATCAGAGATACTCACCTCCCATGGATGAAGCTTCTCAACTTATAGACAATTACCGTACCCCCGTAGATCTCGAATACGTATCTAGGGATGAAGTTATAGAAGCACAGAATCTCTGGGCAAAGTCGATTGTAGATATTTCTAATTGTTTCCTAGGAGGTGGTGATTATGTAAGTCTCGCGGGTGATTGTGCGGGTGAATTGTATGGTTATGATCATTCTAATGTTCTATTCAAACCGACTAAGGCTGTGGATCAGCAATTTCGCCCAACTGCAAATGATGCCATGTCTTATTTTGTCGGTCATGATGCGGTTGTCAGTGGGTACAAGGAAGATCAAGGGTTCGCTATAAACGCTAAAAAGGGGTTCAGTCGTGTCGTGTTTGATAATCATCAGATAGATTGCCATAACCAGGTAGCGATAGCTATGGGTACCTACGAATTTACATGCGCAACCACGGGTGAAATTTCGGAAGTAGAATACACGTTCGGGTATAAGCGCAACCCAGATGGAAAGGTGCGTATATGTCTTCATCATTCATCCATCCCTTACGAATCGGAGGATCACGTGAAACGGGTTGAAACGCCACACGTGAAGCCTGATATTGGGTTGATAAACGATCCAGCTCAATTCGATGATGAAGTTAACGGTCACAGGTATGGGATTTCTTCGAGTTGGTAAACTCTACTGCCTTTTTGGGAGTTTTACATATGGTATCACCACAATGATCCCTGTTTTGATAAATGGAATTTATTGATGTGGATATTTCGTCACACTTTTTTAAGGACCATCTTCCTAAGACAGGTTTGTCAGTTTTTAATATAAAATCTATAATTCGTCTCAACATATATTGTTTAATGTCTTGATGTTTAATTAACTTAATTTGATCAACTCTATCCCGTAATTTAAATCTGATATTACTGGATCGTTTCTATCAACCATTTATCTACACATACTTTTATTCTATATATATGGCTTAAAAGATATATTAGATAAATTTTCAATGGATAAGAAAGAACGGGGGCAGTTTTATACGGTTAACCATTCTTATATTATGGATGGTTTTGATAAACCTACTTCAAAAGTACTTGAACCATTCGCTGGAAAGGGTGATCTTTTAGATTGGGTAGGTCATACGAATTATGAAGCGTATGATATAGATCCAAAGAGAGATGATATATTGAAGAGAGATACACTCGAAAATCCACCATGTTATAAAGATACATTTATCATAACCAATCCTCCGTATCTCGCTAGGAATAAATGCAGTTCGAAAGGAATCTTTGATAAGTACAACACGAACGATCTTTACAAGTGTTTTATAAATTCGTTGATTGAACAAGAAGAAGGATGTTTGGGTGGAATATTTATTATTCCCGCGGGATTTTTTCTTTCACCTAGGGATGTAGATGTAAAGTGTAGACATGATTTTATGAGTAGGTATAAAATAACAAAGGTTAAATTTTTTGAAGAAACCGTATTTCCGGATACGCCTACGACGGTTGTTGCATTTTCATTCGTAAAATCTCCAAGACTTCTTGATTCTCAATCGATTAAATGGGTACAGAGACCGTCGGGTAAAAGTAAAATTTTTAAGATGGAGAAAAGTAATAAATGGATTATCGGTGGAGACATATATAACATTCAAACAAATCCTACCATAAAAATTTCACGTTTTGTAAAAAATAAGAAAGCTGAAAATATAACAAATCTTACGTTGTGTGCATTGGATAGTGGAACCATGGATGGAAGAATCCGATTAGAATATAAAAAGGATTTTGTGTATCAAGGAATTGATACGAGTAGAACGTATGCAACATTATGCATCAAAGGTATGATTCTATCCGAAGAAGATCAGATAAGGGTAGCTAAAGAATTTAACGAATTATTGGAAACTAGACGCGAACAATATTGGAGTTTATTTTTACCACAATACAGAGAAAGTAAGGAATATGCACGTAAACGGATTCCATTTGATTTGTCTTACAAAATAGTATCTAATCTATTATCAAGCCACTCGAAATAGTCATACAAGTCCCCAATATAGATATTTGGGTGTTTAAGATGACTAAACTTGGACATGTGCTTGGAACATGTATCACCATCTAAAATGTTGACAAAAATTACATTTTTATCAAATGTATCATTGTTTGTCAATTTTAACTGAGCCTTGACGAAGTCATACACACACTTGAGAGATCTCGTTTGTGAACCCCCATCTCCGACGATACACTTGAAATCATAATAAATCTTGAAGTTGTTAAAAATTTGTATTCCGTCGAAGTCTTCGGTCCAGTCGAAGCTACCGTTTTCGCCCCTGTACGGTTGGGGGTTACGTTCGAATGCGTTCGTTTCGGTATTTATACGCATATCACTTTTTTCGCAAGGATGCCTGGTTCCTTTTTCGATCATTATTCGTTGGTATTTCTCAGCTTTCATCGAATTACCACCTGAAATATTGTCTACGTCGAAAAACTCATGCCTCGATTGCTTGGTTAATTGAGAACCAGGTTTAACTTCAGAGGGACGAGATGGGCGAACTCGTTGACTGAGGAGATTTCTTTGGAGTTCGTTGAGAGGGATGTCATCCATGTCCGTGTACATTTTTCTTGAAAATATAATATTCTTTCACGACTTAGGTTTACTTTATCCGCAGACGATCATCTCAATTTAATTCATTCCTTTAAAATAGGATGATACTCACAGATCAGATAATTAGGTACCTCTCCAAAGATATCATGTTACCGACACGATGTTACGCAACTAAAAAGCAACTCGTGTCTGTAAGGGATTGTTGTGACTGTAAGATATTTTGTAAGAAACCACCGAAGGGTTCGGTACCTGCTTACGCGTTTAAAACTTCTAAAGTGAATCCTTATCCACCGACAAATTTCGTAAATTCGTCATACGCAGATAAAAAATTCTGAGAAATCGCCGTATTAGCACCTTGATTCGGGTGAAGAAGTTTAGTTTTTACAGCTTGTATATAAATCTTCCTACCTTGTTTAGCCATTTCGCGTTTATTTATATTATTTCTACGCGAAAGTGCAATCAGTTTATTCTTTACGTTTTTGGCGAGAGCCTCTGCTTGAGCCTTCTTGGCATTCGCCGCGGCTTTTTCAGCATTTGCTTGAGCCTTCTTGGCATTATCAGCAGCCTTCTTAGCAGCTTTGTTAGCGGCGTTAGTCTTATTACGAAGATTCGAAGTTTCACCCCTAGATGCAACCCGCGCAGCTCTCACCGCAGCAGCTTCAGCCGCCGAACTCGCAACGGCTGCCCGGCGAGCTGTATTCATCTCTTTTGCCGCCTTCTCTGCTTTTGCTTTTGCCCTCTTTTCAACGGCTTCGGCCCTTGACCGTCTCACAGCTTCGTTTCTTGCAAGATTATTTGCCTTTTTTGCATTGTTCACCAACCACGCGTTGGTCATTTCCACGTTCACCATAATACTATGTACTGACAAAAAAATAGACTACGCTTGTGAAGGTCACTTCCTCAAGTCAGCATCAGCCGTGTAATACGTCTTCCCCTTAGTGGCGAAACTATGTACCCTAGCATACCCCCACGCTTGTGGAGAGGCTCCCGGACGATGCCCGGTTCTCCACGCAGCGAGCCCCCTATTATAGATGGTCTTCGCAGTCTTTAGAGGAATCTTAGTAGCCTTAGAAATTTCAGGGAGGGATTTAGCTCCCGGATACATCTTCCTAAACTTTTGGGTGTAGGAGGAAGTCTTAGTTTTTTGTCCCGTATCTGTTCGGAACTTGGTGTAGTCTTTTTTGAGCATTTTAGTGTATCGCACTTCAACTTCTCTGAGTGTTTTGAGACCTCGGAAATATTTAAGTGGAGCGTAAATTTTTCCCTTAGTCCTTCGTAGTTCTCCAATTTTTTTAATAATTTGGGCATCACTGAGAGGCATATTACTTTTTCCCGAGATTTTTATCGTCGAGAATATAAATGGGACGAACATGTTCTCTGATGATAACCGATAGTACTAAACCTAAACATATCGATTTATTTTTTAATACTGTATGGAATTTTAACGAGCCTGTACGGATTGAATTAAACACGGCGTATTGTAATAATTTATCGTTAGGAAGGATTCTATCTATGAAGAAGGTTCTGGATCAACATAGACCAAACTCTAGAAAGTACATTGAATATAGTACGATTGTGGTTGGTTCTCAAATAGCGCGTCGTGTATTACAAGTGGGTCTTTTTTTAATAAGACCAGAAAGACCTGTATACATTAAAGTCGCGTGACGAGGGAGTACGATAATGCGAATGAGTAAAATATATACGACCAGCCGAATGGTTGAAGATACATGGTTGCGGAAGTTGAAATGAAAGGAATAATATATTTCCTCTTACTATTCTTTCCAATATAGACTCGTTTGAGAAATTCAGTTATCATGAATACGAGTACCGTATGGATGGATATTTGTTTTATGATATGTCCCATATATTTAGTTTACATTTTTAAATCGATTGTATCTAATTCTTCGCGACGTTTTTCGTCTATGTTAAACTTAAATACCGGTTTTGGCATATTATTATTTTTTCTGTTCAGAGTCATGACGATAATATAAATAGATAAAGGTATCTTTTCACCAACTCTCATAGATACAACTTTACCATTTTTACTCATAACTAAATCATTTTTTATAAAACCGTAAGTTGTATCGTCAGTCTTTATAGCTTCTTCATCTTTCACATGTTTACCAGCATATACATCATTCACAAATATATCAACTTTTTGTATAGATATAGTACCTGGTACATCTTTCTTTTTAACTTCTATATTACCATTTGTATCTTCAGTAAAAGATATAAGTTGAACATCTTCATTTATAAGAGGTTTTTTGAAATATAAAAAATATACAACCACCAAAATGACTAAAATTATCAGAACCCTGGTACGATTCATTACTATAGAAATATAAAATAAATTTCTACGTTTATTGTAAAATGGTTTCTAAAATCGATTTCACACTGATTGGCATCGCAGCCATGGCGGCGGCCATATACACGCCCATAGCTTCCATGGGTATCGATCGTTTCAATAAATGTGATTCTATCCAGGACAGCGAGTCTTACGCCAATAAGAAAATGTTTCTTTCCCAGACGCTCACTATCGCTTTGACGATCCCCGCTACATTTCTCGCGTACTATCTTTTCGATAAGATATCCGGTCCTTCTAAGAGTGGTATCCCCCTAATGGCCGTCGTCGCGGGTGTCACTGGTATAATCGCGAGTGTTTTCACTTACCAGCTTCAAAAAGCTGAGGAATGTAGCGAAGTTAAAGATGACGCTAAAACTTTCATCGCTCTAGGCATAACGGGTTCTGTCATGCTAACCGTCGGTGGTTTGATCATGCTGGGTATGAGGAATAAGCAACGTTTTTACCCGGTAGCACCTGCCGCCTCTGCTGAAGCTGTGATAGCAGCTAATAAGATAGATTAAACACGCGAAAGAGTTATATTAAATAAAAATATGTAAAAAATAGATGGAACTTTGTGAAGCCGCATATATAACGTGCATGTTAATAGTATACGTTATACGACGGACTGGTTCTATATCGTTTGAAGAAAAAGTTAAAATTCTTCAGTACATTTCGGATTTAGTTTTAAGTTTGGATACTAGTCGCTGTAGTATATACAATTGTGAAACCAAAAAGGCGCTTATGTATGCCACAGAATAATTTGCACCCTTCCTGGCTTGGTATATTAACCACAGGACGCTTGATATTATACCTATCAATATCGAGCTCATACTATAACTACCCACATCATCAGTTACATATACATCCTTAAGATGTACTAATATTTGACCTACACCTAAAGATATCGCCGATGTCGCCAAAAAATCATCTATCCGCATCTTTATTTATATAATAAAAATATTTTTATTCTATAAATGAACACTATCCCCGCATCCAAGCAAGCTGAGGCTCTCACAGAGCGCACTAAGCTTCTCATCAACAAGTATAAGAAGACTGGTATCAACAAGGAGAACCTCTGTGGTCTCGTCTCCACTCTCATGATGGAGGTTCAGAAGATCAAGAAGCTTTCTGGACCCGACAAGAAGGATCTCGTAATCAACCTTATTTACTCTGTCATCGAGGAGATCGATGAGGGTCCCGAGGACAGTGAGGTTGAAACTATTTTAAAGTCTATGGTCCCCGCCATGATTGATAGTTTTTCAGTCATGTTAAAGTTAAATAAGGCTTGTGGTTGTTTGTAAATAACAATGAAGTTTCCATCTCTGGAAACCATGATTATGTATGGAATATATACAGTAAAGGATTTGTTACTATATACAAACGATAGACTACAGAAAAGAAATATCGTACCACTGAACGAGTGTGTAAAATGCTCGTTTGTGTATAGTGGAAATGCGTGCCATAATTGTGTGGCTATTTAGGTTTAATTACTAAACCTAATACAGATTCTAGATTGTTTTGATCCCGTTTTAATGGTTTTTCTCGTTTTAATCTTAGTTGTTCGTTAGTACCCGAAGCGCTCTTTATTTCGTACATCTTTTTTGTGTTCGAAACAATGGGAACTATTACATCCTTTTCCGATTTTTCGTTTATGTCTAACTTATCCTCTACTTTATCTACAATAGAATTGGATCTAAATTCGTTTATATCGAGCGCCCCCCCGAACACTTTCAACGTTTGTCTTTTAGGCGCTGGTTTTATGTGACTGAGTTTTCCAAATTTCTTTTTACGCATGAGTATCATGTTAGAACACATGATACTTCCACGCGTGAGTCCGTATGTTTCCAGAGCATAGGTTTTCATACAACTCCACGAACAAAATTGTCCACATGTTGAAAATACATCACGACGATTGTCGTACCTGACGGGTAGTTTAAGTGTTTCACTTTCATACGGATGACAACACCACCAACACCACGTCATTATCTTTTTTCCAACTATTTTCTTTAAGTTTTTTTATAATTCTATATTATAATGGCGACATCAGCCTTAAGGGTTATCGTACCCACTATAATTGTGTTAATATTGATAGTCATCGGTTTCAATATTTACAGGGCACAGCAGAAACCCGAAGATCCAGAATCTCGAGAACGTTTAAGAGCTTATGGTGTAGTCGATGGTAGTGGTGTTCCCACGACTACCCCGGAAAAGGATTTGTCTGATATACACAAAAGAATAGAAGATCTTAAAGAAAGGATAGGTGAATATTCAGATTTTATAGATCCAGATATGTTTCTACAAATGTTAGAAAGTGAATGTTCTATACCACCATCTGCTGATGGTACGTGTGATCCAAATTTATTTACAACTGATGCCAAAGGATGCTGTGTCCCTATGACACCAGATACAGCTGACGATCCTACATATTCTGATATTGCCGATGATGAAAAGGTCGACGCGGACAGAAATTTATTATGTCTTCTAGGTTCGGCCGCTAAACAAGATGACGAAACGGGTGCGTTTACGTGTCCGGGTATTAACGAGAGATATGATTATGAACAAGAATGCTGTGTTCGTTCTTGCTTCGTTTATCCCGTAGATGGTATATGTGAAAATACAGCTTTCCCCAACCTTGAAAATGAATGCTGCGAAGCCAACGATACGTCGAAAGAACAAGCGGCGGCGGCGCAGCGAGAAGCTAAAAGAGAGATGATGATAGCAATGGGTGCAATGGTTTTGGGAGATATATTAATAACAGGTGTTTTACCTAAACTCGCAGAGACGCTCATAGCTTGGGATAAATCAAGAGCTGCACAAGCTGCACAAGCTGGTACCGATGCCGCGAATAAGGTCCCGAATGATGCTCGAGGACAACAGGGTACAGTAGATAAAGCAAAAGCGGACGCGGAAGCAAAAGTTAAAAATAAAAATACTAAAAATATTCGAGCGGTTGACAAATATATGAAAGGTGTAAAATCCGCGAAAAGTGCCTCAAGAAAGGGTGCGATGAGAGCAGCCATGTCTAAATCTATTGGGAAAGCGTCTGCTAAAATAGCTGCAAAGATGTCAGCTAAATTGGCTTTGAGATTGGCTAAGATGATTTCAAAATTGGGGTCCGGTGGTTTGGCATTGGGTATGTTAGCTTTCGATATAGTATCCGTTTTAACAGATTTGGGAGATGGTCAGAATTTGGGAACATATATAGATAATGAAATTATTTTACAAGGTAGAAATCGTATAGTTTTCGCGTTAGACAAGATTTTTGCGGAATATGGTGTAAAATATCCTATGATGTATCCTATAGATAAGGCGTTTTTCGAAGAGTGTAAGATCGCCGAATTGGCTACGACTAATTATGCTATTCGAGATGTAATATCTGGATGGTTGAATGCCGGCGTCATCTCCGCTGAAGGAAACAATTTGGATGAAGACGGTGTGAAGGCGTTAAATACATTTTGTAAGTTCATCATGATAGGTATAGCGGAATTTGACCCAGAAGTAAATGAAACTGGAAACGAGGTAGATCTATACGTTTTAACTGAATATGAGCAGGCAACTATAGATTATTACACTTATACTCAAATGAATAATTTTTCTACGAGATATAATGAATTTTATTTTAACACTCTTGTACAAGAGTTGGAAAATTCCCCCGATAAGAGTGGTGATATGATTAAATTTGTTAGACAAATGGAAGATGAAAATAATTTGGGTATTTCTCTTACTAGAAAAGGGTGTGATTATGTAAACAATTTATATAGACGTACATGGTGGAAGTTCAATGATATATTTAACCCGGTTCAAAAACCAGAAGGAGTTGAAGAAGATGATGTTTACATAGATCCATGGTGTGCAGCGTATGGAACTAAAGCATTTGAAGTTGATACACAATCTACAGAGCCGCAAGATGAAAATAATCCAAGATTAGTTTTCATAACGCAAAAGGATCTCAACGGTGTAGATTTAGATGAAGAAATTTCATGGCTGGCGCCCTTTGGTTCGTTAGTTGCTATGTGTGAAAGGCCGCGGACATTGTACGATTCTACAAACAGTCGTACATCTGTACGTCCATATGAGGAACACGATGTTCGTTTTGATATAGATACGGGAACTTGTACTTTTACCGAATCTTTATGCGACAGATATATCCAAGATTATAAAGAAGGGTCTGTACCCGACGCAGCCACGGGTGCTAATTATAATACGTGTAGTAAACGTGCTGGTTCGTCAGAACTTTCTTGGGTACTCGGTGATCAATATGCGGACCGGTGGTTGGAATCAAGTCAAGATTTTAATAATAAAGTTTCTGATTTCGTAGACGATCCGAGTGTAAAGGGAGCTGCGGAAGCTTTCTGGGCATCTACAACTGTATTACCAGAATTTGTAGGTGGAATTTTAAGTGATCAATGGGATCAAAATAGAGCTACCAGCCAAAACGACACAGAAGCGGTTTATAAAAGTGTTATAGATCCAACTGGTGCGTTTACTCATTTTAGAGAAGCATCTGCCGCACAATTAGCTGGAAAAGAGAAATGGTGTGAACAAGGCGATGAATGTAAACGATTCCATGTAAAACATAGTGGGGGTAATGTTCAAAATTGGTCAGTACGTGTAGCGGAGGAAGAGGGGGGTGAAGGGTTTATATATAATTCAGGTAGAGCGGTCCAAAATCAGGTAAAGGATAGTGAGGATCACGTATTCTATATTCCTGGACCACAAACAGATGAAGATGGAAATTTTAAACCGGCTGGTTATTTTATGGCAACTGCTACGGGTGATATCGAAGGGGAAGCCGCTGACTGGGTTCCGTTTGCGGGGGGTTCTAAATGTCCCCGTAAAATAGTTTTCACTTATTCAGAAATAAGTGAGGATAAACCTTTAGAAATATCATCATGGTCAGGGTGTATGGATGAGAGAGGAAAACAGGGTTGGCAAGATTTTCTATATGATTGGTATTCTGGAGGGTACGAATTTGCGAGTGATACGGCTGCTTGTTCGGAAGATTTAATTAATACATTGGCTTTACCATTCCTTCATAATGCGGTTTTTGAACCACTTGCCGGGGAACTAAACGATGTGTTCGGTAAAGATGGAGTTTTTGCTAATGGAGCGGAAGGGTTTGAGAAGGTAGTATACGATGGATTTTTGGAAGGTAGGGTTGATGCAGTCGTTGATTCGCAGTTTTATAAAGATGGTATAGGTGGTGCGAATAAAATAGGAGATGTTCTTCAAGGTAATCATGATGAAGATATTAAAAAGTTTTTTGAAGATGATCTTATAAATGCTCCAGAAAAAATAGGAGAATATCTTATAAATTTCGAACAACAGAAGCAGGATGCGGAAAAAGCCTTCAATACAGCACGGGATGTAGCGGATAATGCAATAGATTTCGCTCGAAATTTTGCAGGAACTAGTGAAAGTGATTTTAGATCTGTCACTAAACAATTCAAAATGGGTAAAAATCCATTAAGTGGTTTGTTTTGAAAAACTTTTTTTAGGTTTGTATTAAATTATTTTGTACATAAATAATAGATGAATCATAAACCATTGATTCTATTATTTATATTTTTCATAATTACATATTTACTGATTCGTAAGGAAAAGTATGAAAATGAAGAAGATATAGGTGAAGTAGAGGTTCCATCCGGTTTAAACATTTCAGATTTTTTACGAAAATTAGAGATAATGAAAGATGAGAAAAAGAAAAACGACGAGACATTGGATGCTCTTTATGATGTTAACAGCGATGCCAATCAAGATTCTCAGGAACAGGCGTCTGAAGCCATACAGGACGAAAATGAAACACAATACGCATTTTTGAAAGATTTTGTAGATGGTGCTCAGCAAACAGAACAAGAAATCAGGGATGATGCTAGAACCGAGGTTAACGCTCAACTTGAAGATATCGTGACGAATCAGGCTAGAGATTATTTTGCAGCAAAAGATACGGGTTTTGGTGATGTTCCAAAGAAGAAAGGTATAGTCAAGGTCGATAACAGTTCATTTGATTCACTCTCCGCGGGGTTAGCTGCCGCCACAGATATAACAACGTATGGAGGTACAAATGTATACGGTGACGGGTCTCAATTCTATACAGCGATTGTTCCTCGTTGTCATAAACGTCCTCAGTTGGTCTCACCGGCGGTGAATTCGGAACGTATGAATCAATTGATTAAATCGGAGTATTCTTGTTTAAACGAATGGGGTGCACCTGACAAGGTCGGTGAAGATGGTTTTGTGGTAGATAGTTTTGAGCATTGTGCCCGCTCCTGTTTGGCGACTGATAGGTGTTCGGGGTTTTCTGTTGTACCAGATAGTACTTTCCCAGAGGAAGGTTTTGGTTTAACGTGTAAAATGACCCACCACGAATTTGAAGATTCTAAAGAAGTGCCGGCATCTAAAAATGAACAAGTATTCGCGGTACACGAAAACGATTATCTAAAAAATCCATTATATATTCACATGTTTAGTGATCAGAAGAATCAAACGGTTGATGGATACTACACGAGTAGATTTGGCAGTGATAACCATGCAAGTGGATCTCAGTGTAAGTGGAGATCTTCATGTGGTTATTATCCCTATTGCGCCGTAGGTAAGGTGTTTCCGGATTATCAAAATGGTTCCGGTGCACTACCGGGATTTTACGGTTTCGGTGGACCAACATGTAAAGATGGTGTAAAGATTGACGACGTGCGCGGGGGGGCACCTGCCAAAATTTTCATACCACCTTCAAGTGGTGAAGATCCTGCTCCAGATCCACCACCTGAGTACGAGCCTTGCGACGGAAAATACTGTGGCGACACCTTGGTCCCAGCACCAGAGAAGAAGTGTCATCCCCTAGTGATCACCGACATCGACCCAGACGGGATCTGGGGTTGGACCTATCCAATCGAGATGGACGCGAGAGAGGATATATGTATAGGATTGAATGAAACTAGATGTAAAAACAAAGGGGCGAGTTATACGCTCAATGGTCCGATGTGTGAATGGAGCGCAATAAGAGACGACCGTACCTATTTGGCATGCCGAAACCACGATCGTTTTTGTGATCCTGTGAACAGACCGTGGTAAGACCGTGGATAACCCGTCGTTGGAAAAAAGTTTTTTTCAACTTTGAGAGGGTCTGAAGTGTGAATGGCGCTAACAATGAGTTTTAATAGAACCATCTTCATACATAATAGGAGGTGCTCCATTTCTCTCTCGTGCAGACAAAATAATAGTTCGAAGTGCCATATAAGATGTACACCAAACGAATGATAATCCGGATAAAAAAAGGATAATAATGTTCATCTTATATTGTACCTAAGTAAATCTTTTCTAGATAAAAAACACGATAAAAATGTTCGCTTTAAAGTGTCCCGTTGTTCATCATAGGTTCAATAAACCTAAGATTTCCAAGGTTTGTAGAAGTTATTATAACATTGATGACTCAAATAGCAAACCTCTTGAAAAAGTGAAAAAGCGTGATCTGTTTCATATATTAAGTTTTGAACACGAAGATGCACAATATGAAGGTATCTACGCCGTGTCTAAGTTCAATGTTGATGATCTTCCTATAAACAATATAGTGGCTTTCACAAATTTTGATGACGTCTTTCGATACAAAACACTTCTCGAAGCTGAGATGGATAAAAAACCATTTATTCAGTTTGCAACAAGATTTGAACTCGAATACATGTGTGATGTTGGAAACTATAAGTGTATAGTCATTAATGAAAATGTTCTGGTGACTCCACCTACAATGACTGAACGGCATACAGATTGGGAACGAAGAACCGCGCTTCTCGGTGGTAGATGGTCTGTCAGGGAAAAGGGTGATGACAACTCATTCGAATGGCCATAACCCCCCGCAAACCCCGCAAACCTAGTGATTGCTAGGCATGGCCGCGAACGTACACAAATATAGTAATGGCCGCGAACGTACACAAATATAGTCATG
>Ga0257106_1000063_pt1 | contig 61408 bp, 36 predicted proteins | sample LP_taG_3_FD_190177 | JGI IMG/M metagenome (GOLD analysis project Ga0257106, IMG submission 190177) | Marine microbial communities from Northeast Subartic Pacific Ocean, Canada - LP_J_2011_P26_10m | ecosystem: Environmental > Aquatic > Marine > Oceanic | place: Canada: Northeast Subartic Pacific...
TAGTTGTTGTAGTTCCCGCCTTGGCCGCCGCCGCCCTGGTTCCAGCCACCGCCCTGGTCGAAACCCTGGCCGCCGCCGCCGCCGTACGCCGGGGGAGGGGCACCGCCGCCCATGCCCGCCCTGGCTCCGTAGGATCCGCCCATCCCCATGGAACCGCCGCGAGGGGGCGGCCGGGGTTCGTCGACGCTCTCCCCGGCGTGGAGCTTGGCGATCTTGTCCAGCATCCGCTTGGACTCGGCGACGTAGTCGATGTTGTCGATCTTCGAGAGCTGGACCTTCTTGCGGGACTCGTCGTTGTAGACCTCCTCCATCACCTTGAACTTCATCATGTGCGAGGTAAAGTTGGCGTTTTGGAGCGCCTGCTCGTACGCGGCGTGGTCGTCGTTGTACAGCTGGTGGAGGTTGGAAGCCTTCATGCCCATGATGGTGTCGCCCTGGTCGCCGAACGCGGAGACCCAGTGCTGGCCGGTGTGGTCGGAGACGGTCATGTTGAGGATGTAGCGCCACTCGCAGTGGGGGATGTTCTCGCCGTTGTGGCGCTCGCAGTTCCAGGAGCCCGAGGACTCGTCGTACCTGAGCTTCTTCTGGCACATGCGCTCGCCGTTCAGGAGCGGGCACGCGGGGTAGTACGGACCCGCATCCTGGGGAGCCTTGATGTAGGTGATGTGGCAGCGGCACTGCACCCAGAACGGGGGGTTGGCGCCGAGCTGCGCAATCTCATCCTTGAGCTGCGCGAGGGTGACGCAGCGATCGCCCTTGCCGCCGCCGCCGCCGCCGCCGCCGCCGAGGGTGGCCACCGTCGCGGTCGCGCCGCCCTCGGCGTCGTACCAGTGGCGGAGCTTGGCAGCCTCGGTGAGGTCGGGGTTGACGTCGATGTTGGTGGAGCTGACGGTGCCGATGTTCTTACCCTGAAACTCGCCCACGCGGCCGTTCTTGACGGCGAGCACGGGGTGTTCCCCCCCGTTGACCATAGCCTCGAGCTTGCCGCCGACGTCGATCGCGTGCGGTGCCCACATGGTGAGCTCGATGGACGCGCCGCTGTCGTCGCGGAGGTGCACGGATCGCTTGTTGGTCTCGCCGCCGTCGCGCTTCATGATGGTGGCCAGGTCGCCGACGGTGTGCACGACGCCGATGACGTCAGCCATGCCGCCCACGAAGGCATCCTCGATGGATGCGATCTTCTGGAACTTGTAGTGGATCTTCTTGATGCTCGCGGTGGCCTGCGTGTCGGTGCACTCCTCGACCACGGAGCCGTTGTCGAGGCGAATCTCAAAGTCGGCGTTGTTGAACTTTTTGTTCTTGACGTTGGAGATTTGGCCCTTCTGGATGTCGTACACGCGGCCAGCCTGGAACACCTGCGAGAACCTCTCCGCGGTGTCGTTGAAGCACACAGCCTTGATCTCACCGCCTTCGGCGTCCAGCAGGTCGACGTTGAGCACCTTGCCGTCGCCCCTCGCGTTGTGGTAGGAGCGAATGTTCGGCTGGTTGGTCACGCGCACCCTGATCATCCAGCGGTTCATGTACGGGTTGAGCGAGGAGATGGGGGTGACCCTGTGGGGGGCATCGTTGCGCTGTGTGGCGCCGCGGTTGGAGTACTGCGGCGGGATGTTCTGCTGGTTGTTGTTCCCGTAGCCACCGTAGGCGGGCTCACCGGGCTGGCCGGCGGGGGGATGGCCGCCGCCGGGGGGGGCGCCGTAGTTACCCCCGGGAGGTGCGCCGTAGTTGCCGGTGTTGTTGCCGTAGTTGCCTTGGGGCTGACCGTAGTTGCCTTGGGGCTGACCGTAGGCGCCTTGGGGCTGACCGTAGGCGCCTTGGGGCTGACCGTAGGCGCCCGCGGTGGGTGGCGCCGAGGGTTGGTTTCCCCCCATGGGTGGCGCCGCCGCGCCGGAGCTCGCGGCTTGCTCGCACGACACGGGCTGCCCGATGATGTCCATGGCCGAGGGCTTACCCACGAGTTCGAGCTGAAGCGCGATGATGATCCTGGGTGGTTTGATTCGGGGGAGAACGAGGTGAGCGGACGGATTCGGGGGAACACAGCTGTGCGCGCGGGGGTGCCAAGAAGGGGGTGCCACGATTGACGGAGGGACTCACTTGCGGTTGTTGATCGTCTGGCAGAGGTACTCGGTGAGCTTGACGACCGTGAACTTCTCGAGCTTGCCGTCGAGCACGAGCGGGTTGAGCTGCGAGCTGAGCATGGCGGTGACGTAGTGCTGCCCGTCGGAGAGCATGACGCGGAATCGCTTGTTGCTCTCGTCGGTCGAGTTGCCGTCTTTGCTCTGGAGCGCGCGTAGATCTGCGAGGGGCGGGGGGATGGGACGCGCAGGTGAGCGGATCTGGCGATTTAACGCACGCGTGAGGGAACCGTCGCGGCGATGCGGCGATGCGCGGGCGCGGAGAGCGTCGACCCTCGCGCGAAGAGACGCGCGGGCACTGAAAGGAAAGGGCGACAATGTTGGCACCCACCCGCGATCTGGAGCGTGGGCATCAGCCCGTCGTCGCCGTTGAACAGCCTCATGGCCGCGCCGACCTCGAGATCGAACTCCGCCATCTTTTATGTAAACGCACGAGCGATGAGCGCTTCGCGCGGGGGCGTCCTTTTCGTGCGGGAGGCGCGCCCTAAGTAGTGATGCTCGGCGGGCCCGAGGAAGTTTTTTCCTGTTTTTTCTCGGTTCAAACCAATATCGGCGAATATATGGGCCCAGTCGTATGAGCAAACGGTTAGCCTGTGAGGGTTGACAGACATTCAGGGTTTGCAGACCGGATGGGATCGGTGGCTCAGAGCGGCCTGACGTCATCCATCATCATCAGACATGCTGTGAGCGCGAGTGCACGCCCGCGCACCACCTACGCATGTCACTGACGACCGGTCACGTCGTCTCCAGCACCCGCGGACTACTCCTCCACGCCCTCCGCTCCCGCGCCCTCCGCTCCCGCGCCCGTCCGCCGACCACCGCCGTCGCGTCGCTGACCACCGCCGCGTCTCAGAGAGCAGCCGTCGTCGCGTCCGGCAGCCTTCCCGGGAGCCTCACAGGGAGCGGCTGTTCGTTCCGCGCGTCGCCGTCCTACCCGTCGTCGCTCGCATCCATCGCGTCCACGGCCCGTCGCCGCTCGACGATCATCCCGCAGGCGGCCACCGCCGACGCCCGAGTCGCCGAGGAGACCGACGTCGAGATGCTCGGACACGCCGCGGACCGCTACGGCGGCGTCATCGTCGACCCGGAGACACTTCCGGACACCGTCGACGCCTTCGCCGACCGGTTGGAGGCGTCCATCGCGCAGTGGATCGCCGCCGGGGTGCGCGGGGTGTGGCTCAAGATCCCCAAGGAACGCGCCGAGTTCGTCGGAGTCGCGGTGCACAGCGGGAAATTCGGGTTTCATCACGCGGAGCCCGGGTACGTGATGATGACCAGGTGGCTCCCAAACGACGAGCCGGACATGCTCCCGCCGAACGCGTCGCATCAGGTTGGCGTCGGCGCGTTCGTGACGGACGGTGATGGGAAGGTTTTGCTGGTGCAGGAGAGGCGGGGTCCCGCGGCGGCGGCGTCCAGGCCCGACTTTTGGAAACTGCCGACTGGGCTGGTGGAGCAGGGCGAGGACATCCCGTCGGCGGCGGTTCGCGAGGTGGAGGAGGAAACGGGGGTCCGCACGGAGTTTCACTCCATCCTGGGCATCAGGCACGGGCACAACGTCGCGTTCGGGAAGAGCGACATGTTCTTCCTCGTGTCTCTCAAGCTGAAAGACGGCGACGACGCGGGCGCCATCAAGGTGTGCGAGCAGGAGCTGGCGGACGCGCAGTGGCGGAGCATCGAGGACATGGCGCAACACAACGCGCACATCATGCCCGGGTCGCACATGGACCACATGTACGGCCTGTGCGTGGAGCACGCGGCGGGGAGGTACGCGGGCATGGGGTGGCAGGCGCTGCCCATCGGTTTCAACCGGGACGGAACCGTCGTCACCTACTCCAACGCGCCGACGCCGACGATCATGGGGAAGAAGACGAGTTCGTAGTGAGTCGTGGCGTCGTGCGTTGATTTATTGATTCCATTCTTTTCCAACCGACGAATCTCGTCGCGACGTGTACCCGCCGCGCAAACGGCTCGCCTCCAGATAAAAAAGCTGCCAGCTGGATTTCCCGCATAATTTGAAAGGCGCATTGTGAGGGTGGCCATGGGCGGGAAAGGGAAGGGAACCCCCCCGGGAGAGCCAGGGGAGGACTCGTTATATCCCCCTACCCCCGCCGAGCCCATACCGAGCTGGAGGGCCAAGGCGGAGGGTACCCGATGGGCGCGGCTATCGAACGGGGAGTGGCACGAGATACAAAAGGAGCGGCGGAGTGCCCTCGCCTCCGGCGCGACGCTCGTGTCCATCAGGTTCATCCTGGACCAGCTGATGACCACAGGCCAGGACCTGGTGATGTTCTCGGGACTGTTGGCGCGCATGATTTGGCTCCGTAAGCAGCGCCGACGCCGAGGTGAGGACCGCCGCCCCGACTCCCCTCGTTCAATTTGCCCGCGCCCGAACGATGCGGCAATTTGATTGAGCCAACCCCGCGACCGCACCCCCTGACCCGCGCTCCGTTGTATCCCCTTCAGGTCCCGCTGTCGCGGTGGCGTGCGCGTGGGCATCGCGCGCGGCGATCGTCCCCGAGCAGCTTCGCAAGATATTCCGCACGCTGGTGTCCCCGGCGCCCCTCTCCCCGCTCGCGGGCTGGGCGCTCCTCACCGCCGGAGCGGTCGCGCCCCATCGCGCGTTCGTCAACCTCGGCCGACGCGTCACCGTCCGCATCGCGCGCATCCCGAAGATCCGCCGCCTACTCCAGCGCAAGTGGCCCATCTGGGGCAAGCTCCTGCTCAAGAACAAGATGCGCGCCGAGGTGACCTCGTACAGGCTGGCCATCAACGAGGCGTGGGAAGTGCTCGAGGGAACCTTACCGCCCGAGCAGCTCGCAGCCATGAGACAGGCGGAGTACTCAATCACCGGGTACAACTCCACCCCGGGCACGGCACGAGACACGAGACAGGGCGGCGTAGGTAACGGCGGAGTGAACGACGACACGAACACAGGGGACAGATCCAGGGACGGATCACACGACGGCGGATCCAACGACGGAGACGCCAACGAACAAATGCATCTCAACGAACGCCATCTCAACGGAGGCCATCTCAACGGAGTCAACGGGGAGGCATCGACGGACTACTACGGCGTCGCCCTGCGCGGCATCGTGCGTTCGGGGTCGAGGAACTCCATGGACAACCCGGGTGGTTGGGAGTCCAGGGCGGAGTCCGGGAGCCGCGCGGGTTCGTCACATGGGAACTCAAACCGTGAGGCGCGGCGGTCGGGGAGGCGCTCCGAGGATGTCGCGCGGGGCCGGGGGCACAGCGGTCGCGGGAACCACGGTCGCGGGCACCGCGGCCGAGGGCACGGGCACGGGCACGAGAACCGCGGCCCGGGTCCCATCGCACGCGCGGCACAGTTCGGCAGGCATCTCTCGCACCGGGTCTTCGTCGCGGCGCCGTCGGGGCTCTACGGCATCCTGACGGGCCGAGAGTTTGGCGCCGAGCTGATGTGCCCGCCGCCGTCGCAGCTCGCGTACCTCAGCAACTCGTTACACCCGGACACGCGCTCGCACTTCACGCGCGGGCAGCACGCCGCGTTCTTGCTGCAGTACCACGGCGATGTCTCTCGCGCCGCCGCCGCGATGGAGCGATCGATGCAGTGGAGGGAAAAGTACCGGTTCGTGTCGGCGAAGGACTTGAGGCGGTTCGAGGACGTGGTCTTCGTGCACGGCGGACGGAGCGCGTACACCGGCGGGGTCCACCTGTGTTTGCGTCTCAGCGCGGTGTCCGCGGCGGAGACACGGGAGGGTTTGGACGCCGTCGCCGGCGCGCTCATGGCGCACGTCGAGGCGCAGTGGGCGCAGCTCGGCATCTCTGGGTCCGAGCCGGGTAAACTTCGCGGGCGGCTCGTCGCGATCGTGGACTGCGCGGGTGTGACGCCGGGGTCTTTCCCGGCGTCCTTAGTGGCGCACACGCTGGTGACTCTGGACAGCAACTACCCGGAGCTGGCGGCGGAGGTGCACGTGGTGAACGTGTGGTGGCTGGTGAAGAGGGCGCTGACGGCGCTGCTGGAGGCCACGTCCGCTTCCACCCGGCAACGCGTCCGGATCTACCGGAACGACGAGAACGGCGCGGAGAAACTGCTCATCCGGTTCGCCCCACACTCGCTCCCGGCGTGTTTCCCGCAGGGTAAGTGCACGTGTCGCACGTGCAAGAAGATGGTGCGCGACGGGAACGTCACCGGTCACGCCGACGGGAACCGACGCGAGGGTGAGTTTCAACACGGCGGGCTGATGGGCCGGTACCACCGGTGGGAGCGCATGAGCGGCGCGCAGAAGCGTCAGTACCTGCGCCACCTCCTCTTCTACTACCTCGGCCTCGTGATGTTCTGGCCCATGCACATCTTCAGGCTGAACGTCCACCCGCTGCTGGTCGCGATGGTCAAGGTGAACAAAGCCGCCCGGAACTTCGCGGGTCGGCTGCGACGTGGCGACCCGCTCGCCGTGTTCGTCGCGTCCATCGTGGCGTTCGCGTCGCTGGCGTTTAGCCTCGCGGTGCTCGCGTGGTGGGCGGAGTACGGCAGCGCGCTGATCCTCCAGAGCATGAGGGATCCGCCCCGGAACTTCGAGGAGGCGTGGCGTATGAGGGGTTTGTTCCAGCGTTCCATCTCGAGCTCGCTGGAGAAGTCGCTCGGGCTCGAGGCTGGGACGTTGCCGGGGGGTGGGATAGAGAGGGACCCGAGTATGGGCGAGGATGGGGGTTGGGTGCACGCGTGGGCGGGACTGAGATCCCACGGCGACGAGCTGTGAGGCGCCCGCGTGTAGCTAGCACTACTTTTAGTTGGTGAAATCGACAACCGACCAATTTCCGGTCGGGTAACACCCTAACATTTGCCCACACCGAGTTCAAACCGCCGGCGCGCTCGGACTCCGCACCGAACCCCGCCATGGCGGTCACGAAGCCGATGTCGGCGTCCGCTGACCCGGTGGACGCCTACAAGGAGTTCATGGCCAAGCACAAGCCAGCCGCCGCGAAGGCCGCGAGCGACAAGAGCAAGGAAAAGCCCGATGCCCACCCGAAAACAAACAAGAAGCCCGAGGCGTCGTCGTCCGCGAAGGACGGCAAGGTTTACGAGACGTACACGTACGACGAGCGGTCCCAGCCCGGCGGGGAGGGCACGGGTATGCCCAGCGCGACGAAGACCCGCACGTCCGGCGGCGAGAACCCCGTCGAGGTCATCGACGAGGACGACGAGCACGTCGATACCCGCCCGAGGTGGAGGGCGTCCGACTTCCCGCCCAACATCGTCGACATGGACCCACCGCCGATGGACCCCACCGCCGAGGCGTCCATCGACCACGAGGACCACGGCGAGCTCGACGAGGACCACGACGGCGCGCACGGTGCCACCACCGGTCACGTCACCCGCCCCACCACCGCGATCACGCTCGCCTCGCTCCTAGACAAGATAACCGACCGAGCGTGGAGGAACCTGGCGATACTCCTCGGCGCGTGCCTCGGCGCATCGTACGAGGTGGCCACCCTCCCGTCCACCCAGCGCAACTTCAACCGCGCGGTGTACGCCCTCACCGGCAGGTGGCACGGCAACGCGCCCTTGATCTCAACCGCCGGTCGATCGCTCTCGGCGGTTGACTTTTACGCCATGCTCGCGGACGTCTTCGGAGCGTTGGCGTTCTTCGGCGCGAACGTGGCGTGCGCGATCGCCATGGTCATCGTGACGGTTCGTATCATTAAAGTGTTCACCGGCATGAACGAGAGCGCGCTCAACTTTGTGTGCATACCGTTCACGTGGGGGTACGCCAAGGGGTTCGTCCGCGATCTCACCGCCGACGAGTTCGGGGTGTCCACGCTGGGATGGTACCAGCGCCACGGCGCGAGTTTAGGTCTCACCGTGGTGGTGGTGGAGTTCATGGAGACCGTCGCGCCCGTCACCACCCGCGGCCTGTGCCTCGGGCTGTGCTTCAGCGGGTTCGCGGCTGATTTCCTCAGCGTCGCGGGTGGGTTCGTGTGGGTCCTAGCGCTGTTGCTGGCCACGTGGACCGCCCGGTTCGTGCTTCGACTGGTGCTCAAGCTCGTGACGCCGATCTTCCCCCCCGCGGACCAGCTCAAGAACGCGATGCCGGACCTCGCCGTCGTGCCGGGGCTCGTGTCCAGGGCGGCGCACGGCCTGCTCGCGGGCGGCGCCGCGGGTGCCAAGGCGGCGGGCAAGGTGGGCGCGGGCGTCGGGAAAGGGGCGGTGAAGGGAATCAAGGGTGCGAGCGCGGTCGGCGTGGGCGCCGGGATGGTAGGCATCCGGGGCGGACTCGGCGCCGGTCGAGCCGCGGGGGGTATCGCCGTCGGTGGCGCCAAGGCTGGCATGGCGGTGGGCGGAGCCGCGGCGAAAGGGACGCTCTTCGGCATCGTCGGCGCGACAAAGGTGGGTCTCGGCGCGAGCGTCGCCGCCACCAAGCTCGGGGTCAAGGGGACCGTGCTCGCGGGTAAGACGGCGGCGTCCGCGCCCGGGTACGTCTGGCGCACGACCGGTAGGATCAGGTCGTTCGTGAAGCTGGTGTCGGTGCAGGCGGAGGCGGCGCTGGACCCGGTGGCGCCAAAGCTGAAGTCGACGCTGCGTTCAGACGGGCGGCTGCCGTCTAAGGTGCCCAAGGAGTACAGGAAGCCGAAGAAGAGCGCGGTTGGGAGCGTGGGTGGGGGAGGACTGGCGGGTAAGCTGGATAAGCTGCAGGAGGAGAGCAAGAAGCACGCTCACGTCACCCGGTGAGAGCTTCGCCGTAGCCTGTGTCCATTCTCAAAGTTTTGTGAAATCAAGCACGACGACGCGAAAGTGCCCTAATAAATTCCCCCCAGACGTAGTCGCGCTGAGCACGGTTCCTGCCTCTCTGGCCGGTATCTCCGCTCGTACTTCGTCGAACGGCACATCGTCGATCGCCCGCGGGTCGCGCGAGGAGCCATGGCGGTGACCAACTTCATCCTCACCGCCGCGGCAGTCGCGGCGGTCGCGAGCATGATGCGATACGACGTACGGGGATCGACGTCGATGCTGCGTAGGAACATGAGGCAGGTTCGGATCTGGATGGAGGAGGTGGGCGTGGAAGCGAAGAACGGGGAGATGCCCAAGATTGAAAACAAGTCCAAGCCCCCGACCAAGGACCCGTCCGCGTAAACGACACGCGCCGGATCTGAACGGGACGTAGAGAATTAGACTTCGTTAGACATGAACGGCAACGCGCTGTCTCCCGCGGCTGCGCGCGACGTGCGCCGGAGCGAGGGCAAAGACCACGATCGGGACTTCACGCACGTCTACCGCACCACGCCGGTGACACCCCGCCTTCACAAGCTCATCGCCGGGGCGTGGATCGTCGTGTGCTGCTTCACGATCTACGAGCACTACCCAGACGAACACGATCGCGTGGCGTCGCTGGCGCACCTGTACTACCAGGCGCCATTCATCGCGCTGCTCTCCGTGTGGCTGTGGGGATGTAACCTGTGGGTGTGGTCGCGCATGCGGCTCGACCCGCACCCGCTCGTCGTGTTCGAGCTGGACGACGCGAGGATACACATGGGACACCGGGAGGTTTTCAAAATGGCGTTTTGGCTCACCGCGATATTCGTCGGGTCCCTCGCGCTCTTCCTGAAGTACGCCACGTCGGGCATGGACGACGACCTGGCGAAGGTCATGCCCGTGACACTGTACGTCGGGTGTCTCGCGGCGCTCTTCCTACCGGCGAATATATGGTACGCTCCGAGTCGCCGGTTCATGGTGCGGACGCTGCGCCGGTGCCTGGCGCCGCTGAGCCAGCCGGTGGGTTTCGCCGACTTCTTCCTGGCTGACGTGGCGTGCTCGATGGCCAAGTCGTTCTCGGACCTAGAGCGCGCGGTGTGCTCCATGCTGGCGGGTAAGGTGATGGCGGCGGTGGACGGCGACGGGACGTGCGGCTCCACGTCGTGGAAGATCCCCCTCGCGCTCGCGGTTCCCTCCGCGATTCGCCTGCTTCAGTGCATCAGACAGCGACGGGATACCGGCGACACGGTATGCATGCACAACGCGTTGAAGTACGTCAGCGCCATGCCGGTCATACTGCTCTCCTGGGCCAAGTACCACGTGGACCACGAGCTATGGATTGGAACGTTACGACCCGCGTGGATATTATGCGCCGTGCTCAACACCGCGTACTCGTACTACTGGGACGTGCGGCACGACTGGGACCTGAACGTGTTCGAGGCGTGCATGGGGAGTCCACACAGGAGCGGCGTCAACCCCCACAGCGGGCCGATGGGACGTAAGGAACGCATCTACCCTCGTCGGGCGTACTACTTCGCCGTGTTTGCCAACCTGTGTTTGCGCGCGTCGTGGACGTACAAGCTGAGCGCGCACCTAAGACACAACGCGTGGACTGTGCTGTTGTGCACCGGGCTGGAGATCACGCGACGGTTCCTCTGGGCGCCTATCCGGGTGGAGAAGAAGTACCTGCAGATGCGGCCGCACCTCTCGTCGGAGGCGAAGGTCTGATATATTTGAGTTAAGCTTAATCACCCAAATGGATGGCACTCTTCCACCGTAGAACGAGGAGTTTCGGTTTTATTAATTCACATTCGGTTAATTTTCGTAACCACACGCCGTACGGTTTTGTTTCACCAGAGGCGATTCACCGTATCCGAGGGTTATCTCGGGCGACGAACCACAGCCTTTGGTTGCCTGGACTCCCCATTGGCGGGTAAAAACCCCGGGAAATGCGTCACTCAACTTTCGTCACGAGGTGGACCCCCGATCTCCCCACTGTCCCGACGCCTCAACGCCGTCCCCTCGAGGTCGCATCGTCGCTTCGGACATCATGCAGGCTCACGCCATCGTATCAGGCGCGAGGAGCGCGCCGCCGGCACCCGCGCGATACGCCTCGCGCCTCGCCGGGCACCGCGCCAGGTCCACGATTATTCCCAGGCGCCTCGATAACAACTGTCACCTGGGCCCCTCCACGGGGTCCCGGGTCCCGGTTCACGTCGTCCGCGCCTCGTCCGGCGAGCAGGAATCCAGGCCACGGGATGTGTCCGTTTGCGCTCAGCCCCGCGACGTATCCGCGTCCGCCATCGTCACCGACGTCACCGCCGACGCGTACGACGTGCGGATGCCCTCGTACGCGCGCACCGGGAAGAACTTTCTCAACATCAGCATCCCGACCCTGCTCAACGCGGACCTCGGGAGCGTGATGGACCCGCCCTCGTGCGCGCTCACCCCGAAGAAGACCCACATCGTGTGCACCCTCGGACCGAGCTCGAGGACCGTGGACGACCTGGAGAAGCTGCTCTTCGCAGGTATGTCCGTCGCCCGGTTCAACTTCAGCCACGGCACGCACGAGTACCACCTCGAATGCTTGAACAACCTCAGGCAGGCGTGCATGAACACCGGCAAGGTGTGCGCGGTGCTCCTGGACACCAAAGGACCGGAGATTCGCACCGGTACGCTCGAGGACGGTGAGCCCGTGACACTGGAGCGGGGCAAGGAGCTCACACTGACCACCGACTACTCCGTCGTCGGAAACAAAGACTTGCTCGCGGTGTCGTACCAGTGGATGGCGCGCGACGTCAAGGCTGGCGATAACATCCTCATGGCCGACGGGAGCGTCATGCTCGAGGTCATGGCCACCGACGTCGACGCGGGCACCGTGAGGGTGAAGTGCCTCAACAGCGCCACCATCGGCGAGAGGAAGAACTGCAACCTCCCCGGCGTCGCCGTCGACCTGCCCACGCTCACCGAAAAAGACCTCCACGACATCATCGGCTTCGGGGTGGTGCACGACGTGGACTTCATCGCCGCATCGTTCGTCCGCAAGGGCAGCGACGTTCTCAAGATCAGGGACGTCCTGGACAACGCGGGAGGTTCGTCCATCCGGATCATCTCCAAGGTTGAGAACCACGAGGGCCTGTGCAACTACGACGACATCCTCCGGCTGAGCGACGGCATCATGGTCGCGCGCGGCGACCTCGGCATGGAGATCCCACTGGAGCGAATCTTCTGGGTGCAGAAGATGATGATCAGGAAGGCTAACCTCAGCGGCAAGCCCGTCATCACCGCGACGCAGATGCTCGACTCCATGATCGCCGCGCCCCGCCCCACCCGAGCGGAGGCTACCGACGTGGCCAACGCCGTGTTGGACGGCACCGACTGCGTGATGCTCTCCGGCGAGACCGCCGCGGGCGCGTACCCCCGCGAGGCTGTCGAGATCATGGCGGGTATCTGCGAGGAGGCTGAGCAGTGCGTGGACAACTGGGCGCTGTCGCAGGCTCTGTTGAACAGTACCATGTCCGAGTACGGCATACAGGGCGCGCCCCTCTCCACCATCGAGGCGCTGGCGTCGTCCACCGTGATGACGGCGGCGAAGGTCAAGGCGGCGTGCATCGTCGTGCTCGCGGCGAACGGCGACGCGGCGAGGATGATCGCCAAGTATCGCCCCGCGGTGCCCATCGTCGTGGGCGTCGTGCCCAGGCGCGCGAGGCAGGCCATCGGGTTCAACGAGCGGGAGCTGCGCGGGCAGCAGGTGGCGCGGCAGCTGATGGTCACCAGGGGTCTCGTTCCGGTGGTGGTCTCGGGCGAGCCCATCAAGGAGCTCGACGCGCTCAACTCCATGGACGAGGAAGGGATGGAGAACCGCGCGCCCACCGCGGCTAAGCGGTGCGTGATGGCGGCGGTGGCGCACGCTAAGAAGCAGATGCTGTGCAGGCCGGGCGATAAGGTGGTGGCCATGTACAACGTCGAGAAGCGATGCGCGGTGGTGCGGGTCATCGAGATTGTCGACGAGAAGGACGACGAAACGTGCGGGGTGGAGTGTCAGCTGGAGGACTTGATCCCGCAGCCGGAGGACGACATCGAGGTCATGTGAGCTCACGCGCGCCTCGCCGTGATTGATTGTACCAATAGACACTGTACTGTGCTGTTTTGTGATGAAGATTGTGAAACGTTCTCGATGCGTGCGTACTGTGCGTGTTGATTTACATCGTTTGGCTATGTAGAAGACGTCGGCGTCTCTCTGCGTTCCCGTCGCCTCTTCTGCGCGTGCTTGGTCAACCACTGAAGCACGGAGTCCACGTTGGACCCGAGCTTGCAGCTGATGCTGAAGCACCGCACCTCCCGTCCGACGATATCCTTCAATCCGAGCGCGTCCACCAGCTCGGGTATCCCCCGCGCGCCCGCCAGGTCGCTCTTGTTCCCGAGCACCAGCAGCGGGATCCCCGCGAGCCCCGTCGACCCGAGCGTCTCCCTCAGCGCGTCCTTCGCCTCCACCGCGCCGTCGACGTCCGCGGAATCCACCACCCACACGATGACGTGCGCGTCCTCGCAGTGTCGCTCCCACAGCGGCCGGAACCGCCGCGCGCCGCCCATGTCCACGCACCGCATCCGCAGCTTCTTTCGCCTGAACTTGTTCACCTCGTACCCGACGGTGGGCCTCGGCGCGTCGGCGTCGTCGCCGCGCGCGAGGACCCGGGCGAACGAGGTCTTGCCCGCGTTCTGCAGACCGATGAGCGCCAGGTCCAGCTCCGGGCCGTACACCAGGCACTTCCACCACTCCACGAAGTCCTTCCACCCCATCGTCGCCGACTCTGATGACTGGATGGTCAGCTCTCGGCGACTTGTTTGAACGCGTCAGATGGAAGACTGCACCCTCTTTCGCCCGCGATCTGGACACACTCCCACGGCGCGTCGCCATCGCATCCAACGCGAAACGCACGTCAGTCGCGTCTGTTTGATGACGGAAGCTAAGCCGTACACCTTGTGAGTCCCCGCATCCCAACCCGCCGTCCCACCGCCGACGAAGACGCGGGGCGACACCGGAAAACTAACCCTCCTCCCCTCTCGCTGACTACAATCGCAGCAAGACCAAGGTGCCCTTCCCTTCAGCCGCGGACGCCGAGGCTGTTTGCGCGACGCTCAGCGTGGATAACGAGCTCCAGCCGGACAAGGTCGCTAAGAAGCTTTCGGTCGAGGGCAACGAACTCGTCGCGTGAGTCACCCATATCTACCCCGAACCGCGCCCCATCGCCCCCCGCGCAGAGATCGGCGCTCGTGTTTTTGAAACCAAACGCCCCTTCGTCTGACCATCGCGCCTCACCCCGTCGCAGCGAGTTCTCGGCGACCGAGACCAGGCTCCTTCGCGCGGCAGTCGCCGCGTTCCTGGACCTGCTCAACCTATCCACCCGCACCCTCGAGCAGTTCGGCTCGGTCGAGGCCACCGCCGCGTAACGGGCACCGGCGAACATCGAATAGAAAGGTCCTTCGTGGTGTCCAACGAGTGACTCTCGCGTTTGGTTGTATTAGGCGTTAGTTAGGTCGGCGGGCGTCCCGATCCCTTTTGGCTCGGAGTTGAGGTCACCCGGCGGATAGGATGGACAGGTACCACATATACGAAGCCATAGGCCGGGGTAAGCACAGCGTCGTGTACAAGGGCCGGCGCAAGAAGACCATCCAGCACTACGCCATCAAGTCGGTGGACAAGTCACAACGACCGAGGGTGCTTCAAGAGGTGCAGGTGCTCCGGTCGCTCTCCCACGACCTGGTGCTCAAGTTTTACGCGTGGTACGAGACCCAGAACCACCTGTGGCTCATCCTGGAGTACTGCGTGGGCGGGGACCTGCTGGCGCTGCTCAGGCAGGATGAGCACCTACCGGCCAAGTCCATCGCCGCGTTTGGCAAGGACCTCGCCGTCGCGCTGCGAATCCTGCACCGCAGCGGGTCCCTGCACTGCGACCTCAAACCGTCCAACGTGCTCGTGGACGAGAACGGGCGGCTGAAGCTGTGCGGGTTTGGGCTGGCGCGTAAGATCGCCGACGTGGCCGCCGGGGAGGGCGGGACGCCGAGCCAGCTGAGCAAGAGAGGGACGCCGTGCTACATGGCGCCCGAGCTCTTCACCGAGCGCGGCGTGCACTCCTACGCGTCCGACCTCTGGGCGCTGGGATGCGTCCTGTACGAGTGCGTCTCGGGTAAGCCCCCGTTTGTGTCCAACTCGCTCACCGAGCTGATGGAGATGATCCTGAACGACGATCCCCCTCGGTTGGACGGTGGGGAACACCACCCGCCGACCCCGGCGCTCGAGAACCTCGTGGCCGGTCTACTGGAGAAGGACCCGGCGATTCGGTTGGATTGGGACCAAACCCTCGCCCACCCGTTCTGGGCCGAGTCAGGGGGTGCCGCCCTCGCGGAGGATCTCGCCGGGTGCGCGGTGACCCACCCGCTACCCTCGCAGCCCGCGTTTGACGCGTTCATCGCTGAAGAGGTGTCCGACAAAGATTTGTCCGACAAACTGGCGTCGACGCGGATATCTCCTTCGAAGGCGTCCACCAAATCGGCCACCCCGCCCAAGGCTGCGTACACGAGCCCGAGGCAGGCGAACGAGGCTGACGAGAACGCGAGCCCGGGAGAGTCAATCGGCGGTAAGAGATTGGGCGGTCGGTCGAGCGCCAAGTCCCGCGAGGCGCTTCGCATGTCGGTCAACGCCAGGGCCAACCTAGAGCGCGAGGAGGGCGGCGCGTACGCGTCGAGGACGCCCGAGAAGAAGGTTGACGGGTCACACAACAAAGGCGGTGATTCGAACGACGGATCTACGCCCGCGGGTGACCCGAGCCCCGGGCCCGGCGCCGGCGACGTGGAGCTCGCGGATACAGACGCGGAGCTCAACTTTGCCGACGTGGACACGGAGACGGCGAACGATACTACGGGCGACCGGTCGAGGCCCGCGAGCGCGGATCTACGGATGGACGATGAGCACGCGACGCTGTCCCGGGTCGGGTCCGCTCGTCAGGGCGGCGACGCGGCGGCGGAGGATGAGGAGGAGGAGGCGGACGACTCGGGAGGAAGGCCTTCGAGCGCGGGCGGGTACGCGGCTCTCGGCGACACGGTCAAGACGCCGTCGCCGCCTCCTCCCGTGGACGCGGGTCGGAGGGGGGTGCATCGGACCGACTCTTTGCCGTCACCCGCGGCGACGCCGCCGGGCGTCGGGCTCGCGTCCAGCCGGGGGTACTTTGATCGCGGAGGTACCTCGGCACCAACACATGGCGCTTCAACGGCGAATGATGCCACGACGAGCGCGGTGGACGCCGCCGCGAGGGACATCGCCGAGCTCGCCGACCACCCCAGCGACAGCCAGGTGAAGCCGATCGTTTTGAACCGGCGAATCGAGGCTGTGCCCGAGCCGCACTTTGATCCAAACGCGCTGCCCTTCGAGCCCCTCGCCATATCCGACATGCTCGCCGCGCCGCAACAGGACCTGGAGAGGTTCCTCACGCAAATCTACAGGTCCGTGGCGCACTCCTCGCCCATCAACGAGAAGGTGAACACGCTGGCGTACTTTGAGACGCTCTGCACGGACACCGCCGCGGCGAACGTGCTTATCAACTCGAGCCTCATGACCCTCTTTGTGCGTATGCTGCGGGCGAGCAAGGCTCCCACGCTGCGCATACGCCTGAGCTCCGTGATGGGTCTGCTGCTGAGGCACGCGACGTACATCACGGAAGAGCTGGCGTCGAGCGGTATCGTCACCGTGCTGACCGAGTGCCTCAAGGATAAGAACGAGCGGGTCCGCCGACGAGCCGCGGCGACGCTGGGCGAACTCTTGTTCTACATCGCGACGCAGCAGCACGAGGCTGGGCTCAAGGCGTCCAGTGAGGGCGGCGTCTCGTCCAACGCGGGCGCGTGGCAGATCCCACCCACCACCGTGGGTACGGTCACGCGCATGCTCCGCCAGGGCGAGGATGAGATTGCGCAGCACTACGCGGTCAAGACTATTGAGAACATCGCCGCGCACGGTGGCGATTGGGCGCACAAGTTTTCTTCGCAGGAGACGGTCGGTTCGCTCGTCGCGATCATGTCCGGCGCCAAGTCCGAGCAGCTCCGCGGCACCGCGGCGTCCACGCTCGCCAGGTGTGCCAGGTTCTCCCCCGCGGTGTTGAACCTGGTGCTGGACAAGTACGGCATCAAGCTCTTAGTCAACGGTTTGCGGGATACGTCCCCGAAGGTGCAGCAGGCGAGCCTTAATTTGCTCAACCGCGGTCTGGTGGACCTGGGCGCACGGGCTCGAGCGGCACTCGCGGCTGAGGATAAGAGCAGTTTGCTCCCCACCCTCGTCTCCCTTCTCGAGCGGGGCAGCGCGGTGCTCAGGGGCAAGGCGCTTCTCACGCTCGCGTCGCTGTTTCGTCTGCACAACAGGTGGCTCCTGGCGGCGTGCGGGACCCGGCTCCTGTCCTTGGTGGACCGCCTGCAGAAGGACAGGGAGCAGTACCTGCAGAGGTGCCTCGAGGCGCTGGTATCCACCGTCGTCGCGACGGTGCCCAGACTCAACGAGAGCATCCTGCGGGAAGTTGACAGGCTCCTCATCTCCGGGGGACGGACGGGGAGTCGGGAATCGAAACGCACCGTGGGGGCCGACGCGACGCGGCCGGAGACACCGGGTGGCGGCGTGTCACCGCTCGCGCTCTTCCCGGCGCTCGTGCACCTGCTCGGCTCCCACGTACTTCGCCCACGGCTGTGCGACGAACGCTTCCTGACGCAGTGCGCTCTGTACATCGCGCGCGCTGAGGGTCCTTCGTTTCCGGGCGCCGCCGAGTTTCGCGGCGGCGTCCTCGCGTTGCTGGAGACTTTGTCGCAGTGCGCGCCGACGCTGCTGCAGACGGCGCCGGATGCGGTCACCTCGCGGCTCCTCCCCGCGCTGGCTGACACGTTGGGTACGAAGGGTTCGAGCGCGGATGGACGGTTCCTGGCGCTGAAGCTGACGTGCGACTTGACGCTGCCGCTGTGGCTGGACCCGGACGATACGTCGGACGGGGGTAGCAGGCACAGGGCCCTCGCGGCGCTCATACGCGATAACTTACTGCCGCTGTGTCCCACCCTGCTGGCGGACGAGGACCCGATACCGCTGTACGCGCTGAAGCTCCTCGGGGGTGCGCTGGAGGCTGACAAGGACATGTGCGGCGACGTCGCGCAGCTCGGGCTGGCGCCCAAGTTTTTCGAGTTTCTCTCCCTCGAGCACACCAACAACAACGTGCACAACGTGCGCCTGTGCCTCGCGCTCGCAAAGTCACGCGCGGTGCCCACGCACACGCTCCTCACCGACTTCGCCGCGGGTCACAAGGTGGCGGCGGTGCTGTCGTACGCACACGAGAACGCCGTGGAACCCTTTCTAGAACCGAGCCTGGGGATATGCGCGGCTCTCCTTCAACGCGTCGTGGACGAACGCGCCGTCGACGCGGGCCGACGCGGTGACGCGTTCGCATCCGCTCTCGACGGCATCGCCCCGCTGCTCGACGTCGTGCACGTGCTTATTGAGTGCAGCAGCGCGGGGGAGACGGAGGTTGCCAGCTTTGCGGTCCCTTCCCTCGCGGCGGAGTCGCTAAAGGCCATGGTGGACTTGCTTCCGGCGGACGCGTCCAGGGCGGTGTTCGCGCGGGATACGCCGCTGATGGACGCGGTGGGCGCGCTGGGCACGGCGGCGGCCGTGGACAGGGGCGAACACGGGTTCGCGGACGTGTCGTCGGTGAACGGCGGGTCATCGCCGGTGAACGGCGGGGGCAGCGGTAGTCCGAGGAGGGGGTTCGCTCGGGCGCAGCGCTCGAGCCTGAGCGCGGTTGCGGCGGCGGCGCGGGCGGCGACGCAGCTGTCGCCGCCGTTCGACGCGGAGACGCTGACGCCGGGGGAGACCACGCAGCTGGAGGCGACGCTGAGGCGGTTGGCGAGGGGTGAGCCGTGCGGGGACATCGCGAGGGCCGCGGCGGAGGCGGCGGACGGCGTGGCGGAGATGCTCGCCAGGGCGCCCAGGTGATTGTTGCTTTTAATATTATACGAGCTCGAGTTTTTCTCACACACGTCGATGGCGGCGAGCGCCCCGCCGGAGGACTGGCCGAGGCCGAGCCTTTGCCCGGGTCCGCAGGATGAAAACGCGAGGCGTACAGAGGCTTGGCGCGCGGAGCGGTGCAAGCAACGGATGGAGTCGCTCGACTACCGGGACGTCGTGTGTAGCCCGAGCTTCGTTCTCTACGTGGATCCGCGCAGAAGATTCTTCGTCGTCAACAAACCCGCGGGAATGTACGTGGAGGACGTGCTCACGGTCATCGAGCGGTACATGGAAGATATCAGAAAGGAGCGAGAGGGTGGTGGCGAGACGAAGCGAGCGAAGTTCCCCGGCGGTTCGTGTCACGAGGCATTCAGGTCGCTGGCGTCGGTGGAGGAACGATTCCAACTGTCGCATCGGCTGGACAGGGACACGACGGGGTGCCTGGGCGTGGCGTGCGACAAGGAGATGAACAGGATCTTATCACGCGCGTTCCAGGAAGGCCGGGTGAAGAAACGATACGTCGCGCACTGCATGAACACGCACTTGGCTGGCATGGAAAACTCTGGACGCGGCTGGAAAGACTGGAAGGAGTGGACGCCCCTACACAACGACGGCTCCGCCGAATTGATACAGTGGCCGCAGAGGTTCATGAATCACAGCCTGGAGTGTCACACCGGACACGGACGGTCCAAGCACGGCCTCTGGCGGCTGTACACCAAGGAGGACGTCGGTCGCGCACTGCCGGGAGGAAGCAAGGTGAAGGAGATGCGCACGAATCTGTACTACGGCTTTCCGACTCCGAAGACGATGAAAAGGCACGCGAGGCTTCGGGAGATGCCGAGTTTCCCCGTCGTGGCCGAGCCGCTCACCGGCCGAACGCACCAGATTCGCATGCACTGCGCGCAGTACTTTCCCATCGTCGGGGACTACAAGTACGGCTACGACGACTCATCCAAAGACGGCGTGGAGTTGGAGGAGAGGCGGAAGGGCTACAGGTTGCATTCATGTGTGTTGAAACTTCCGGTTGGCGGTGAATCAGACGACGAGGGTGTTCGGGTGTTGGCTCCGCCGCCGTCGTGGTGGGACGCGACGGAGTGGGGAGACTACGACGTGGAGGTGATTAAGTGTCATTGCGAGGGGTTATGAGTCCTCTAGGGGTTGTCGGTGGTGACGTGTGCCCTAACGTTTTGCTCTAAATTATTTTCCTAAGTGTCTCTACCGATGTGTCTCCTCAGAACGGCGAGCCCGACCCGCCCTTCTTAATAAGCTTCGCCTTTGCCTCGTTGATCTTGGTCGCGATGTAGTCCGACCCGCCAGCGTCCGGGTGGTTCGCGATCATCACCTTCCTGTGCGCGGCGAGCACCTTGTCCTTCGCCGCGGACTCGCGCACGCCCAGGATCAACGCCGCCTCCCTCTTGGTCATCTCCGGGTCGAACCCGCCCTCGTAAAACTTCCGCATGCGAGGCGGGGCTCTCCTCCACGCCTCGAACGACAGGATCGCGGCCCGCCCGGTAAGGGCGAGGGCCGCGACGCCGGCGCCCGCGATGATCGGCGTCGTCATTTGTTGTGTCGGGGGATTTCGGTGGCGTGGTGCCGTCATCGAGGCTCGAAATAAAACTTTCATACGGTAGATACGGGCAAAGGCAAGCTGTGACTGTTTGCCCATACGCCGAACCCGGTATTTTTGACCAGGTATTTATTCCCAAAATTCCCGCTTTCGAGCACAACACCTGCAACTCCTTGCAAGAACAGCGTTCGCCCAACTGGGCGAATCTCAACCATCACAGTCAGTCCGGCTCATACCGGATTTCCTGTACTATCCCTGGGTAATAACCCGGGAGATTGTCACAATGTGCGATAGTATAGTGGTTAGTATCCCACGCTGTCACCGTGGAGACCGGGGTTCAATTCCCCGTCGCGCAGCATCCTTTTTTATATCCGCTGCAGATATTTTCTCCAAAAAAGTGCAGCACAATCGGCACTCGACGTCGGCACACTCGACGAGACACATCCCCCCGTAAAGTAAAGATCTTCCTTCTCGCATCATGGCTACCGTCATTAAGTTGAGCGCGCTCGCGCTCCCCATCAGGTGCGCCACGACAAAAACCGCCCGCCTTCCTCCCCATGATTCATTCATGCATGACGCGGATCGTCCCGATTTTAAGAAGCCGCCAAAAAGCGATTAATGGCTAACAATACCGACTCCACGAACCCAGGCGCTCCGACCTCAACGCCCGTTCAAAAGCGCGCCGTTCAACAAAAATCAGGGCCACGATCAATCCCCCTTACAACCTGGGCAAAGAATCCACCTCAACCGAGAAGTCCGTCTCCGACGCGTGGTCCCCCATCGTCGATCCCCTCGGCACTCATTTCTCATCCAACGCGGTGCCGGCTTCGTTGAAGGGCAAGGATCAAAATTGCGTGCGCTTCGGCTTCCCGAAGGGATCGCTTCAGAAATCGACGGAAGAGCTCTTCGCCCGCGCGGGTCTCCCCGTGAAAGTGAAGGACCGGAACTATTTCCCCACCGTCGAGGACGACGGCCTCTCTTTGGTTCTCTTTCGCTCCCAGGAGATTCCCCGGTACGTCGCCGACAACGTCCTCGACGCCGGCATCTGCGGCCGCGATTGGATCGTGGAGAACGGCTCCGACGTCATCGAGGTCGCCGAGTTGAAGTACTCCAAGGCGACGTCCAACCCAGCGCGGTGGGTCGTGGCCGTCCCGGAGGAGTCACCGGTTCGAACCGCCGAGGATTTGGAAGGCACCTTGATCGCGTCCGAGCTCGTCAACACCACCCAACGGTTCTTCCTCGACAAGGGCATCCAGGGCGTCAAGGTTGAGTACTCATGGGGCGCGACGGAGGTCAAGGCGTCACTCCCCGGCGTCGGCGCCATCGTCGACATCACCGAGACCGGCAGCTCCCTCCGCGCCAACAAGCTCCGCGAAGTCGCCACCATCCTCGAGTCCACCACCCGCCTCATCGCCAACAGAGACGCGTGGGAAGACCCGGTCAAGCGCGCGCGGATCGAGGACCTGGCGTTGCTCTTACAGGGCGCCATCGACGGTAAGAAAATGGTCGGCCTGAAGATGAACCTGCCCACCGCGTCGGTTCCCGAACTCAGCGCTCAGCTCCCGAGCGAAAAGTCCCCGACGGTGTCGCCGCTGCTCGACGCCGACTACTGCGCCGTGGAGGTTGTGGTGGAAGAGGGAACCGCGAAGGATTTGGTGCCGGTAGTGCGACGCATGGGTGCCACGGGCATCGTGACCTACCCCATCAACCTGTCCATTCATTGATTGATGAGTGCAATTGATGAGAAGCCAATGTGATAGCTCCTTTTATTGAGAATCTTTTTTTTGGAAAACGAATCGTCACCGTCGCGGCATCACCCCTTCGATGTCGACCTCCTCCCCACCATCCAGGAGCGGTCGTCGTATCCCCGCCCCCGCCGCATCGTCATCCTCGTCGTCCAGTACATCCAACGCTATTCTCTTGAGACGCGCATCAGCGCCGAGCGCGAAGCAGAGCGTGACGGCGCCGCCGGCTAGGAAGACGGCGCACGACACCGCGATTGTCATGGCGTCCTCCCCGCTCGCGGCGTACCATCTCGCCGCGAGGAACGGTCCCGCGCCCGCGCCCGTCGCCGCACCGAGCTCAAACAGCGCCTGTCGCAGCCCCGTGAGCGGGAACATCCGCCTCCCTTGGGCTATGCCGTTTGGAAATAGCCCAGCCGTGCCGGCGCCGATTGAACCCGTCAGCAACCACAGCGCCCACCCGGACGCGTCCACCGAACCGGACCAGTACATCGCGAGCGTCGCCAACGCGCTCAGCGCCGCGACGTGCGACCACGCGAGCGCCGTGAGCGGGCGCAGGTCCGGGATGAGACCCAGCGCGAACCTGGTGGCGGTGAAACACGCCCAAAACGTGGAGGTGAGCGCCGCCGCCGTCGAAACCGAGAGCCCTTCCCGCGCTCGAGCCACGGTGAATATCCACGAGCCGAAGGTCACCTCGCCGGCCACGTTCAACCCCATGTAGGCCACCATCGGAACCAACACCACCAGCGGTACCGCCGTCGACGATGCATCGCCCCGACCGGATGGATCCCCCGATGAAGACGGAACTCCCGATGCGTCTCCAGCCCCGCGGTTGTCAGTTCCATCCGCGCCCCCACCCCCGTCTTCATCGTTCCCCGGCAGGGGTATCTCGTCCCCGAGCTCGTCTCCGACGATTCCACGCGCGGCTCCGTCGTCCCCATCCTCCGGCGGCGGCGTCTTCGCGACGGAGGCGACGAGGGCTAACAGGACGTAGCACACCGCGCACGCGATAAAGGTGGCGTCAAACCCTGTAAACAAAACACGACGTCATTCAAATTGCCCATACGATGATTAAAATAAACTTGCCTTTACCCGACGGCATCGACGCGTCGAGAGCCGCGAACGCGAGCGGCGCGACGATGGATGCGAGCCCGAACGCGCCCATGGTGAAGTTAAGGGCCGCCGCGCATCGCTCGTGGAACACGCGGACGAGGCACACCCTGATCGATACGCCTATCATCGGCAAGGTGGCCCCCTGCGCCACCGCGAGCGCGTTCACCTGCCAGATGGCGGTGCAGAGCGGCATGGCTCCGACCGAGAGGGCCCTCAAGACGCATCCCGCCGCGAAGACCGCGTGAGGGTCAGCCTTGTCGAGGAGCAAGCCGGTGGGCACCGCGAAGATACCGCCACTGACTCCCCCGATGCCCAGATACGCCCCCAAGGAGGCAGGAGAGGCGGCTCCCACGCGGGACGCGAGTTCCGGAATTATCGGGCCTCGGAGACTGATGAAGAGGCCGTTACTGAAGCTCCCGAAGGTGTAGAGGTAGAGGTACGGGTTGGACAGCATACGCGCGGGTGAGGATGAGGGCATCGCCCCGTTCCCATCCTCCGGGTCTACCGGGCGCCGCATACCGCTGTGGCGTAGGCTCAGGAAACCTCTCGGAGTTTTGGATATTCCATTTTTCCAAGTTTCACGGTTGCGTCGGCGACTGGGGTGGCGTTCGAAGAGGGCGGCGCGGGGGTGGACGAGAGATGAATGTTTATCTTTGGTGATATAAAATGCCCCCCCGCGACGACTCGAGTCGTCGCGGTGTGGTGCCTTACGGTAAACAGAATTAATCCTGGTTGGTCAGGTATGTACATGCATGCCGCGCTCATCAGCGACGGTCATCCTTTATGTCAGCCTCCGTCTCCTCCTCTCGTCTCGGCGCCAATCAGGTAATTAGCGCCTGCCCCTCCTCGCACCCATGCCGCCGCCAGGGCGGTTGAGGTCGTGCGCCGGGGTGAACATGTTTCCGCCAGCCATGCCGGCACCGCGACGTGGGGTCTTGTCGGGGGCCATGCCAAAGGCACCCTTGGCGGCGCGGGGCTTAGACGCGCCGCCCGAGGGGCCCGAGGCGATCTGCGGCGCGCCACCCCTGCGAATGCCCGGGAGCTTGTCGCTGCCGCGTCCGGACTGGTAGTTGGTGCGGTGGCGCTCGAGGTGGAAGTCGATGGCGCCGCGGAGCTCGAGGCCCTTCTCGCGGCCGATGTAAAGCTTCTCCACGAGGTGGTCCATCTTCTCCTTGGTGACGTCGAGCTCGCGCTTGCGCTCCATCACCTCATCCTTGGCCAGGCTGACGGCGTTGGCGGCGGCGTCCGCCTGGGACTTCCACCTCATCATCTCGTTACCCATGGAGTTGGTGCGCTGCTCGAGCTCGTCCCTGAGGCGGTCAATCTCCGTCGCGAGGCGGCTCACCTTGGCGTTGTGCTCAGCCTCGAGCTTCAGCCTGGCGACGGTTTCCTCCTGGCGGATAGCCTCCTCGGCGCGGGCCAGGGCGTCGGCGGAGCGCGCAGCCTCCTGGCGCGCCTCCTCGATCTCCTGCTGGATCTTAGCCTTCTCCGCCTGGAGGTTACCCTGCTCGGCGGAGAGCGCAGCCTTGAGCGCGGCGTTGCGCTGCTGCTCGTGGGAGAGGTTCTGGAGATCCGCCAGCGCCTGCTCCTTCAACTCAATCTCGTCGTCGAGCCTCCTGGACACCTCCTCAACCTGCTCCTCGAGGCGGAACTTCTGGGCCTGGGACTCCTTCAGCTGGTAATCGAGGCCTTTCATGAGCCCGTTGATCTCCTCGGTCATCTGCTCCTCGGCGATGAGCTTCTGCTCCGTCGCGTCCAGCATGTGCTGAAGCTCGGCGATCTTGGAAGCCGCCTCCTCCTCGGCGGCTTGGGCGGCGCCAAAGTCGCCGGCATCCTCGCCGATGGAGTTGAGCGCCTCGGGGTCCGCGCCCTCGGGGGACGCGGGCTCGGGCACGGCGGCGGGAGGCGGCGACGCGGCAGCCTTCTTGGCCTCCGTCACGGCCTCGCCGCCCTCGTAAACCGAATCCTGCTGGAAGCTCTCCTCACCCTCGGGGGCGGCGTCGGCGTCGGGGTCCGCGGCGACGGACTCGGAGATGGGCTCGCCGGTGGGCATGGCCTCGGGCTCGGTCATGGGATCCTCGCCCTCGGCGACGTCGACGGACTCGGAGACGGGGCCAGCCTGTCAAGTGGGAAGGAAGGGGAGAAGGAATGGGGTCAGTCGATTTGATTTCGTCGGTCGTCTCGAAGATCGAGGGGTTCTGTGCTCAGGAGGCGGGCGGGCGTCGACTCGGATCGGCCGCGGCTTCGACCGCGCGCGTGAAGCGCGCCGTAGAGGCTGTCCGGGGGTCCGATTCGCGGTTCGCGATCGAGTCCCGGGCCCAGCGGATCGACGCCGGCTCATGACACGGCGACGTCCGCTCGAACGGCCCGCCCCCAAATCCACGGGGCTGATTCGCGGGCCGCGCGTTGACCAAAACGGGATGGCGAAGCAAAACTCACCTCGTCGGTGGGTGCGTCGACGGACTCGGAGACGGGGCCGGCTTCGGAGACCTCGGCGACCTCGGGTTCGGTCATGGGCTGCGGATCGAGGGTGGTGAGAGGCGGGTGGGGATGACGTCAGCGTTGAACGGCGCGGCGCGTGGATCGGGGCTGGCGGCGAGAATCGGGAGAATCGCGTCGGGCGATAGAATTGGATGCGGATCCCCCGACGCGGTCCCGTCTCCCGCGCGAGGGTTCGGACCCGGGTTTAGGGTGCCGAGCGACGCGACGAAGGACGGGTCTGGGAGAAAGGAGAGGTTGATCGGGTCGGCGCGCGTACCTCCTCGCCCGCGACTTCTTGTTCGGCGTCAGACATGTTGGCGTAGGTGCTGCTTTGGTATCAGCTCCAAAATTGGGACGTCCAATTGGCTCGGGGAAGAGAGCGCGCGGTGTCGCTGACTTCTCGCGTTGAGCTCGTTACCGCGCCTGCGTGAAGGACACGAGGCTGGTGCGTGAGCTGGTCGTGCGTTCGCGACGGAGCCGGTGGGTCGGCTGAGCGCTTGCGCGTGCGTGTTGTGATCCACCCGCCGGGCTTCCGTGCAATTATGGGGAAAAGTTATCGCGCGGCTCGCTTGGCAAGCAAAAATTTGCGGGGTGAATCACACTGTTTGCACATACAAAACCAGAAATTCACAAAACGTTGACCGCATCGGGAGAACCAGAAATCCCGAGTAAAAACCCAGACGGTCCCAATTTGGGTCATCGATGATGAGATCTCGCCGCACGTGTGCGCACCGAGAACGACGAATACATATTTCAAGTTGGAGAACGACGAGCCCGCAAAAGACAGACGACGAAATACAAGTAATTCTAATTCTCCTCGTGCCCACCCACTTCTCGCGAACGCAGAGAAGCCGTCGAGCGCGATGGGCGCGACGTCGTACGAAAAGGTCCGCGGGGGTAAGTTCAGCTTCAAGGGTGGGGGCGATCTCGCGGTCAAGTCGGAGAAGAAGCGGAAGAAGGAGAAGAAGAGGGCCAAGGAGTTGGCTGCCGCGATGGAGGCGGCGAGGAAGGAGGGCCTCGTCGTGGGGCAGGGCATCGGCGGGGACCCGGGCGGGGACGCCAAGGGGACGTACGAGGAGCTGTTCCCGTACGAGGTCAAGCGGCAGGAGGAGGGCAAGGGCAGGAGTCAGTGCTGGGGCACCAACTACAGAGCCGCCCCCGAGATCCTGCACGGGTACACCGAGAGCTGGAAGAACAAAAAGTCGCACGAGATGTCGACGGAGGAGCGCCTGGACCTGCGGTGCGGCGGCAAGGCGGACAAGTTCTGCAAGTGATCTGTGCACTTGGAATGACGTAGACGAATATTGAATAGCTAGATACAGGTCGTGATGTTATTACAGCGCAGGGGCGATTGATACTCCGGAAGATTGATACTCGACGCTCTCCTCACTTTGGCGATGGATCCATCGTCTGCCCCGCCGGTGCCTGAAAGGTACCCGCCGCGCGCCTGTCCATGTCGTACGGGTACTTTGGCCGCCACCGCGTCGTGATACCCCACCGCCTCATGTGTCTCGTCTCCTGGCACGTCGCGCACTGCAAACAAGGGGAGAAAGGTCAGCGATGGAGCGCGACGAGGGGGGAAAACATCACAGGGGTGAGGGAGAGTTTGCTCACCGGCGCGCAGCAGAGGTAGCAACAGAAATCTTCAATCTTCTCCTCGTCCCCTTCGCACAGGCACGCGAAGCAATTGCACAGACCGCTGTCGGTGCCCTTGATGTTGTGCCGCCGTCTCATCTTCTGCCTGTGCGTCATTCCGTACCACGCGAATAAGAGCTGGTTCGCGGTGGAAAGAGGCTGGACCGCGGGAGCCAAGGAAGGTGCGGCGGAAGCCGCGAAACCCAACAGGTTGGGCACCACGATGGTCAGCCCGAGCACCCTGAACAACGCGGGGTGGAAATCCTCCGTCCCCGCGTCCCTGGCGTTCCAAGCGAACAGGGACTGATAGCAACCGCACGGCAAGCAGCCCCACAAGCACACCTCGCAATCTGAGAAGCAGTCCAGGGTGCCGTCGGCCCACGGCACGGGCGGGTTCGCGCCGCTCTCGGCATCGTTGATGGCCTGATAGTTGACGGGAGTCGCCATGGCTCGCGCGCGTGGACGGGATGCACCGCGGAGTGGCACCCCGGGGCAGGGGAACTTCGCCGCGTTTTTGGGGGGGTGTTGAACACGGAAAACGTTTCGCCAGACAAAACTGAATTTGGCAATGCCAAAAACCACGCGGCGCGGCGACGACGAGAGCGGCACGGTTTCTTATTACGACGATCGTCTCCTACGCTCACGATTCGACTGCTGACATCGACGGAGTACCGCTCGGGTCCACCGCGGGTCCCGCCGCGCGCCTGTCGTCCAGCGGGCCGTCGTCCTCGCCCGGCTCCCCGGCCGCCTTCCTCTTCTCACCAGCCGCGCGCTCCATGTCGACGGCACCGTGCCCGTTCATCTCCGTCGGTCCCGCCGTACCCGCGTGCCCGCCGGCCATTTGTGCCGTCTCAGCGCGCAGCCCCGCGCCGTTCGCCGATGCGTGCGGGTCCCCAGCCAGCCCCGGGCCCGCCGCCGCCGCCACTGGAGCTCCCATCAGCGACGACACAAACGCCGTCTGCTCCACGTTGACCGGATCCTTCTCGTGCCTCACCCGTGCCGGGTTGAGCTCCGTCTCGTCGGTCTCGTCGGGTGGCGCGTTCGAGGCCACAACCGTGCCCGTCACATTCATCAGCTTCTCCACCGCGTGCACCAGCTTTTCTATTTTCTTGTAGTACTCGCGCGGCGACAGCAACAGCTCGCACAGCCTCTGCGACGTGAACGGCGGCGCCGGGAACGAGTCCAGGTCGTCCGCGAGTCTATCCACGGACTCCAGCGCCGACGCCGTCTCCGCCCGCGGCGGCCCGACGTCCACCTTGGCGCCCGATATCTGCGCCACGCGGGCAAACTCCTTCATGGACGTTCGCATCAGCGCCACCATCGCCGGTTTCGTCACCTCCCACGCGTACCTCACGCATCCCGTCCGTGCGATCTCGACCTGTGGTGGTTGGACGTGGGTTTGTGGACAATGGGGAAGGTCAGCGCGTGCGGGCGGGCGAGAGGGCGGGAGGAGGGCGAGACGGAACCGAGTGTGCGTCGGATAAAAGAATGCGATTGAGCCACCGATCGACGTGAGCGGGCGAGTGGTTCGTACCATCGCTTCCCGGACGAGTCCATCCACCTTCCTGTCGCTCTCGGGTAGCCTGCGGTGGGGAGCGGGTTGAGGTCAGCGCGAGGAGGGAGTCGACGATCGTGCGGGCTAGTCAGCGAAGCCTTCGTTTGGCTATGATAAATAGGGCAACCGAGCGCCGGGGATGCCGGAGACGCGAGGGGACGGGTCACCGGCGCGGAGATGGGGAACGGACGGTGTTGACTCACGTTACGAACGCCCGGAGCGCCTCCTCGTGTGCGGGAGTCCCCGCCATGGCCGCGGTCGACCCTCGTCGGCTGCGCGGGAAACTCTGCGTAATTCCTACCTTCGAAGGTAACTGTTTGCCACAGGCTGACAAGCGCGGTTCGGCCGGTCCGAGTTTTGAGATTTGTGCCTCAGCTGCGCCTTCGCCAGCGACACACCGAGCGGTCGCCATGGCGTCGGCGGCCCGCGTCGGAGGTGTGTACGATCGACCGGGTGGCACCGATAAGTTCGCTCGCCCATCGTGCGCGCCGCCGGCGCCTCGCTTCCACGACCATGGCCTCCCTTCTTGTGCGTTGGCACCCCCTTCCTCCCCCTTGATGTGCCACCTCAACACGCCTGGCGTGGAGACGCTCCACAGGCCTGCCCGGGTTTCTGAGGAGAGTGCGGCGGCGTCGACCGGTCCTCTCCGATCATCAAACGTCCCGAGGTCCCGAGGCGACCACCCGGGCGCCTCAACATCCTCCAAGCGCGACGACGCGGGTCTCGTCTCGTCAGATTTGGTAGATTTGGCGATGCGTCACCGACCGGCGTCGTTGCGACTGGCGGACTTGGGCCTGCCTTCCGCGGTTGTGGACAGGATAGTGAAGCGCGGCGTTAAGACCGGTGCGATGTACCCGTGGCAGAGGGCCGCCATAGACTGCGGCTCCGACGGGTCCAACCTGGTGTACTGCGCGCCCACGTCCGGCGGCAAAAGCCTAGTCGCGGAGGTGCTCCTCATCAAGGCGCTCATGCGTGCGGGGCAACGGGGGCGACAGGGGCGGGCACTTTTCATCCTCCCGTTCCACTCACTCGTCAACGAGAAAGCGAGGGACCTCGAACAGACGCTCGCGCCCATGTACAGGAAGCGGGCGCAGAGGGACGGGCCCGGTGACGCGTCGCCAGTCCCGGTGCGAGCGTTTGCGGGTGAGACTGAGGGCGCGCCGCTCGCACGACCGCTCGGTTGCCCGGGTCGAAACGAGATTGTCGCGGTGACGACCATCGAGAAGGCTTCCGTGGCGATATCACGGCTGGCGGAGGAGGGCAGGCTCGATGAGCTGTGCGCGGTGGTGGTTGACGAGACGCACATGGTCGGCGAGGAGGGACGGGGTTCGACTTTGGAGTCGGCGCTGGCGAAGCTCAGGTTCGTCGACCGCCACGGGGCTTTCAGGGCGTCGGGGGGCGGGCCACAGATCGTCGCGATGAGCGCCACGGTGTCGCACGATTCACTGGAGCGGCTCGCGGGGTGGCTGAACGCGCGTCTGTTCATCACCAACTACCGACCCGTCGAGCTGAAAGAGTTTGTCGCGCACCGGGGCGACGTGTACCAGAAACGGACGGGCGGGAAGGAAAACGAGGAACCGGGGAAGTGCGCACCTCCCGGCTTCGAAAAGAGGAAAGACCCGGTCCCTTTTCATCTCCTGCGGGGGACGGATATCAAGCCCGGCGCCGACCAAACAGCGGCGGCGCTCGCGGCGGAGACCGCGGTTGACGGTCACTCGTGCCTGATTTTCTGCCCTAGCCGGAAGAGGACGAGGACCCTGGCGTTGCAGCTCGCGAGCGCGTTCGAGACAGCCGTGCCCTCACCGTCGCGACAGGTGGCGGCTGCGCGGGAGGGACTGGCGCGCTCGCTGGTGGTCGCAGGGGAGGGTAGACCGGACACGGATCTCGTCGAGTGCGCCCGCGCCGGAGTCGCGTTCCACCACGCTCATCTGAGCTCGAGGGAAAAGGGGTTGGTGGAGGACGCTTTCAGGCGAGGGACGGTACACACGCTGACGTGCACGACAACACTGGCGGCGGGTGTTAACCTACCGGCTCGCAGGGTGGTCATCCTGGGTGGTAACCACGGACACTCCGCCTCGACGTATCGACAGATGGCGGGGCGGGCGGGACGGGCGGGTCAATCGGACGTGGGGGAGTCATTCGTGCTCCCGGCGTCGGTCAATGGGGTGGACAACACGGGTACAAAGGAGGCCGACGCCGCTTTCGCGACCGTGGCGTCTCGCCTGCCTCCGCTTCGAAGCCAACTGCTACCGTCCGGGGATGGCGCGGGCGAGGTGACTGCTATGGACGCGCAGGCTGTCGCGGGGCTCGTTTTGCAGTGCATCGCGGCGGGGACTCTCAGGTCCGAAAAGGACGCGTTCGGCCTCCTCATGAGCACGTTCGCGTGGAGCGTACCCTCGGATCGCGCGAGACTCACCGCCGCACTGAAGGCTGCCCTGGCTCACCTCGCGGCGCTCGGGCACATCGAGACAGTATGGGTGTCCCGCGGGTCCGGGGAGAGGTGCGTGGAGTGGGCGCCGACACCCGCCGGGCGTGCATCGCACCGCAGCGCGCTTCCTCTACGACACGCCGTGGCTCTCTACGATGACCTGCGGCGGGTGGTCAGTGAGGGTCTACTGCTACACTCGCCGACTTCCCAGACGTCGTGGGGCCGAATTCACTTGCTTTTCCTATGCGCGCCGAGGGGCGGAGCAGCCGGGGGAGGCCGGGGTCGCAACCCTTTCGAACGCCTGAACTGGAGACGATGGTACGACGACGCACTGGACAAAGACGGGACTCTCGCCGAGCTCGGTGGCCTTCTCGGATGCCATGCCGCGTTCGCCGCAAGGGTGATCCGAGGGGGCGGCGGCGGCCCGAGCGCCGAAGCCGAGAGGGAGAGGCACTCGCGACTCGCCGCGGCAGCCGCGCTCGGGGACGTTCTCGAGGGCCGTGACTCGTCCGCTGACCTGGCTGAGACGTGGAGCCGCTTCGTGGACGGGGCTGAGATCGGAGCAGGGACGCTTCAGCAGCTCCAGGCTGACGCCGGCGCGAACGCCGCGATGGCCGCGAACATGGCGGCGGAGGCGGGCTGGTGCCAAATAGCGACGCTTCTCGACGGGTTGTCCAGGGAACTGGACGGTGGGGCCGTCCGGGAACTGAGCAGGCTGATGGAGGTGGCTCGCGACGGCACGAGCATCGCGATGACCGCCGCGAGGGCGAGAGCGCTGTACAAGATTGGGGTGAGGTCCCCGGCGGATGTCGCCGCCGCGAGTGAAGACGACCTCGTCGCCGCTCTGCTCAGGGCGAGCGACAACGCGAACGCGCGACGGGGCGGGACGAAGGGCGACGGGACGGCGGCATCGACGAAACTGAACGATGCCACCTGGGCCATGTCGAGGAGAGCCGCGCGAGACATCGTCGCCGCGTGCGTGACGCACGAGAGACGGCGACTGGAGGCTCTCGTCTCGGAGAACACAGACGCGGGTGAAGATTGACGCCGCACGTACGGACAAACAGTGTGTATTACGCGCAACGCTATGATATATTGTAGTGCGAGACTGACGCAAATCAACGAATCGATCGTTTCCCACCCCTCAGAACGGCAAAGGGGGCAGGAGTCCCTCGTTTCCGGGTTCGCGGAACTTCTTTTTGTTCGGGGCGGTCAGCCGGAACGAGCGGATAGCCTTCTCGAAACCGTCCGAGTTGATGTCCCAGAACGACTCCGGCGCGGAGAAGGTGCAGGTGTACAGGTACTCGCCCCTGATCGCGGTCACACCCACGGAGTGCCTGAACGTGGTCGCCTCGCGCTCCTGCAGGTTGGGCGAGCCCTGGCTGATGTACTCGTAGTACACGTAGTCCACCCCGTCGATGCTCTCCTTCTTCGCGCTCTCCACCTCCGCCAGCGAAACCTTCTGGCCGGAGGCGATACGACCCGTCGCCCTGTCCGCCAGCACGCCCTCCGCGATCTGCCGCGGCTTCCATTCCTTCTGATCCACCTTGGCCAGCTTGGGCGGCGCCGGTCCCACGGTGACCGTCGCGGTGAGCGGTCCTTGGAGGAACGAGATGAGCTCGTACACGATCCTCTGGCGCGCGTCGGGGCTCATGGGCTCGGCGCTGGAGTACGTCTCGCGCACCCTGCTCGTCGCCCACTTGATTTTCTCGCCGGTTGAATTCTCGCTGGGGTACGCGAACTCGTACGCCATGACGGGCTGGGCGATGGGCGCGGCCATCGGAACGGCCTTCTTGGGAGGAGGCGCGGGAGGCGCGGGGGCAGCCTCGGGCACGGGGGCAGCCTCGGGCGCGGCCTCATCGTCGGCGATCGCGGGGAACGCCGCAGCCGCCGCGAGCATCGCCGCGGAGTCCACCAGCATCGCGCGGCGACCGCGAACGGCCTCGGCCTCGTCCGCCGACGCCGACGACGATCCGAGCTCGCGGTTGGATGACGACGCGCGGGCGACGACGGCGGCGCACCTACCCGCGGTGGGCCGGGACGCCGCCGATTTTGAGCTCGCGACGCGCGACTTGATCATCGTCGCGGAGCATACCGCCGAAGCGGACATGGCTGAGACGGACGCCATCGTGTGTGGAGTTGCCGATCGAAGTTGTTATCCTGATGGTCAGGGTCTCGGCTCGGGTGAAGCGGGACACTGGAGAGCCAGCCTCTGTGTGATCACGAGACTGGATTCGCGTGCGATTTCGAATAAAAAAGTTGAGATAGCCAATTTTCAAGACTGCTCGCCACTCAACAAAAAAGTCCCGCTTTTTTGATCGCCGATCTTAAAAAAAAGTCGTCAAAATAAAGGGATCTTGTTGGGAAAACCGACGGTTCGGGGAAGATACACGGCGCTCGGTCTGGGGTCACGTGTTTAATTTTGATTGAAAATATCGGAAATGCGATCCGGTGTCGCACTGAAAACGTGGTCAGAGTGCTCCCCGATTTCGTGGAGAGCGGGGATTTTGAGGTTCACGCGCGTGACACCTGGAACGACCATCCACAGACCGTCGTTTTACGGTTCAACAGCGCACGAATTTGTCGCCACATTCAATTTCTGATCGACCGTTGGCATTTCGTTCAGCCACAGAATTCGCGTTTGGGTTGGAAATACGGCGTAAATTGGGGATCTGTACCTATGGCGATTTACCCTGAACGACCGTCCGTTCGTTTGCGTCTGGGAATGCGCCCCGTGTTTGGTCTCTTTTGTGGAAAGTGTTGGGCTGTCCGAGTTCCTGAATGTCCCCTCCAAGCGCCGCCCCTCACGCCATAGCTTAGCGCTCTCGCACGTTAGGACGGCGCGTCGAACCTCTCGACACGCGCGTGCGAGCACAAGGCGCATCCACCGCCGTTTTTCGGGTAGCAGCGAGCTCGAGCATCGTCTCGCGCGCGCTTTTCGCCGTCTCACCGCACTTCGGGAAAGGCAAACACTCTGAAGCGGCGAGCCACTCGAACTCCGAGAAACGCGCCCAGACCGACGGGCATTGGCGCGACTCGGTAGGCGGATTCGGGCATTCACGTTCGCGTCTGATTGGATCAGAGTCTCGCCAGGGTCCTCGAGAAGGCATCCGCGCGATATCGGATCGAATTCGACGCTCGCGCTCGAGGCGAAGCCCAGTTCCGCGGCGCACGGGACCGGCAGATTTCGGAGTCGTTGCTCGGAGTCTCCGCTGAAAGGAAGCCCTAGGCTGCTTCGCCCCGCGGCCGGGAACGACCTCTCTCGGCGACAGCTCGGTCCGGTTGGCGGGTCAGAAGGTCTTCACCGATCGTTTGGGTACCGAAGCCCCTCCACGCATAATCAAAGGGACAATAGTGATGATAGCCACGACGTGCGGCGCGCGCAAGTTGACCCACCCGTAGCTCGGAAAACACGGGAACACACAGATCGAGGGAATTCTACAGATTTGCATCAGTGCACACACTGCTGAATGACCATGGCGACTCCTGAAGAGGAACACAACGCAGAGCCGCGCGAACCGCGCAGCGACGAGGAGAGTCCCAAGTCCGAGGACGAGGACGAGACGGAGACCAAATTCGTGGAGTGGGACGACACCGGACGCTTCGGAAGGACCACCCAGCTCCTGGGCCGCGGCACGTACAAAAACGTGTACATGGCCTTCGACGAGGAGGAGGGACGGGACGTGGCGTGGAACCAGGTCAAGGTGAGCGGACTGCCGCGCGAGGAGAAGCAAAGGCTGATGACCGAGGTTGAGATTCTCAAGTCCCTCGACCACAAGAACATCATCAAGCTCTACCACAGCTGGATAGACAACAAAAAAGACGGCGAGGTGAGCGTCAACTTCATCACGGAGGCGTGCGCGCAGACGCTGAAGAAGTACGCGGCTAAACTCAAGACCAACCTGGACCTGCGCGCGGTGAAGTCGTGGTCACGACAGATCCTGCGGGGCCTGGACTACCTCCACTCGCACGACCCGCCCATCGTGCACCGCGACTTGAAGTGCGACAACATCTTCGTCAACCAGAACCAAGGCGAGGTGAAGATCGGGGACCTCGGACTGGCCGCCATGCTGGACAACAACAGGACCAAGTCGGTGATTGGCACCCCGGAGTTCATGGCGCCCGAGCTGTACGACGAGGACTACGACGAGCGCGTGGACATCTACTCGTTCGGCATGTGCATCATAGAGCTGGTCACGCACGAGTGTCCGTACAGCGAATGCAGAAACCCAGCGCAGATCTTCAAGCGCGTCACCGAGGGTGTCAAGCCCGAGGCGCTGGACAAGATCATCGACGCGGATCTCCGATCGTTCGTCCTGAAGTGCATCGCCCCCATCGGCAAGAGACTCAACGCGAAGGAGCTGATGGCGGACCCTTTCCTGGACAAGACGGCCATCAAGGCGCAGGCCAAGCCCAAGCCCACCGTCGAGGAGGAGCCGGAGGCGCCCAGGCCCGGCGGCACGCAACAGTTCGCCAAGCAGGACCCACAATCACACCCCGCGTCGCGAGCCGAGAGCTCGGCGGCGGTGGGCGACGTGGGATTCGACGCGGGTGAACCGGGCGCCGACTCTGGGAGGGAAGATGAGGGGGCCCGGCGGCGGGAGACTCCCTCGGGCAGCGAATCCGGCCGCGAGGGAGGCGACGCGCATCAAGGCGGCGACGGAGGGAACGATTCGGCGCACCACTCGCGAGCGGCGAGTGAGAGGGGCGAGGGGTTGTCGCGCGTGGGATCGGACGCGGGGTCGGAGTCGACCTCGCCCACCGGCGAGCACAAGGGTGACGGACGCGTCCGATCCGAGTCCGTGCCGACGTACTCCGACGCGGTGGCCACGCCGGCGAAGGAAGAGGCGGGCGGTGGGGATACATCGGCGCCCGCTCCACCCACCGGCTCAGCGGACAAGGGGGATACGGCGGCGCCCGCCCCTTCCACCGCGGCGTCGTCGCCCGTCGACTCGGCGGGTGAGCACGGCGGCGGCGGCGGCGAGGAGAACGCGGGCAGGAGCAGGCTGGCTCGGTCGTCGTCGGTGTCGCGTTCGCCCAGCGAGATTGACCTCGCGGCGAAGGCGGTTGAGGAGGGTGATGTTAGGGAGGTGCGGAAGAAGGGTGGATCGCTCGACTTCCGGGTCAAGGGTCGTATCCTCGAGGATAAGACGCTCAGGCTCCGCCTCAAGATTGGCGACGCCTCGGGTCACACCCGCACGGTTGAGTTCCCCTTCAACACGGACTCGGACAGCGCGTACTCGGTGGCGAGTGAGATGGTGGAGGAGCTTCAGCTCGCTCAGAGCGACGTGAGGACCATCATGAACGAGATCGAGAACGAGGTCAAGTTTCTCGAGGAGGGCAGGGCGAAGGCGGAGAAGTCCGAGGCGGGCGGCGACCCGTCGCCGGCGCTGCGCCCCCGCGCGTCCGCTCCCGACCTCGGCGGGTACACTTCGGGTGACAGCGAGATGGCGGGCCTGACCCGCGCGTCGTCACACCGCGATACCGCCTCGTCACGACCCGACGCGGGCTCGCCCCCGCCCCGCGACTCGCCCTCGAGGCCTCCCTCGACGATGCCCGAGATGCCGGTGGAGATGCAACCTTTCGAGGTTCCCCAGCAGCAGCAGCAGCAGCAGGTGCCGCCGCCGCAGCCGCAGGCTCCAGCCGCTATCGTGGCCCCGACGCCTGTTAGGGCGCATGCGGCGCCCGAGCAGCCCACGGTGCGGTCGGAGAGCACCCCGCCCATGCGCATGTCCTCGCCGTCCTCGCAGCAGCCCGCGGGTTCCTTCTGGCAGGGTCAGGCGCCCCCTCAGGTTGCGCCGCCGCTGGAGCACCAGATGCAGCAGATGCACGTGTCACAGCCGCAACATCCCACTCAGCACCCGGCGCACTGGCGCCCGGGCCAGCTCGGCACGCACCCCGCGGCGGCGTCCTCGCGGGCCAGCTCGGTGATGTCCGAGGGGAGCGTCGACGAGCACGACGAGCACGCCAGAGTGGAGGAGGATCGCGAGCTGGCTGCAATTTTTGAAAAGCAGCAGAGGGAACAGGCCGAGTTGAAACGGCAACAGGCGGAGATGACCCGGCGGCACACGGAGCAGATGCAGCTCGCGCACGAGAGGATCCAACGGAAGAGACACGAGCGGAAAAACTTCCTCGGCGGCGTCGCGATGAGCAACGCGTCCTCCGCTTCCTCCCTCGCGTCCCTTCAGGGTGCGGATATGACGCACACGGGTGGTGCGGGACACATGTCCCAGGGTGCGGGATTCCCGATGGGCGCCGGGAGGACTGGAACCGCGGAGATCCCCGCGGGTCGACCTCCCATGCCCCCGGCGTCGCCCCAGGGCCAAGGTCCCCCGCCGCCGGGTACCACCCCCCCGGGTTCCCCCCACGTGCACCAGTTTCATCCCAACGCGTTTCACCAGCAGCAGCAGGTGCAGCCGCCGGTGGCGCAGGTGGTGCACGCGCAGCAGGTCCAGCAGCAGCAGCCGCCGCAGGTTGCGCAGGTTGCGACTCAGCAGGTGGACCCATTCGCGCAGCACTACCAGCAGCCGCAGGTTGACCCGTTCGCCGTGCAGCAGCCGCAGATGAACCAGCAGGTGAACCAGCAGCCGCACTACCCCGCCGCCAACGGAGTCAGCGCTCCGCCTCCGCACGTCCAGCCCGGGACGACGCTGCCGCCGTCGCATCCGACGGCGCCGACGGCTCACCCCAGCATCAACATGGTCCGCGTTGACAGCCGACACAGCGTCGCGTCCGGCGGCAGTGGGCACAACAGCGCGGACGAGGGTATGGGTCCCAAGGATGCCATGTTTTGCCTCATCAAGGAGGCCAATGAGAAGGAGAAGTCAAAGGCTGAGAAGTCGGCCAAGGCGAAGGAGAAGCTCATGGACCTGGAGGCGACCGCGCTGCTCGGCCTCGACATCACGGGAGGCAAGAGTGGCAAGGAAAGCAAGAAAGCTCCGGGCGAGGGCATGAAGAGCAAGACTGGGCTGGGCATGAAGGAATCGATGAAGGCGATGAAATCCACGGATTCCGTCGCCTCCGCCACCGGCTCAGCCGCCGGCACCAACGGGTCGCACAACGGCGTCGGGTCCTCGACGGACGAGCTCAACCCGCAGGAGGCTCAGGTGTACGAGCCGAAGAACACGGCGGCGGCGCAGGGTTATGACGGCGATGTGCCGATTCTTCCGCATCAATCGCTTCCCCAAGACTCGGGGCAACCGTAGACTATAGCTAGCTAAATCAGCAAGTTTGTGAAAAGAAGACGAACGTGCAAAAAAATGGATCTCTGATATAACAAGACTCGCTCGATGCGTGTATTATGCTCTGCCACCTCGCAGATTACCCGACGCTGCCCTCGAGCTTGAGGCTCATCAACTGGTTGACCTCAGCGGCAAACTCCATGGGCAGCTCGTTGAAAACCTCGTTGCAGAAGCCCGAGATGATGATGCCCACCGCCGTCTCCGGGTCGATGCCGCGCTGCTGGAAGTAGAACAGCTGGTCCTCGCCAATCTTTGACGTGGACGCCTCGTGCTCCACCCGCGCGGAGGGCTCCCTGACCGCGATGTAAGGGTAGGTGTTAGCCCCGGCCCTGTCCCCGATGAGCATCGAGTCGCACTGGCTGTAGTTCCTGGCGCCCGTCGCGGTGGGCTGCACCTGCACCAGTCCTCGGTAGCAGTTCCTCGACTTGCCCGCGGAGATACCCTTGCTCACGATGCGGGAGCGGGTGTTCTTGCCCACGTGGATCATCTTCGTGCCGGTGTCCGCCTGCTGCATATTGTTGGTGAGCGCCACGCTGAAAAACTCACCCACGCTGTTGTCACCCTTGAGCACCACGGAAGGGTACTTCCACGTGATGCTGCTGCCAGTCTCCACCTGCGTCCACGAGATCTTCGCGTTGTCTCCCTTACACAAACCTCGCTTGGTGACAAAGTTGTAGATGCCACCCTTGCCGTTCTCGTCACCCGCGTACCAGTTCTGCACCGTCGAGTACTTCACCTCGGCGTCCTTCGCCGCGCTGATCTCCACCACCGCCGCGTGCAGCTGGTTCTCGTCGTACGCCGGGGCGGTGCAACCCTCCAGGTAGCTCACGTACGATCCCTCCTCCGCGACGATGAGCGTCCGTTCAAACTGCCCGCTGCTCTCGGCGTTGATGCGGAAGTACGTGGACAGCTCCATGGGCGACTTGACACCCTTGGGGATGTAGCAGAAGGATCCGTCGGAGAACACCGCGGCGTTGAGGGCGGAGAAGTAGTTGTCGCTGACGGGAACCACGGACCCGAGGTGTTCCTTGATCAGGTCCGGGTACTCCTTGATAGCTTCCGACATGGAGCAGAAGATGACGCCAACCTTGGCGAGATCCGCCCGAAACGTAGTCGCGATGGACACGCTGTCAAACACGGCGTCGACCGCGACGTTGGTCAGACGCTTCTGCTCGCCGAGGGGGATGCCGAGCTTGTCAAACGTCTTCAGCAGCTCGGGGTCGACCTCGTCCAGCGACTTCTTCTTCTCCATAACCTTGGGGGCGCTGTAGTAGGACACCGCCTGGTAGTCGATGTTTGGGTACCTGTTGTCGCTCCAGTCGGGCTCCTCCATGGTCAGCCACTTGCGGAACGCCTTCAGGCGGAACTCGAGCATCCACTCGGGCTCATTCTTCTTGGCGGAGATGATGCGGACGGTGTCCTCGGACAGGCCGACGGGGATGGTGTCCGTCTCGATCTCCGTCTTGAAACCAGCCTTGTAGGGCTTGGCCAGCATCTTCTGAATCTTGTCAACCTGAGGGCGAGGATCGGAGACGGGGGACGGTCAGAATTGGATCAAAGACGGTCGTGACGTCGGGACGGGGAACGGACGTGGTGTTGAAAACGCGCGATCGACCACGGCGCGCGGAAAAGGGGGTCCGCGCGACCCGAGGGAAATATCTCGCTCGCACGAAAAACTCGGCCACGTCGCTCGGCAACCTCGGGTCGTCCGTTGGATTCGCGGGTGTGGGTAAGGTCGAGGTCGCGTATCGCGCGCCTCGGCGACTCACCTCCTCAGCCTTGGCATCCTTCTCCTCGACGGGATCCGAGATGACCTCCGCTCGGGGCGCGACCGCCGCGGACCTGCGGCTCCTCACGCGCTCCCGCTTGAGCCTCCCACCCACAAACTCCCTGGCGCCCAGCCTCGCGGCGGGGGCCTTCGCCGCGACCCGACCCGCGCGGTTTCCGCACCGCGTCGACGCGCCCGCGGCGGTAATCGCTCCGGAGAGTGCGACCGTGGATGACGCCATGGTTCACTACACTTGCGTCACTCCCGAGGGTGCGCGCGAAGAGATGGAGGGCCCACGCAGCCGCAAATTGGTGACGACTGCTTATCCGAGAGATTTCCGGCATCGGCAACCTGTGCTGTTGATTCGAGAACGAGGGTTTATTTACCACGCACAGTTTCTTCAAAGGGCAAACAGTCTGTTCTTTTTGAGATGACGCGAAAGTGACCCTCGGCGAGAGCGTTTCCCTTCCCACTCGATCAAGCGAGGGGACGCACCCACGCGTCGGATCCGATGGAACCCCTCAACGCCATGTCCGCCGCGGACGCCGCGGACGCGTTCGTGAAGTGCTGCGGATCGCCCGAGTTCGGTCGTCGCATGGCGGCGGCGAGGCCGTTCGCCAGCTTCGACGACGTGCTGGCGACGAGCAGGAAGGTTTGGTACGACTGCCCCGCGGCGGAGTGGGAGCTGGCGTTCAAGGCGCACCCGAGGATCGGGGACGTGTCAGCGCTCAAGGAGAAGTTCGCATCCACCGCCAACTGGTGCGAGGGTGAGCAGTCGGCGGCGCAGGCGAGCATGGACGATGCGACCATCAACGAGCTCGCGGAGTGGAACAAGAAATACGAGGAAAAGTTTGGAAGGGTCTTCCTCATCTGCGCGTCGGGCAAGCCCGCGGACGTCATCCTCGCCGCGCTCAAGGAGAGGTACCCAAACGAACAGGACGTCGAGCTCAGAAACGCCGCGGACGAGCAGCAGAAGATCACAGAGATTCGCCTCGAGAAGCTCCGGGCAGACCTCACGGCCAAGCTTTAGGAGTCGACGAGGGTTCACCTTTGTTTTTAGTAAGAGTCGAGCCCTGTCTGTCGCCCCTCACACGTGTGCGCCGCGAAGTGAAGTGGGTGGACGATCGTCCGCTCTCCGATATGTCGGACCGTGGCGCGCCTTCCGAGGGTATCGGTTCGGGTGAACCCCCACCGCGATGGACGAAAAACCTCCCGAACGCGCCGACCGTCCGAGCCCTCGTCCTCGTCACCGCGCTCAAATTGCTCATGGTGCCGTGCTATCGCAGCACCGACTTCGAGGTGCATCGCAACTGGCTCGCGTTGACTCACTCCCTGCCACCCGGTGAATGGTACACGGAGAACACGTCGCAGTGGACCTTGGACTATCCCCCTCTGTTCGCGTGGTTCGAGCGCGCGCTCGCGTCCGTCGCCGCGCGTGTCGATCCCGGAATGTTAACCATCAGTGTCGATCCCTACGAGTCGTTCGCGACGGTCGTGTTCCAGCGGTGCACGGTGATGGCCGCCGACCTCGTGCTGTTCTGTGGGGTGCTATACCAGACGTCTCCCTCCATGCTGGGCCCGTCTTCGCGATGCGGAATCTCGTCGCGCGCGCTCGCGTTGACGCTGGTGGCGTTCTCGCCCGCGCTGCTGATGGTGGACCACGTGCACTTCCAGTACAACGGCATGGTCATCGGCCTGCACGTCTGCGCGTTAGCCGCCGCGCACGCCCAACGACCCGTGCTCGCGGCGGTGCTGTTCTCGGTGCTGGTCCACACCAAACACATCTTCGCGTTCGCGGCTCCAGCGATGGCGGCGCACCTCCTCGCGCATCACGCCGTCGCCGAGTGGCGATGGGTCGGGTCCATCAACCGGGCGGAAGCCTGGTGGCGCGTCGTCGCGTTCGCAACGTCCGCGTTCGTCGTCACCGCGGTATCGTTCTACCCGATATGGCGTGCGGGGACGATGGGGGCCATGCTCACGCGGTTGTTCCCGTTCGGCAGAGGTTTGTCCCACGCGTACTGGGCGCCAAACTTTTGGGCGCTGTACAACTTCGCCGACAAGTGCGCGCTGGCGCTCGTAAGGCGAGTCGGTCTGGGTACGTATTTCCCGGCGCCCGTGGGGTACATGACGGGGGGAATGACTGGGCACGGGGGAACGGGCACGCAGACGCACGCGGTGCTTCCCACCATCACTCCGAAGATTGCGCTATTCGCCGTGTTGGTCTCGATGGGCCCCGGTTTGGTCGAGCACGTCACGACGCGGTGGCCGAAGGACAGGTTGACGTCGTCCCGGGGCTGGCAGCTCGAGCGACACATACATCTACTGCGACTCACGGCGCACGTCACGCTATGCTCGTTCATGTTCGGGTGGCACGTGCACGAGAAGGCGTCGTTGATGGTCACCGTCCCGATGGCCATCGCCCTCGCGCTCGACGACGCGAACCTCGGTGGGGAGAATGGAGCGCGACGGTTCGCATTCCACGCCGGGGAATACATCTTCGTGTCCACCGTGGCGAACTACGCGGTGTCACCCTTACTTTTTCAGCCCAGGGAGTGGCCGATCAAAACCCTCATGCAGGTCATCGGTTTGGTGGTGACCAGAGGCGTGTTGCGACTGAAAGCGCACCGAAAGGGAAAGGACGTCGACGCTTCTTCGCCCGTCGTTCTTCTCGGTCAGTTCCAGTGGGCGTACCTTCTCATCGGGCTGCCCGCGCTGGAAATGTACGGCACGTGGGGCCACGGCGTTCTGTTCGGTACGGGGTGCATGGAGTTCCTGCCCTTGATGCTCGTATCCGTGTACTGCGCCGTGGGCGTCTCCGCCGCGTTTGTTGTCCAGTTGTGTGGGTACCGAGGTCGAGACGTGTCCCGCGCGTACGTCTGGAACGGGTAGTGATCACGGAGAGTGTACTCGGCGTTAATATCGATGCTAATAGGTCATAGTCGTAAACGTTCGATACTCGTGTCATCCTCGGAACGTTTACTTGGCGGCGGCGCCCGCCTCTGGGTCGGCCGCCGGGGCGTTATTACTGGACGCGGCAGCCTCCGCCTTTTCCCTGTTCTTCTCCTTGTTGTACCACCACGCACCCGCCATGGTGATCCCGTACCCGACGATACTCAGGGACGTCACCGCGTTCCTGAAGACGAATACACTCACCGTGGACGTAAACACGTTCTTCAGGTTGCCGAGCACCTGCATGGACAGCGCCCCGACGTTCTCCGTCACCTGGAACTGGAACAGGTTCACCATGAACGCTCCCGTGCAGTTGGCCACGAGCGCGGCGGCGATGGTTCCATCCCTGCTGACGTACACCAGCCTCTCCATGATGAGCGTCGGTCCCTCGATGACGAACGAGAACGGCAGGAGTGTCAGGCACGAGAACGCGGCCATGTACCGCAGCAGGTTGATGGAGTCCAGCGAGTCCTTCCCCAGCAGCAGCTCCTGCATGCACGACTTGGTACCCCTGGCGACGTTGGACAGGATGACCAGCGTGACGCCGAACCAGGACACCTCGGGCACGCCTCCCGCGCTGATCATCGCACCGCCCACGACGGGCATGAGCGTGAGCCACACCTTGCCTCGTTCGCGTTTCTTCAGGATCACCACGCCCATGGCTGCCGTGAACGCCGGCGACGACGCCGCGAGCGCCTGCTCCAGACTGACGTCGACGTACTTGAAGGACGCGACCGCGAGGAGGACACTCAGTGCCATGACCTGCGACAGGAAGAACACCTTCCACCCCTCCGCCCTCGACTTAATCGCACCCCGGGCGGTCCACCCCATCGTCATCGAAAACTCGCACCACAGGAAGGACACCATCATGTGCAGGAAGGTGAGGAAGACGGGCAGCGCGAAGTGCTCGCCCATCAGGACCTTGTTCATGGTGATCAGCACCACCGTGCTCACGAACCATCCCGCCACGGATAGAAACGCCCTCACCTTCGCCCTCTTCGCCCCGGCCGACACCTCCTCCGCCTTCATCTTGGTGCGCGTGTTTTTTGAAGTGACAGGAAGGAGGGGCGAGGAAGGGAAGGATGCGACTCGGCGGATATAGCACTATGGCGCGTAACAGACCGTCATTTCTGAGTCATATGTTCAGCCAATGACACGGCCGCGTTTTGCCGGGACTGCAAGTTAGGTTTGGAGTTTGGAGAAAGCAAATTCTCTCGGAGTTACGCCACGCCTGCACTCGACGGCGCGCGTGGGTCTGCTTCGCGATGACGGACACGGCCGCGCCGATGAACCCTCACGGGTTCTCCACATCTTACGCCCCGGTCGAACCCTGGTTCGAGCCGGACACGCCCGACCAACCCGGCGCCGGCGATGGCAACAACACCTCTTACGTAACCGGAGCTCCGCACCGGGTGACTATCTCCACTGCGGGTTTGGGAGTCGGATTCGTGCCCCACCACCACCACGGGGCGGAGGGCGGCGGCGGCGGAACTCAGCCGACGCAGGACCAAAAATACGACGAGGATCTCGACGACGCGGACGAGGACGACGTCGACGCGTTCGACGACCCGGCCGGCGCGGTCGACGCCGCGTCGCGCCCAGATTACCCCGACAATCCATTCGACCACGATATGGCTGACTCGGAGGATGAGCAAGCTGTGGGCGCCCCGGTGGGGGCGGAGGAGGACGCGCGAGTCGGGCTCGTGGACGTCGATACGGACGAGGATGATGAGCGCGACGAGGTGGTCAGCATCACGGCGACGATCGTGGACGGAGACATGAGCGCGGACGACGCGGACGACGGCTCCGACGACGACGAGCCCGAGACGGAGGAGTGCCCGTGGTCGTACCTCGACCTGCGCCGGGACTTTTACGCCGAGGTGAGAAAAATGAAATGGCCCCATCCCCGCTTCCTCGACCCGTGTCCGCCCCGCTCGCTCCCGGCATGATTTCCAACGAACCAACGCACGTACGTATCGACTGACGAACCCTTCCAACTGATAACCACCAAACGCAGGGCGGCGTGGGCGCGGCGCTGAGCTTCCACGAGTCCCACGGCGACACCACCGCGGCGCAGGCCAAGGCTGGCCGAGACATCCAGGGCATTCCGTGGGACCGGCTCCAGTTCACCCGGGACCAGTACCGGGCGAAGCGCGTGCAGGAGTACAAGAACTACGCCAACCTGGAGTTCGCACCCGCGGACCTGGACGGAGTGTGCACGCCCCTCGAGACGCGCCCGGTTCGCACGCCGTTTTTTGAGTTTGCGCACAACACCCGCGCGGTGCGGTCCAACTTTGTGCACTTCCAGCTCAGGAACCTGGTGTGGGCCACGAGTAAGCACGACGCGTACGTGATGAGCGAGAACAAGGTGGTGCACTGGAACGCGTCGACGCGAAAGGCGACGCCCGTGTTGGATCTGGACGGCGGATCTTCGGGCGGCGCGAGCGGGGTGATGGTCGGAGACTTTCCCCGGATCCAGGTGAGCACGACCAGGGTGAAGGACGGCATCGTGGCCGCGGGTGGGTTCGCGGGCGAGCTCGTGGTGATGGACATGAACACCGGGCTGTCGCGGTCCACACGGGTGACCCAGGACGACAACGGCATCACCAACGCCATCGAGATCTTCAGCGCCAGGAGCGGCCGGGAAGTGTTGGTGAGCTCAAACAACGACGCCATGACCCGCTTCTACGACGTGGAGACGATGAGGTGCCTCGCGAAGCACAAGTACCCGTGGGCGGTGAACTACGCCACCGCGTCACACTGCGGCCGTCACATGGTGGTGGTGGGCGACAGCAAGGAGGCGTGGCTGGTGGACAGCGGCACGGGGCGGAGGATGGCGACGATGGAGGGACACCTGGACTTTTCCTTCGCCGCCGCGTGGCACCCGAACGGATGCGTGTTCGCCACGGGGAACCAGGACACCACCACGCGGCTGTGGGACGCGAGGTACCTCGGCCAGTCACTCGCCGTGCTGCGGGGGAACATGGGTGCCATTCGGTCACTCCGGTTCTCGGACGACGGTCGGTTCCTCGCCGCCGCGGAACCCGCCGACTTTGTGCACGTGTACGACGCCGCCAACGGGTTCAACTCGGTGCAGACGTTGGACCACTTCGGCGAGACGGCGGGTATCTCGTTCTCCCCAGACTGCGAGACCCTGTTCGTGGGGGTGGCGGACCTGACGTACGGGTCCGTCCTCGAGTACACCCGCGCCGGTACCGGCGGCGCGGCGGTGGTGGTGTGAGAGAATGGTGTGCGCGAGAGAGCCGAGAGAAAGCTTTCTCCCGGGATGAGATTAGACAAACGGACGAGGCGTCGGGGCGCCGGCGAAGGCGCGCGCCCCCGTGTACTGTACTTGTACGATATAGACGACGTGATGAAATGAAATGACACGACGCGACGAATTCATCGAGACTCTGGATTTTACACGACTAAGGGTTATCCCTGGACTAAAACGCGAGCGGAAAAGAATTGGAGACGATCAAGGCCATTTGGTGAACTGGAACACCTTGTCGACGATTGCGAGACCGGTGGGGATCTGCCAGGTGAAGAGCGCGAGGTTGACGCAGTTGAGCGAGATGTGGGCGCTCCTCGCCTTGTCGTTGCCCCTCTGCATCTCCGGCACGAGACCCGCCGCCGCGGCCCACAGGCAGACGATTCCCATGCCCGCGTAGAGGTGGGGACCAGGGAAGAGCTTGCCGGTGCGGAGGTAGGTGTTCATGCCACCCTCCACCGCGAGGGTCACGCCAAAGGCGAGGAGGAGGGAGCCCCAGTTGTTGTGCTTCTCCTTGTAGTTGCCCGCGATGAGCGTCTTGCGCTCGGCGGCGAGCTCGTCGATCTTACCCTTGGTCGCGAGCTGCGCCGCGGACATGGAGGGAGCGGCAGCCTCCACCTCGCCGGTGGCGGTGACCGCGGCGGTGACCGCGGCGGGTAGCTCCTTCTTGAGACCCTGGATCTCCTCACCCACGGTCCTCACCTTGCGCCACTGCAGGCCGAGGTAGCCCGCGTAGACGGTCGCGAACCAGAGGCCCCCGAGGAAGAAGGGGTGGACCAGCGCCAAGGTGCGGCCCTCCAAGATGCCGAACTCGCCGCCCTTGGCGAACGCCTCCTGCGCGCCGAAGAGGACGGGGTTGGACGCCACGGTGGCGAGGAGCGCGAGCCTGCCAGCCTCCATGGTGGAGTTCTCGGACTTGGCGGAGGATCCGGGAGTGGCCTTGGCGACCACGCGGCAGGCTGGGCGGCGGAGGGAGGCGGACCTCCTGACGGAAGCCTTGCCGGCGAGACGGACGGGCGCCGCGCGGAGGTTGATGGTGGTGGCCATGGCGTTCATGGTCGTTCGAGTCGTCGACTTTACGATTCGGTGCTTCGGTGCGCCGTCGGAGTGGTCCTCGGCCGGCGACGGCGACGGATAAAAAGTGCAGATTGGAGGTCTCTGCGCCACGAAATTCCTCGTTCCTCGTTCGGACACGTGGTCTCTGCCTCGCACGTATGGGTAAATGGTTAGAAAACGGCCGAACTTTGTGGAGTTGGTATTGGATGCGACTATTTCGATTTTCCGTGGACTTCTGGCCAAAAAAAGATTTCAATTCGTGCGGGCGTTCAAAAGCAACAACGCGCGCACCAAGCGATATTGAGCGGGGGGTTCAGATGTCGTCGTTGCCGACGTCCTCCACCGCGGGGGTAGGTTCCCGGACCGCCGCACCCGTCATGGACGCCGGTCAGAACTCGGCGCAGAGGGCGCAGGTTCAGGCGATCGCCGAAGTCGATCACGTCCTGGCGAACGCCAAGAAGGAGCTCGACGTCCTGCTCAAAACGTCGACGCCGCCGACGAAGGCCATCGCGACGGTGCTCGTCATTTCGTACCTGATGTTCCTAGTGATGCCGTGGACGTCCACCTATCTCGCGCTGATGCCGGAGAAGACGGTGCCGTGCGTTTGGAACGTGCTAACATCGGGCTTCTACGAGATGAACCTCGTCGGGACCGCGATCGACGTGCTCGGAGTGCTCTACCTCGGCCGCACGCTCGAGCCCATCTGGGGCGCGGGTGAGTTGATGCACTTCGTTCTCATCGTCCAAACCTCCGTGGGGCTCGCCAGCTTCATCAGCATGTACGTGGCGTACGTGCTGAGCGCGGATCCCTTCTACATCATGGCAAAGTTCTCGGGCTTTCACGGCGTGCTCGCGGGGCTCCTCGTCGCGGTAAGGCAGCAGCTCCCGGACGAGCGTGTGCCGGTGCCGATACACGTCGCGCGGTACATCCCCGAGCTCCGGAACAAACACCTGCCCGGGCTGTACTGCGTCGGTGTCCTGGCGTACTGCGTGTTTTCTGGGGGAAAGCACCACCACGTCGGGCTCTTCCTCTTCTCCCTGTACGGCGCGTACGCGAGCTGGGTGTACCTCCGGTGGTTCCAGCTCCACCCGGCGAGGATAGCGGTCGGTACGGGGGTCGTGAGGCAGACGGTCAAGGGCGCGGAGACGGACAGGTGGGGGGACGACAGGGATGACTTTGAGTTTGCGGAGCAGTTCCCGTCGGCGATCAAGCCGGCGTGCAGGACGGCGACAAACCCGCTGCACCTAATCTTCTGTGATCCGACGAGAGGAATCTTACGACGATTCGTCCCGGGCGATCGGGATCGTGCGGGGGACGTGGAGGCGCCGGCGGTGCCGACGCAGCCTCCCGCGCCGCTCGATCCAAAGGAGGAGGAGAGGAAGAGGGAGATGGGCGAAAAGGGAAGGAAGCTGCTCGAGGAGAGACTCGCGAAGAAGGCTGCGGAGGAAGCGAACGAGGCGTGACGAAGCCAACGATGTGATTGGATCAATGTTTAGCCGCTTGTATCCGTATTTCAGAAACTCACGAACCATGTGACGCCCCGCTCGGGACAAAAAAATATTGAGCGCTTGCCCCGAGCGCTCAGTTGGCGATGGCGCGCTTGCCCGAGTCCAGGGTGTTGGACAGGAGCATGGCGATGGTCATGGGTCCCACACCGCCCGGCACCGGGGTGATCTTGTCCGCCTTCTTGATCGCCTCGTCGAAGTCCACGTCACCCGTCAGCCTGAACCCGCTCTTCTTGGTCGCGTCGGGCACGGAGTTGGTGCCGACGTCGATGATCACTGCGCCCTTCTTGATCCAGTTCTTCTTGACCATGTGCGCGCTGCCCGCGGCGGCGATGATGACGTCGGCCCTGCGGCAGATGTCAACCGGGTCCTTGGTGCGAGAGTGTACCACAGTCACGGTGCAGTCCTTCTTCATGAGCATCAGCGCGGCGGGCATGCCGACGATGTTGGACCGGCCGACCACAACCGCGTTCTTCCCTTTGAGATCCACCCCGGAGCGCTCGAGCAGAACGATGCAACCCTTGGGGGTGCAGGGCATGAAGAGCGGCTCGTGGCCCTTCATGCTGAGCTTACCGATGTTGAGGGGGTGGAAGCCGTCGACGTCCTTCTGCAGCGAGATCTCCGCGAGTATCTTCTCCTCGTTCATGTGCTTGGGCAGCGGGAGCTGGACGAGGATGCCGTGGCAGTCGGGATCGGCGTTGAAGTCGCGAACAACCTGAAGCACGTCCTCCTCGCTGGCGTCCTCGGGCATCTCCTTGTGAAACGAGACGATACCGGCCTCGTCGCACGCCTTGCGCTTCATGCGAACGTACGTCTGCGAGTCGGGGCGGCTGCCCACGATGACCACGGCGAGGCCGGGAGCCTTGCCGTACTTGGCCACCAGCTCGGACACCCCCACCTTGATCTCCCCGCGGATCGTCGCGGCGATGGCCTTGCCATCGATAATCTTCTCGGCCGAAGGCTTGCTGTTGTTACCACCCATGGTTGCGCGCGAATGTCCTCACGTATTGCGTCCGGTGACTGTGTGGCGTCGTCGTGGCGGGTCCGATCGTGCGTTCACCTTTTATCCGCTTTGAACGGACGACATGTCTCTTGGGGTGCCCGAGCGGTTGCCGAGAAATATGTGTGCGACCCAGTTAGAACAGTGAATTGAGAGTTAACGAATGTAAACATATACTCAGTCAGAATGTCACCGAATAACCATTGATATGCCTCTTTGGGAACGGTCTCTTGGGTTAGGTTTTCTGTTTTTATGGTCCTGCTTTTTGGCGTGTGCCGTCCTCTCCGAAGGTGTTCACGGTCACTCGGTCGCCGCGCGACACCTCGCGTACGCCGCTCGTCGGGGCGCAGAGACCGTCAACTCGTCCGCCGTCAAGTACACAGGTACCGGAGCACGATGATGTCCATGTCGTCCATGTCCATCGAGTCCGATAACGGCGAGTTCGACGCAATCGCGACGGGCGAGAGGAGCGATGGGGGACGACTGGGTGCACGTGGTACGGAAGAGAAGGAGAAGGGCGTTCCGGATGTCCGGGTGGAGGGTATGGACGACGACGATTCGTTCTCGCTGCGAAAGTTCGCCGCCTTCGTGGGGCCGGGTTTCCTGATGTGCATAGCGTACGTGGACCCGGGTAACTTCGAGAGTAACCTGCAGGCGGGCTGCCAGTTCGGGTACAGCCTGTTGTGGGTCCTGATGTGGGCGACGGCGATGGGGCTTTACATTCAGGCGCTCAGCATACGCCTCGGTCTGGCCACCGGGTGGCACCTGGCGCGAGTGATGAGGGATGAGTACCCAACCCCGGCGAGGTACTCGCTGTGGATCCTCACCGAGCTCGCCATCATCGCGTCGGACGTACCCGAGGTGATCGGAACGGCGTTGGCGTTGAAACTAATCTTCGGCCTTCCGACAGTGTGGGGCGTGCTGGTCACGTCCGCGTCCACGCTGCTGTTCCTCGCGCTGCAGCAGTTCGGCGTACGAAAACTGGAGGCGTTCATGGGCTCGCTCGTCGGAGTCATGTCCGTGTGTTTCGTGGCGCAGATGGCGATGCTGGAGGGTGGGGACGGCGGTGAGGTGATCCAGGGTATCGTGGTCCCCATCTTTCAGAACGGGAGGGCGTTGTTCATCGGTATCTCCATCATCGGAGCGGTGGTGATGCCGCACAACCTGTTTCTTCACTCGGCGCTCGTGCTGTCGCGGTCGTTTGAGCTCGGCGAAAAGGCGGTGCGACGAGCGCTAAAGTACAACGTCGCGGAGTCCGCGCTGGCGTTGGCCGTCACGCTGGTCATCAACTTTGCGGTGACCATCGTCGCGGCGCAGTCCATCAGGGCCGCCGAATTTGACGACCCGACGGGCGAGAAGAGGCAGGGCATCATCGACAGGCCGCTTCAGAACGCTCCGGACATGCTGAAGGACGTGCTCGGCAAGTCCGCCAAGGGCTTGTTCGCCGCGGCGTTGCTGGCTTCCGGCCAGAGCAGCACGATCACGGGTACGTACGCGGGTCAGTTCGTCATGGAGGGTTTCCTCGAGATCAAGATCAGCCCCGTCCTTCGCGCGTTCCTGACCCGGACGTGCGCCATCCTTCCGTCGCTGCTGGTCACGATCATCGCAGGCGACGAGTACGCGGAGTTTCTCATCGTCATCAGCTCGGTGTTCCTGAGCTTCCAGCTGCCGTACGCGTTGATCCCTTTGGTCAAGTTCTGCGGGTGCGAGAAGATAGTAGGAGCCATGGCGATCGATCCCAAGGCGCTTCAGAGGACGTGGGTGATGGTCTCGGGGATTATTTTTGCGAACATCGTCCTGCTGTGCGTGTGGGTTCACGAATCGGGCGCCGTCAACGGGAGCCCGGGAGGCGTGTTCTTGGGTCTTTTCGTGGCGGTGTTCATGGTCGTGTACTGTGTGTCGTTGTTGGCGCTGGCGCTGCGGCCTGTGACTCAGAATCTCACGATGCAAGTCCGAGACCGGTTGGAGGGCAAGGACTTCAACCAGTTGAACGCCGGCGCGGATGGGGGCGACGACGAGTACCTTTGATTATCCAATTTAGATTGTAGGTAGTTGACACACAAAAGTCATAGATTCACTACGCAAACTTCGCCCCCATCGTGGTCATCTTCACGTACACCTTGGAGAAGTCCGCGAAGAACTTGCCCTGGTCCGCGGCGTACGATTTGATGTAATCGAGGCTGGGCTCGTCAAGCGCCAGGTTCTTATCCGAGGTCAGCCCGATGTGACTCGCCATGTCCAGCTCCTCCTTGGTCTTCGTGGTATCCGCCCACGGTTGCTTCAGGAGCGTCTTGTAGTACTCGTTGTCGAACGAGTAAGGCTCGCCGAATCCCTTACCTCCGATGGTGTGAGCTCCGGCGAGAGCGACCATCTCCTGCGTTGACATACCCATCGCGCCGAAAACTTCCCTCTGTTCCGCGCCGTTCAGGCTCTCCCCGGGCATCCTCCCCTCGGGATCCGCCTTATCCGTATCGATTCTACCGAGCGGCACCTCGATGACCGGTCCGCCGGTGAGCTCAACCGCGTACGCTCCCGCCGCGGCGATGCAATCCGCGAATGACAGCCCCGACGCGGGACCGTCCCTTGTGGCGTCGTACACGGCGTTCACAGGGCCGAGGCCGCGCTTGAGGCCGAACGACTCGGGCCGGGACAGCTCGTACCTCACCGACGCGTTCATACCTCCATTGTCGGTGGCGGTCCTGAACGTGCCGGCATCGTGGAACACCAGGCGAAGCACCGCCGGCGCCTTGGTCTTGACGATGTTGTCTTCCAAAGCTTTTCTCAGCGCAGCGCGAGCCTCGGGGGTGTCGACGCGAGATGAGGCGGCGAACGCGGGACGGGGCTCGGCGACGAGCGCGGCGAGCGGAGTCGTCGCGAGAAAGGACGCGGCGAACACCAAGGCTTCACGACGGGTGGTCGCCGGGGCGCTCGTGGCCTGGTCCCGAGAAGCAGACGCACGGCACGGATCGCACCCGCGATGATGACGTCGGGCACTTTGATGGCGGAGTTTGTCGCCGCGTACTGACGTCGAGGTGGCGCCGCCCCTCGACGCTCGCCCGCGACGAGAGAGAAGAACTGACGCCTGGGGCGCCATGAATGATGATATCGACGACATCGACACGTAGACTCGATCCCCAAGGCTTCGGCCCGCGCCGGATCGTTGTGATGTGTTCATCGACCAGCTTCAGCAGTTTGCTGCTCGTCGTTCCACTCTCTGCTGCTGGTTTTTTGAACAGAGCCCAGAACGAAGCTCCCCAGGTCCGTATCCACCGACGTGGGGATATTCTTGGACGCGCCTCGCTCTCGGGTCACTCGAGGTTGTGGACCTTAGTAAACCGCCAACGGGGACGCGCCGGTCGTCCGAGGGAATCGAGTCGTTCCGCACGTCATCGACTGGTCGCCGAAAGTTAGGGCAAGTTGAGTTTGGGGTTGTCGCGCGAGGATGGCGAAGGAGCTGACGCCGCTCGTGGACACACAGATCTCCGTCATCACCAACGATGGGCGGAATATCATCGGTATCCTTCGAGGGTTCGATCAGACCACCAACCTGATCCTGGAGGAGTGCTTCGAGCGGGTGTACTCTGAGGACAGCGGGGTGGAGCAGGCTGTGCTGGGGCTGTACATCATCCGAGGGGACAACATGTGAGTGCCATCCAACGACCGTATCGATCCCGAAACCCGACCGTAACGTCGACTCCAGACTCATAAGCACCCGAACCAAACGCCGTGAACCCCGAGTATCCCCTCGCGCGCTGACCTTCCGCCCGCGTCCTCATCGCAGAGCCGTCATCGGGGAGCTGGACGAGGAGCTCGACGCGGAACTAGATTTGGCCAACACGAGAGCCCCGCCACTGAAGGCGATAGTGCACTGACCGCGGGTAGAGGGCGGCTGAATCGATAGTCATCCCCACATCCGTATCAAATAGTAGCGTATTGGAATAACCAAGCGAACTAGTAGTCGAAAGTCTCAGTGGATGCGGCTTTACTCAAACTTTTTTTACAAATCAAATTGGTCGTCGCGCTGTTTGGCGCGCGTCCATCCGTGTTCTACGTTGGTCTCATCGACGCTGGAGCTGACGCTTCCGTTTAAGCGCGCTCGCCACGGATGCGGCGGGCGAGCTGGATGTCCTTGGGCATGATGGTCACGCGCTTGGCGTGGATGGCGCAGAGGTTGGTGTCCTCGAAGAGACCGACGAGGTACGCCTCGGCAGCCTCCTGAAGCGCCAGCACGGCGTGGCTCTGGAAGCGGAGATCGGTCTGCGGATCGTGGGGATGGGGACACGTTTGAAGTTCAGTCAGCGAAAAGATTCACGTGGACACACGGTGTGAGGCAGACGACGGTGACGTCGCGAAGGGGGTCGCCAACATTTTTTGGCGATGGGACTCACCTTGAAGTCCTGAGCGATCTCGCGGACGAGGCGCTGGAAGGGGAGCTTGCGGATGAGCAGCTCGGTGGACTTCTGGTACTTCCTGTTGCGTTGAAGGGAGCGCGGGACGGTAGGGTCAGCGACGTGCACACCGAAGATCTGGCTCGAGAAACAAACCCTAAGAAGCAGCCCAGTTTCCAAACCGGAGTTTCCAAACAAGCGGAAAAACGACGAAACCAAAGGCTGTGACCGGGCCGGAGAACGCGGCGGGAACGACGACTGCGGCCGTCGAGCGCGTCATCGCCCTCGCGAGCGTGTCGCAACCACCCTAACACGTGACCACGCGACGCGCATTCCCGGATATCCGGGCGTGCGCGCGCCGAGCGGGGGGTGCCCTGTTCGGCCGCGGCCGGGAAAAACACCGTGATATCCGTCTCACGCACCTGATTTCGCGGAGAGCGACGGTACCGGGCCTGTAGCGGTGGGGCTTCTTCACGCCGCCCGTGGTGGGGGCGGACTTGCGAGCCGCCTTGGTGGCGAGCTGCTTGCGGGGGGCCTTGCCTCCCGTGGATTTGCGCGCCGTCTGCTTGGTACGAGCCATGGTTCCGGTGCCAATGGACGGACGACTTCCGGGTTCTCACGTGAAGAGCTGATTCTTCAGCTGATGACAAGGTGGCGAATTTTTAAGGGTTAACGCATATTAGCCTCAAAATGTTCACAATATAATGGGCATAGAAATGCAACACGCTCTTATTTAAAATAGACCGCGTACGCGCAAATAGTGACGGCGACAGCATCGAGGCTGGACCATAAAGGTGGGAGACCGCTCGAGTCCGCTCGTTTTTGAAATATGAAAATTCTGACTGTCTCCGAGACCTCCGCTCTCCGATATATCCGGAGCTATCAGGCGCCCGGCAATTAGAGCCAGCGGGGCGGTCGAGGCTCGGAGCGAGGCGAGCTCGACGCGGAAGGTTGCGGTTTCGTACGCCGGTCGATCGCTCACCCTCCGGTGGTCCGAGGGAACCCGCCAGCACCTCGCGGCGGTGGCGGAATCCTCGAGCCGGGAAGGAAAAAATCGACGAGGGTTCCACTCATCTCAAACCACTGGGCTGTGGTCTGCCAGTCGTTGTTCGAATCAGGGTGGTTGAACGGCGTCGGGCGCGATGGAGGCGGGAAGCGGGCGCGCCTCGAGGGCGCGCAGCAAGCCCGCGCGGTACCAGGAGGTTCCCGAAGATGAACCTCCCGCATCCTCGCGCGGCAGGTCGGAGGTGAGCGACCCCCAGATCCCCGGCAATCCCCCATCCAATTTCCGGCTGTCGCTATTGCTGTGACAAAAGTCATGCCCTCCCCCCTCCGACGGCGCGCGCGTTGAGGCCCGTATCTGAACAACCCCTCCTTCCGAAACGCAGAAAAAGAAGGGAAGCAAAGGGACTCCCTCAAAGTCCGCCGCGCTCGGTCCGCGATGGTCCGACGACGAGCTGAACGCGTTCTTCGAGTCGTTCAAGGCGCACAGGGAGGTTGAGACAGAGACGGAGAGGTGGGAAAAGGTTGCCGACGGGGTGGGAGGAGGGCGCTCGGCCGCGATGTGCGAGGCGCTCTACGCGGCGAACAAGTCGTTCCTGTCGCTACCGCCAGAACTGTTAAACGCCGCGGCGCTCACCGCGATGATGAAGGACCGCTACGACAGCGAGGACGCGGCTGCTGAGATTCAGGCCAAGGATGGGATTCATCAGTCCAGGGAAGGGACCCCAATGGCGGACGGACAGAGGACGCCGAATAGGGGGCAGAGGACTCCGACGCGCGCCAAAGCGTCGCCCGCGAGGGGCGGGAAACCCCCAATCGCACCCTCGATCGCGAACGGCATCGCAAACAACGCGAACGGGCGCGTCGTCGGTCGCAGGACGCCCAGGAGTAACCCGAAGAAGAAGGAAAAGGAGGACGACGTGCTGGAGATGGCGGGCGCCGCGCTCGTGTCGATGTCCCCGGGGCCATCGGGTAAGGGCAGGAAGACTCCAAAGAAACAACAGAGGGACTCGTGGTCGGACTCGAAGGGTTTAGGGCCGCCCTCGGAGGCGTTCGGTTCGCCCACGCCTTCGCCGGCGAGGAGTAAGAAACGGAGCCACAAGGAACTCTTCCCGGCGGATCACGCGGAAGGGTCGGGCTTGGAGGACGACGAGGATGCACTCGGGGCCCTGAACGGACTTTGGATGCTCGCGGAGTCGGCTTCGCAGGAACCAGGGGATAGAGTCAGGAAGCCCAAGAGGCCGAGGCCGCCGCGGGCACCGGCGAGCCCGAGGGGGAAGACCAAGCGCGACTTCCAAGGCGCCGACCCTCTCGCCTCGCCCCTCGGGCAAAGCTTCAGGAGCGCGAGGGAGCCCGGCGGTCACAAACCGGGGTCGAGCAGGAAAACCGCGCTCAAGGCGACGCCGCCCGTTCGCATGAGCGCAGGGTTGCACACACCGACCGCGTACGCCCAGACTCCGGGCGCCGCGGATCTCACCTCGAAGGCTTTGGGTCCCATCGGACCACGCACGGTCGGGGAGATGAACGGGCTGACGTGCGGGGCCAAGGGGAACGGCGTCGCCGGCGGCACGTTGGGTGGACTCGGGGGCACGCCGCTCTTCGGTTCGCTCGCCAGCAGCATTTACCGCGGCGCGCCGTCCGCCGCGCGAAGGCGGTGGTACCTCGCCGAGCACTTCTACTCGTCCATAGACAGGAACTGGTTCAAAACTGACGGGTACCGACCGTGGCTCGAGCACATCGGCTTGGACAAGCACGACACGTTCAACAAACGAGACTGGCTGGTCATACGCGCGGCGTTGGGCAAGCCGCGGAGGCTCTCGCTGCCGTTTCTCAGAATGGAGCGCACCTCTTTGGAGCTGCACCGGGTGGCGATCAGGCACCGGTGGTACGAACAGATCCAGGAACAGATTCGCACCGGTCCCCCGCCTTCGCTCAACGACGCGAGGGAGAAGAAAGAAAAGGAACAGGCGGCGACACCCGGACAGGCGGATGTTAAAAAAGAGGGCGGATCCGACGTCGCGTCCATCGCGGCGCTCGCGGATAGCGAGGCGAAGTCCTCCGCGGAAAAGGCGGCGAAGGGGGATGGCGACATCATGGACGACGCCGAGTTGAAGGCTGAGCTCGCGAAACTGGTTCCCACGGATTGCCCTAAGCCTCTGTGCGTCGGTGACCGCGTCGTCGCCCGCCACCCGAGGGTCCTGAACGTGCACGCCGGAACCATCTTGGTGGGGCCTTACAAACCGGATATGCGAATGTGCAGGGTGCAGTTCGACCGGATCGAACTCGGCACGGAGCTCGTGCGAGACTTCCACGTCGCTCATCTTCCCACGAGCGCAGATCCCGCCGCTCTGGAGGACGACACGACAAAGGAGGACGCCGATGCCGCCGCGGAGGCTGGAGGGCAGCAGGCGCACGAGCACGCGCTGGCGGCGGCTGGCGTGGATGTCGCGACGGCGGCGGCCAACGCGGCTATGGCTGCGGCGTCAGCCGTCGCGGCTGCGGCCGCTGCCGCGGCTGCGGCGGTCGCTGATGGCGACGAAGATGCTGAAAATGCCATTCCTCGTATCGCTGATGCTCCTGAGACCGCCGCGGCGCTTCTCGCGGCTATGACCGCCGCGCGCGTATCCGCGATGAAGGATGACGACGGGTCGCGGGTTCAGGCTGCCGACACTCGCGTTTTGGCGGAGGTGACGCAGACGCTCGATAGGAAACAGACGCTCATCGCGGAGCTCAGAGCCATGAACAACGCCGCCGCGACGGGGGGCGAAACGGTGGCGATCAAGACCGAAGATCTCTCCGGGAAGATCCTCGAGGCTGAACAAGGCGCGGCGTCGCCCGCGCTCGAGCCGTTTCAGCGCCAGTACGCATCCACCATGCTCAAAATCCGCGATTGCAACCAGGCGCTCGCTGGCGCGCTCGTCCGCCTGCGCGAACAGCACGGCAATCACGGCGATTCGACGCAATCCATTTGGCAACGCTTCATCGAGAGAGAAGGGCCGTACGGGACCCCACCGAGCACGCCGCGGAACGTCGCGTCCACACCGGGAGCCGCCGCCGCCGCCGCCGCTGCTGCTGCGAAGACGGACGTGCTCGCCGGTCTCGACCCCGCCGCGGAGATTGTCGCCGCTTCCAACTTCTCAGGGCGACGGATGGTCAAGACCATGCGGGCCGCCAAACAGGAGGAGGGCGCCGCGGGACCGGAGGCGGAGACCGGGATGGATCCGTACATCGGGAACTGCATGGCGTCGTTGCTCGCAGTGAAGGTGTGCCAGGATAACCAGGTGACGCCTGAGCTGATGAAGGACGTCATCGATCGGTGCCTCGAATCCCTAAAGCCGAAGTTCGAGGAGAACTTACCTCTGCACGAGCAGATGAAGGAGGCCTTTGCAGAGCTGCAGGCGAAAATTTACGTACCCTCGAAAAACGCCGAGGAGGGAGCCGCGGATGTGTGACGGTGTCTGGATGGTTGAGAAAGAAACTGACATGTAATACCTACTCGTAGAGCGACGTATCGCTTCAAAACTAATTCGTCGCTCATCGTCGCGTCTGAACGCAACGTAGTGTCCTCCGTCTCCGCGTACTCTGGTGAGATTTCATTTCCACCGCTATGCTAACGTCGCGTCGTTACCCCCTCCAACGCATCTTCCGTCTCCGCGTAGAGAGATTTCAACTCGTTCAGCACATCCTCATCCGCGTTCCACAATCCTCGTCCCGCCGCCTCCAACATCCTTTTCAGAACGTTCCTGAACGCCTGCGGGTTTGCTTTTCGCAGCCTCTCGCGCATCTCCTCGTCCTCGACGTACCTCTCGTGCGCCCCGTCGTAAACCCAGTCCTCGGCAAAGCCGGAAGTCGCGCCCCATCCGACGAGCGCGGTCATTCTCTGAGAGATCTCGTACGCACCGCCAGAGCCCTGCTGCGACATCGCCTCGGCCCACCGGGGATTGAGCAGCTTTGTCCTGTACTCCATCCTCAACGTCTCCTCGAGGTCCCTGGGCGCGACGTCGTCGCCGAAGGTCTCGACGATGGAGCACGCCACCTTCTTGACCGGCTTACCCGCCTTCGCATCGTCCTCCTTGGCGGCGTTCGCGGCTGCCACGAGGGCACCGGTGTTCGCGTAGTACTCTTGGATATCAGTGAGCCCGTACTCGACGGAGTCAACCTCCTGGACGACTCGCTCCGTCGTCTTCAGCAATTTTTGCAAAACCTCCGGCCTGGCTTTGCCGCGTTCGTCACCCTTGCCGTACGAAAACGCGTTTCGCGCCGCCCACGTATCTCCGAGCTCGCGCGAATCTTCCCACTCGCTAGTTCCCACGCGCTCGTTGACCATCGACCCGTAGTCTCCAGGCGGGTTGCTAAATAAGCGGGACGAGTACCCGCCGTCGTATGCGTCATCTCCGCGCATCTCGTCGGCGTGCTTCTTGATGAAGTTCAGTTCGGCGGGCTCGTCTGCATCCGCCGCGCGCGCGAACAGATCGTCAAGGAGCGCGACGACGTTGGCGAACGAATCCCTGAATATTCCGCTCATGTTGCACAGCACGTCGACGCGGGGTCTTCCGCCCATCTCCTCGAGAGGAATGAGCTCGTACCGGACGACACGACCGGTTCCTTCCTTCACGCTTCTCGCGCCGACCAGCTCGAGGACGATGCCGACACTCTCACCCTTGGTCTTGATGGCGTCGAGGCCCCACAGGTTCACGCTCACCGTCTCCGGGTACGCTCCGTCGTTAGCCGCGCGATGCTGCTCGATGATGGCGCGAGCGACGCGGGCACCCCTGTCCGCCGCCGCGGGGCTCGGCATCCTGTAGGGGTCGAGCGCGTGGATGTTACGTCCGGTGGGAAGCACACCGGGACCGTCGCGAAGTAAGTCTCCGCCAGTCGCGGGGGGCACGTATTCGCCACCCAAGGCTTTGATGACGCCGGTGAGTTCCTCCGTGTTTTTCCTGAGCAAATCACGAATCTCAACCGCCTCCGCCAGAGGGTCGTCCTTCGCCTCCTCGGTCGCGTCCTTCTCAAACGAACGCTCGAGCGACGCCCTGACATCATCCAAGGAAGAGCCAGCGGGCATCGACGCGACCGCGCGAACCTCATCCTCGGACAGCCTATCGCCGAAATACGCCTCGAGATACTGGCCGGCAGCCTCAGGCGTTGGCTCGGCGCCGATGGTGTGGAGTCCCTCGCTGAACAGCCTGTTCTCCAGCACGCCGAGGTATGCGTACAGGTCCGAGGCGTACGTCTCGAACGCCGCGGCGGACACCTCCGTCTCGCCGTTCTCAATCGTCTCCGAGGTGATTCGCATCTTCTCCCCGGAGATTTCGTCGGTGAACGGACAGTCGGCGTCCAGACCCGCGGACGCGATGAGGTCAAAGATTGGCCCCCGGAGCGCCTCGAAGTTGGTTTCTTTATCCTCGCGGTACTCTGTGAGCAGCCCCCTGAGCTCCGCGGTTTGGCGGTAAAGACCCGCTCGCCCGTACGGGGGCACGTTGTGGCTCACGATCGTGCCGTATCCCCTGCGCTTGGCGACGATGGACTCGGAAGGGTTGTTCGCGGCGTACACGTACACGTTGGGCATGGACCCGAGCAGCTGGTCGCTCCAGCTCAGGGCGTTGTTCCCGAGGGGCGAGCCGGGGAGCCACTCCACCGTACCGTGCATGCCCATGTGAAGCACGGCATCCGCGCCGAAGCCGTCTATCTTCTGGAGCCACTTGTAGTACGCGGCGTACTGCGGATGCGGGGTGAGGTCACGCTCGAAGAGCAGACGCATGGGATCACCCTCGACACCGAGAGCGGGCTGAACGCCGATGAACACGTTGCCGATTTG
>Ga0257106_1000064_pt1 | contig 61389 bp, 70 predicted proteins | sample LP_taG_3_FD_190177 | JGI IMG/M metagenome (GOLD analysis project Ga0257106, IMG submission 190177) | Marine microbial communities from Northeast Subartic Pacific Ocean, Canada - LP_J_2011_P26_10m | ecosystem: Environmental > Aquatic > Marine > Oceanic | place: Canada: Northeast Subartic Pacific...
TACAATTTATCGACATCGAATCTGATAAAGACGTAGAGTACGGTGAAATACACAAATTTAGCATCCCATATGACCACTGTGATGTCCTAAAGGGTGTTAATCTCATGTTCAGTTTACCTGATATAGTTCTAGCTGCGGGTGTAAATGAGAATGGTCACTATATTTATGGTGAGGCGTGTAATTTTATAGAGTACGTGACTCTCTCCGTTGGTGGTATTGTCATTCAACACCTCACAACTGAGTATTTAGATTTACATAACGAACTTGAATACCCAACTACAAAACAAGTCAACTTATTCGACTTATGCAAACGTGACGTGAGCTCAAACCCAGCCGTAATCAATAATAGAACTTCAAAGCCGGGACCATACCCCAGACAACTCGGAGGGGACGTCTGCATCGAGATACCGTTTTACTTCCACAATCACCCAGAGCTCGCAGTTCCAGTGTGTGCACTTAGACAACAGGAAATTGAAGTAGAGGTCAAGTTCCGCAACGTAGACGAGTGTATATGTGTATCAGCCCCCCCCTCAAACCCGCCATTCGTAGGAGAACGAAAACATCTCGGAGCTACGGCTACGGATTTAGTTACATACAAGCCGTATGATCTAAGATTGTCTACAGAGTGTATATTTTTGGATCCCGTTGAGAAAATTAAGGTCGTGAACCAGGACTTCGAGTTTGCGATTACACAAATCCAATACGACGACGTGTCACTTGATGGGGATGAAAATAAATTCAAAACTCGTTTGAACTTTACAAATTTAGTCCAAGAGTTGTACTTTTTCTGTCTCTATACAGAAAATAACGCCTTCGGTGACACTTCGAGTTACAATGAGATTCCTGTGAATTCAGATGGTGTATCTGTGGATCCTGCTCTCAAATGGGAACACTTAAACTATCTGACTATGACATTCGACGGTGAGGAAATTTTGGATGAGCACACGGGGTCCCCCCACTTTTTGAGAATCCTCCAACCGAGATTGCACCACAGAAATACCCCAATCACGAGAAGGTTCTACTCCTATAGTTTTGCACTCTACCCAAATGACAGTGACGCATCTGGTCATGTCAACTTTAGCACTGTAAAAGAACCTATATTATACGGAAACCTGTTCAAAAGTGGTGGGTATAATAGACGTTTTCATATTTTAGCTAAAACGATGAATTTTATTCGCATAAAAGACGGTGTCATGTCACAAGTTTTTGATTACACGACTTAGTGAATAGGTTTTGTTTATTGTTGTAAATGTAATCGATTATGTTATTTTTTATACACCATTTGATGAAATTTAATTGAGCGAGAGTCGTTTGAATTTCATGAGATGTTACAGGGATTTGATACGTAAATTTTTCAGCCCTACAGAAGGGATCAAATAGTTTTTTACTATACCCATCGAGGCTAGATTTATATGCGCAGTGCACTGTAAAAATTTTACCGTCGTGAGTCTTGTATGAAGTGTTGTTTTTCTTGGCATAATTTGTAATAAACCATTCGAGATTTCTTAGAGAAATTCCTCCAGTCTTGTTTAAAATTGTCAGTAGCTTATTCCTGTTAGATTCATCTGTGTAGAATTGATTTATTGAAGATAGTAGAATGCTTGTTTTAGTCATTAGAAAATAAACGCCCTAATTCTATAAGTCCCTTTTGTTCACAACCTGGACACCCACGAACGAACATTTTTTCAGATCCATGGTTATGTAGCTGTAAACTAGGTAGACATCTCGGTTGCACATTTTCACCTTGCCGTTGATGGAACTTACAGTATCCATTTTCACCAGCTTTGAATGAACACCTAACCCCTCCCGGTTTTATTCCTCTGCATCGGTCTACTCCCTCAATTTTTGGGATGTCACGGAGTAGTAACTCCAACGATATTTGATGTTTTTTAGATATATTTTCTAATGTTTGGTTTAATTTTTCGTCGTGGTATGAACTGATACCATCTTCAACAGATTCACAAATCAGTTCATTTAGATCGTTTTCTAAACGATGAACAAGTTTTTTGACTCTTGCATTGATATCAGTCATGCTTTACTTACTTGTACCTTGCTCGTAAGTTTTAAATAGGTCATCAACAGAATTCTTTCGATCCCTATATTCCTTAATACGTTCCCTGAGTTCTACATTTTTACCATCTTCGGCGAGGCTATGTTTTTTACATTCCTCGATGAGTTGTTCCTTCTTCATAGTGCTTAGGGCTGGCTCTCTCTTCTTGGCTGGGGGCTTGTAGGAATCGATTATGTCACCGAATATCTCCTGCTTGGTATTCTCGTATAACGGGTCCAAGAGATCACACACAGGGTTCAGAAATTTATTCACGAAGTAGTAGTGGTAGTCTATCGGTACGTTGTGTTCCTCCACATACTTGGGGTCTTCAGATTTTTCAAACGCTTTTGCTCTCGGGTTATCTGTTTTTGTGAGTAGATACGGGACCCTGTCACCTGATTGTGGTTCAGAACCGGGTTTACGCTCTCTCATTTTGTTCACAACTTGAACATGTGCTTGATTGATATTGATACTTGCAGGACTTGTTATAGAAACACTTTTCCCCCCAACTTTGTAACTATCGGAGAGACCCTGACTTAAAATAAGTTTGTCATTTGGAATTTCACCACCCAGAAGTTCGTTAGCGCGTTTCCTCGCCAACTCCATCGGTGGACCTGTATCACCAGATTTTAAAATAACATCCAATAGTTCCTTACAAACTTCCCTCATGTGGGGTGTATTATCTCGACGAACGAGTTGTAGACCCTTGACATCAACGTAATCCATATTCATGTTTCCATCCTTCCCCTTCGTCCAGAGCTTTGCCGCGTATCTCTTCTTAGAATATAGGAAATAGGGCCAGTACACCTTCTCAAGTTCTAGGTTATTTGGTTTCTTGAACAGGGCGCTACATTCTTCAGCAGCTCGTTCACCGACTTCCCAACTATATTCAATCGCCTCCACACCTTTACGGTCACCAACATCAAACTCAACCATGACAGAATCAGTGTTATGCACAACGAGTTCACCCGGACCGACATGGAAATGATGACACTCTGTGGTTAGATCATAAACGTATCCATCGGTTGTACCAATATGCTCAAGTTTCTTGATCGCTATAGGATTCCTTCTCTGTGTACTCTTTGTCCACGTCTGTCTATACACATCTGGCTTATCTACTCGAGTGTTGAGAGATACATTATATCCAAGGCGTACCCCTAAAATATACATTCCCATAGAACCTTCTTTACCCTTGATATCCATTCGTGTGTAACCGTTTTTGTCTTTGTCACCATCTGCCATGTAGTATCCCTCCCAAAAAGACTGGATAACTTCGATGGGTGCATTCAAAATACACGAAGGTATAATTTTTTCTTTGTGTGAATTGTAAAAGAGAGCGCGATACTTTAGACTTACACTTTTTACGTCACCGATTGCATTCAATTTGTACACTCCACTACTTTTGATAGTGTCATACATCCGGGTCTCAAATGAACAGAGATCAGCCATCTGGTTCAGAAACTGTATGTTTGTGTTATTCAGAGCCCATGTGTATTTTGAACCATATTTACCACACGAACCATCACCGAAAAAGAAACCCATAACCTTTGCTTCTTCGACAGTGACCGAATTATTCTCTTCACCGAAAGAGTATACACAAGCACCATGAAGTAATTTAGTACCCAATCTCACTTCTGTAGGTTTAATCATCTCTTTGTTTTCGAGAAGCAGACTGTGGTCTTCTGTCACATCGACAATACCAGTGTGTGTGAGTACACGATGTATATCTTTTGTTGTTTTATGTCGCACGATTTGATGAATGGGGGTAAACCCCTTTTCAGTCCATACTTCTGCGTTTATAGTAGCCACTTCTTTACCGTCGTCACGTGTCTCGTAATATTCCACGAGTGAATCAATCCTACATGTTCTGATTTCTCCATAACGACGAATGAGTAGAGGTGTGTTGGGTGTGACTGAATCACCATACCTCACCTTAGCACCGGGGAAGTTCGCCTCAACATAGGTCTTAGTCTCCTCAATCATCCCACGACCCCTACACGTGGTTGTCGATGCGATTGGGACACATGGGAGGATCCCCTTTCCCGCACCTGTAAAACCATATACAGAGTTCATCGAGATCTTGTAGGCCAACTGTTTACCGTTGTAGACTTCTTTCATATAGCCCGTAGCTGCTGCCATATCCTTCTTAGCCTTCTTACGAAATTGTTTCAGTTCAGTGAGAATGGCCGGTAGTAGACTTGGGACATCTTGGGCAAACTTGTATGTTTTATCCCCGATGTTGAACGTCTCGTATTTGATCCCATCAATATCTCCATACCTCTTCTCATCCATGACATATGTGGAGTAACACAAATTGTGAGCCATCATGATTGACGGGTATAGGGCTTCAAAATCTAGGGCCGTGATAGGTGTGTAGTATGCACCCTTTTGGGCTTCTAGAACTGTGGCTCCCTCGTATTGTTCTTCAGGGAGAGATCCGTACTTAAATGTTGGGACCATATATCCCAACTCCCTAGCCTTTTTAGAGAGTTGACTGAACACCTTAATTTGTTGACCCCTCTCAACCAAGAACGACACTGGGACCCAAGTAGCTTTTGCCATTTCTACCAGGTTTAGTAAAATACACATCTTCTTCATTAGTTTGTGGGGGAGGAGTGTATCCTTGATACAGTAGTCGGCGACTTCACCCAACTTTACGGGGTCCCCTTCGTTGAAACGTTTGAACATTTCCTTCGGTGCCATGTCAATTTTTTGATCACCTAGATATAATTTTGAGACATTATTCAGGCTGTAGGAATCCAATTTGTATCCCTTTTTGACTTCATGGAAAAGATCAAAGATGAAGCGTCCAGGCATGGGTAACAGATTGAGAAAATTGTCACCCAAAGCGCTAGAACTTAACTTCTTTTGAACCACGTGGGACTCTGTGTTTTTTAGTTTCCCCAACTGGTAAAAATCCATCCCACATCTGTTCATAGCTGCTCTCTTGTAGATATAATCGAGATCGAAGCCAAATATATTCCACCCAGTCATGATGTCAATATCCTTTTCCTGCACGTAATCCTTGAAAGCCAATAGGAGCTCCCTTTCCGTCTCGTAGCTCGTGACGTTCTCACCAGATGTATTTTTATAGCACAAACAAGTCGTCTCATAAGGTTCATCTGATCCAAATTTACATAACGTAATGGCAATCTGAAAACAGGCATCCCCAATGACATTTGCATCTGGAAATTTACCAGTAGAACTGTTACATTCAATATCAAATGAAGCTACCACAAACGGTGCAATGTCATCACGATTCACCGGTGTTAAATCAGCCCAATCATTACACCACAGATCGATGTTCACGTTTGCCAGGTGGGATCGGACACACTTAGTCCCGGTGTCCAACCACCCAGTGGATTGGATACCAGTCCTATGCATAAGTCTCAGGACAGGGTCTATATTGGATTCATAGACGTGGTATTTACTAAACGCACTATTGTACATGAAAACCGAGTTAACTTTACGTCTAGATTCTAGATTTTTGAAAGTCAGGTGCATGAAGAAAAATTCCTCGTTATTTTGAAACCCCCAGACATCTTTTTGTTTTGTTAGTGAGTAACCAGTCAGGCAATCTTTTTTCATCGAGTTCAACCTGTCATAGAGAATTTCAACGTTACCCTTTTCAGTCCCACGTGGCAACTTTACAAAAAAGTATGGTTTGAACTCAGTCGTCACACAAATAGATTTACCATCCTCTGTCTTTCCAAAAATGCTGATCAAGTGTTCATCATCTGAATCTCTAGCCTCCCAAGTAAGGGCTTGAAATACTACCATATATGTTAAAATATACCCAAAATTTTAATATCATTTATTAGTAAAATGTCTGCCGCTTTAATAGAACTTGTTTCTGTAGGTGCCCAGGATGTCTACATTACTGGTCAACCTGAAGTAAGTTTTTTTCGTCAAAACTATAAACGTTATACCAACTTTGCTATGAAGCCAGAGCGCATGGATTACATCGGCACGTTTGGTTCCGGTAACGAAGTGATCATTCCCGTTCGTTCCAAAGGTGATCTACTCAGTTATGTGTGGATCGAAGCCGATAACATCGCTTCTACACAAAATAATGATAATGGGTTTTTCAAAAGGACCGCCACCGACCTCACAGAATTTTCCCTGTGGATCGGGGGGCAGATGGTCACCACCATGGATTCCTTATTCATCCAGGGTGTTCACAATCCCCTCATGAGGGATTCTGCCTCTAAAGCCTCCTTTTGTGTAAGTCTCAACCACAGGAAGGAGAACCACGGGGGTAATTACTACATGTTGCCATTCTTCTTCGGTGAAGACTGGACCAAGGCCCTTCCCCTCCTTGCGCTCCAGTATCATGATGTCGAGATCCGTGTCAAGTGTCGAGATGGTTTTACCCCCTCTTCAACACCCAAGGTGTTTGGTAACTACATTTACGTAGACACAGATGAGAGAAAGTTCTTCACCGACAACGAGCACGAACTGCTTATTACCCAGGTGCAAAACCAGAGATTGGGTAGAACCGATAAGGATATTGATATCAGCTACTTCAATCACCCCGTAAAGTCCATCCACGTCGTTTCAGGTAACGCCAAGAATGCTGCGTGGAACCATGCCACTGACGGTTTCAAATTCGGAACTTCGTCTCTCTACATCAACGGTGTCGCCTTATTCGAGAACACTTCTGACGTGTATCACCACGACGTCGTTTCCGAGATGCACACCACGGATATTCCCGATAACATCCTCGACGATCTCGCCACATTCTCTTGGCCGTTCTGCGTGACTATGAGCAAGATGCAACCCACAGGGTCACTAAACTTCAGTCGTATCGATAACGCGAAGATGACCTTCAGTAATCCCCAAAACGGTAACGATCATCATCGTGTATATGCAGTTAACTATAATATCCTCCGTATCAAGGACGGGATGGCAGGCGTCGCATTCGGTAATTAATTTTCATTCACCCTTCTTCTATGTAAACCATTCTTGACAAAGTTGTTTCAAACTTTCTGAAGAATTTGTCCACAAAATAGGCTATACCCTTTCCAAATAAAAAACATCTCCGTTGTCACCCAGCTTTATATTATTTCCATCTTGTTGAATAAAACGGTTGTTTATTTCATGCATTATTTTAAAACCACCATCACTTTGCTTCACGAAATTCCATTTCGCATAACTTTTATTGCTTACATCCTTCAAGGGACTCCCGCAAACGAGCTGCCATGTACAAACCGCTTTAACTACAGCTGGTGAATAATTAGGTTGATTAGGCGTGTCACCTTGGATAACGACACTGTCCAAAGGTCCGTCTAATGTAAAATATTTTTTTACTACTACCCATCCATTGGGGTATTTACGGTGTGTCCATTGGGTGTTTGTGACCCCGGTAACAAATCCGAGATACGCATTGTAAATTTCGGATCCTGTGCCCAAATAGATACCATCTTTATTTTTTATATACAATTTGTCATTATCGAAACTATCGAACACCGGAGGACATTCCTTAATGTTGCAGGCTTGACTTTGGGTTGTACCTTCCTTCGCACACGTACCACCGTTTTGAGCAGCGCTTGTTACCTTCCAAGTCTTAGTCTGTGTACCTGGACCACACGTCTTACTACAGGTACCCCATGGATTACTCCAGTTACCGACACAATTCACAGGACATGCCTGGGTGTTGCAGTTTATTTCCCTTGTCAGATCACCACACGCGGTTCCACTGTTTTGAGCAGCAGTTGTTGTAGTTCTTCTCTGTGACTGTTTTCCAGTACCACACGTCTTACTACACACACCACTATTTGTCCAAGCAGTCTGTACACAATCCACGGCACAGAAAATATCCCGTGTCTCCCCTCCACACGCGGTTCCACTGTTTCGAGCAGCAGTTGTTGTAGTTCTTGTCTGTGACTGTTTTCCAGTACTACTATTACACACACCACTATTTGTCCAAGCAGTCTGTACACAATTCACATCACAGTTTATTTCCCTTGTCAGATCACCACACGCGGTTCCACTGTTTCGAGCAGCAGTTGTTGTAGTTCTTGTCTGTGACTGTTTTCCAGTACTACTATTACACACACCACTATTTGTCCAAGCAGTCTGTACACAATTCACATCACAGTCTATATCCCGTGTCTCACTTCCACACACGGTTCCACTGTTTTGAGCAGCAGTTGTTGTAGTTCTTGTCTGTGACTGTTTTCCAGTACTACTATTACACACACCACTATTTGTCCAAGCAGTCTGTACACAATCCACTCGACAGTTTATAAACTGTGACACAATATCACACGGTTTTCCACCATGTAGGGGTTCAGTTGTAGGTGATCGGATTTGTTGCTTTTGTCCTGGTCTATTCGGGTCTTGATTACACGAGTTTGCAACATCTTGCCAATCACTCAGTACACAATTTACGGCGGGACACGTTTGCTCCTCTATCAAAGGTCCACACTCTGTTCCACCGTTTAGAGCAGAGGTTGTTGGAGTTCTTGTCCGTTTCTTGACATAATCACCGGTTTCGTTATTATATTCACAATCACTCCACCCACTCCAATCACCCAGTACACAATTAACCGCTTCATTAGCTGTACATTCCTTAATTTTGCAGGCTTGACTTTTGGTTGTACCTTCCTTCGCACACGTACCACCGTTTTGAGCAGCGCTTGTTACCTTCCAATCCATAGTCTGTGTACCTGTACCACAATCCTCACTACAGGCACTCCAGGTCCCACTCCAATCACCCACACAATTAACCGCTTCTAGGGATTCATCGGGCATTTCCCGACTACGTTTTTCATTCTCTTCCTGAACGAGAGTGTCTAATTCGATTTCTTGTGAATTTCCTTTTTTACCATACATCATGTCCCAGATAATGTCGAGTGCAGACTTTCCACTGTCACTCATTTCGAGAGCCCCATATACAACTATCATTGTAAATACCATCAAGGCAACAGGCACTGCCACTCTCACTGGGGATGTCATAATATATCGTAAGATTTTTTATAATCGAATTAGGATTTCCGCCGCCTCGAAAACCTCCACAAGTTCTGCCAAGTCCCTGAGAGCGTCGACTTTTGGGAACACCTCACAGATCCAGTGTTTTTGGTGCTCCTCGATGTGTTTTTGGCTCTTCGTGTGGTAGTAGCAGAAGATGATCTTGGCACCACCGTTTTGATCAACATCGTAGTCGTGGTGGATTAGATTTTTCACCAGTTCACCGACGTATATGGCGCGATCCTCGAGAGTAGCATCGGAGACGTCACACTTGTCTGGGTTGACACGAATCGTAATCACTGGGAGATATTGGATTTCATCCATCCCCCCGATGGCTAAGTTTTGTTCACTTATTTTTCGAACTTCACATGATGTTTCTCTACTTACATGTGAATCTTCATCTATTTCCACGACCACTGCGAGTTTACCTGGAACCACCCACAGGAGATCCGGACGTCTCCTGTCTAAATCCCCACATATACTAGTATTTGTGACAGCCTTATCTTTGGAATTTGGTGGATGCCCCGCGTGTGTGATGATCATGTCTCCAAATACGTGTTCGATACGTTGTAGATCAGTTTGTCTACATCCCTTACAAAGGAAAATTCCCAAATGGGAGGGGACTCTCGTACATTTACATATTTGACACATTTTCTTATAGTTTTTATCTGAAATGGGACAATAGATACACTGACCCTTATCTCTCTTATGTTCACATAACGATGACCCATCACATTTTGGGCAGAATCGACGAATTCTATCATGTTCACAGAAGGCCTTCACCCTCTCACTCCTACATGTTACACACTCCCTTCGTCTTTTTTTGTGTTCACATATATTCTTTCCATCACATAGGATGCAATCGTGTTGATAACGTTTATGAATACATTCAGTCATATTGGGTTATTATATATTTTCAACTCACTTAGGCTTTAATTTAGGCGTTCGTTAATAATTTCGCAATATTTTTCATTAATTTCTACACCGATGAAGGGGAGATTTAATTTTTTAGCCGCCACACATTCACTACCAGAACCCGCGAATGGAACAAAAACGTATCCATTCTCTGGTGGCTGTCTACATGACTTCAAAAGTTTTTCACACAGCTCAAGTGGTTTTTGTGTGGGGTGCTCCACGCGTTCATTCTTTCCGGCACCCCCCGCTAGAGCTGGAATTTTGATAACATCCCTAGGAAGGGCGCCTCCAGGGTGTGCTGTATATGTAGTATCTGCCGCACCCTCTTTGGAAAAACGCCCCTTCGTCCCTTTACGAACCTTTCCTGCTGCACCCTTCACGAATCTATCTGTGTAGGGTTCTCTCACTTCATCACGATGGAAAACCTTGGAATTTTTCCATAGAACAATAATAGACTCGTGGGATCGTTGCCAGAAGTTTAGGGATGGGGTCGTCTTGTTTGTGTAATGCCACACAACCCATCGTCTGTTCACTTCTTCTGGTATACGAGCTAGGATGAGGGCCAAAATTTCACTGAATCCGTATATGAACATCGTTCCATCCTTGCGTAGAATTCGTAAACATTCCTTGATCCATTCATCACACCATTTCAGATACTCCCCCATGGGTTGCTTATCACTCGAGTTTCCGAAATCCTTACCGATGTTGTAGGGTGGGTCCGCGATGACAATTTGTGCAGTTTCAGGACCCAGACTCTTTGAAAAATTTAATAAATCATCGTTAACCACACGATTCATACCATTTTAATCACCTGAAAACTTTAAGCATTCGAAAAAAAATATTAGTTTATAACAAAAAAGAATGATTTTCGTCGATAACAAAGGTACTCTCAAAGTTGGACGAAAGAGCTGCAAATACCACAAGAAGGCGAATATTGTTCAGGCTGCTGAAAAAGTTCTCCCAAAAAGTCAACTCTACAAACAAGTATTGAAGACTAGCAAAGAATTGTGCAGTGACATGAAATCCTCTAACAAGATTAAAAGCATGGTACGTAACTATTCCAAATCTAAGTATTTAATTGACTCCAATGGTCGTCCCTACCTCACATTCAGTGAAGACGGCAAGGAAAAACGCGAATACCAAAACATGTCCGTAAAAAACCAACCCAAGAGGAAGAGAAGTCCTTCACCCCCTACTCGCAGGTCCCCATCTAAGAGAGCTACGAAGGGACAGGGTGCACGTCGTTTAATTCAAAATATTTAAAGAATACACTATTGTAATAAGAAATGGACGCGTCCAACCTCCCCAAACACATTTTACAAGTTCTCCAAGACCGTGAACTCCCGATGGCCAAAAAGATGATGGCGTTCAACATGCTCGTTCCAAACCTGCCAGCTGATCCAAAACACGATGAGGCGTATGACGACAACTTGGAGGTTGGTCGCACGATTAAGCGTCTTGTGGATGAGGGGAAAATCCGTATAGGTGGATTTGATAAAGATTTCAACCTTGATATTACTTGTCAGTGAGATTGTGTCTCGATAAATTTTCTTCTACGTCATATTGATCTGGGTCATAAGTGACACCATCCCGAACACGGATGATGTGATTTTTATTTTTAGATTTTTTGGTGGGTGGTTTAAAACCACGACTAGCATTGATTTCGATGTCATACTGCGCAGGGTCCTTGACTACACGATGGGGAATGATGAAGGTGAGCGCAAGGGGCATTTGATATACGGAGGTCCTATTCTTTATCCACCTTCTTTTCATCCGGATGAATGGCCCACGTGTCATTTTGTTTGAACTCTTTGTAATCGATCTCCTCTATTTTGAAAACTTTCATGATGAACTTCTTGATGGGATTCACTTTCTTCTCTGTTTCAACATCCCCCTCGTCCCAAGTTGGGGGTCGTCGTTTGCCTTCACCCGGGGCTTCGGTTGGTGGAACGAATTCATCCTTATTAGCGCGTGTTTGCACAATACGTGGTCTCATTACATGCATTCCGGTAATAGTTAGCATCTATATTTAACATGGTTCATATATCTTTAAATTCATCTAGTTGATGTTATTCCATAAACTTTTTTTTGTTGTAATAAATTAGAATGTCACTAGACGATATACCCAAGAAGACTCAGTACATCATACTTGACTCCAGTTTTGTTAACGGTACGAATAATACGTTTTCCCTCGACTTGGCTCTAGAATCTAACACACACGTAGAAGATATGAGTCGGGTATTGGGTATAAAAATGGTTGACTTTTATATCACACAGGTTGGTGAGAACGATTCAAACTTGAACAATAACGTAGCTAAATTTGTAGATATCGTATGTCCTGATATTCCTAAAGTGGCTCAACTTTTGGATGAACGGCACGGTCAGGTATTCGCACGAGTTCCATTAGAAAGACATTTCACTGGAAGTAATGGCACAATTATACGTGATAAACAATGGAAAAGTTTTAACAGGAAAACAAATTATTTTAATCCGATTTCCATCAAGAAGTTGGACTTTAAAATCTATGAAGAACAAGATGACGGAGATTACACGTTACTACAATCTGATGCAAAATGGTATATGGTTCTCGAGATAACAACTGTGAATGTAAAAGAAAAACCAAAAGACCGAGAACTTCAGATTTTGATAGCACTTGAAAAGTTACTCAAAAAAATCGATGTGTTGAATGAAAATGTTCAAAAGCTTCCCGACAAACCTCCAGAAGAAATCCAAAAGAAGTACTCATTCGGTCTCCTAGTGCTTCTTCTATTATCAATACTTGGTGGTTTCATGGCGTGGGTAAATAAAACAACACCCACCTAAAGTTCGTCAAACGCTTCATCCCCGTAGAGTTCCTCCAACGTTCCGAGGATCTCGTGTAAGTCGGATAACGTCGACTTGGTAGATCTCAAACTCCAAGTGGTAAGCAACTTGAGTTTTTTCTTCGCACACTTACACGTATCAATTTCATGACGCATCCGTTCAAGTTTAACTGTTTCCACTATCTGGTATTTTTTAGATCTTGGTTCCACTTCCGATTTGGGGTTGATTGCGTATTTATGCCCCCGTTGATTGTTATTGGACGAGTTGTAAATACGGGTGGGTGTATAGCTGGTAGCCAACATATATATACATTTATGGTTTAATCCTTAAGCGACAACCTTCTTTTTCGTGGTGGCGCTAGATTTCTTAGCAGGAGGGGGGGTGGGGGTAGTTTTGGTAGTTTGTTTGGGTTCACTAACAGTAACCGGACCGCGTTCACCTTGGGGGCCAGGGGGGCCTGCAGGGCCAGGGGGGCCCATCGGACCGATACCACCCTCACCACCAGCACCAGCATTGTCTACGATCTTCAAAAGAAGGGCAAACAGACGATTCTTGTCTACACGGGGGTGCTCCATTTCCTGGACAATTTCTTCACGTAAAGAACTCATAGTAATATATTTAAAAGCAATATTTGTTTTTAACCTAATGATCATAGTTGGCCCCTCCTTAGTGAGTGGGATAGGGCAGCACGCGATGAAGTACAGTAAACTATTTGGGGGGGAATACTATTGTATCGGGAGTCAGCTTCCTGAAGTGGAACACGCTCTCGTTTTTCTTCTTCCCATATCAGGTCATCTCCAACACTTGGAATATATACGATCCCGTGTGAAGAACGTAGCCTGTATGACGGTGTGTGAAACAGAAACTGTCCACCGGGATTACGGTTTAATCATGGAGGAGTTTAAAAGGGTCGCGGTTCCGAGTGAATTTTGTAAAAGGGTCCTCTCTAGACAGTTTCCAAATAATGAATTCTACGTTATTCACGCCCATATACCAAAAGCGAAGGAGAAACCGTATGTATTTTATCACATAGGGAACATCGCAGATCCGCGTAAGAATTTTAGGGAAGTTTTGAGAGCGTTTATACGTCTGAACGAACCTAATACACGCCTAGTCGTAAAAGCCACCTGCACTCAAGATATGGATATACGACTACCACGTGTAGAAGTCATAAATGGAATGGTGTCTGAGGAAAAACTAAACGCAATTCACGACACTTCAGACTGTTACGTCAGTTTTTCACACTCTGAGGGTGTTGGTATGGGCGCTGTAGAGGCGGCTATTCGTGACAAGCCGGTGATAATAACGGACTATGGTGGCGCTCCCGAGTATATCAAGACACCGTACTTGATTGATTGTGAACTCGAAAAGTTGGAGAAGGATGATTTCCTATTCCAAAAGGGGATGGAATGGGGGAAACCGAATTTCGATCAACTTTTAGAGTACATGACTGACGCGTATACGAAAAGAGTGCGCTTCGTGGATCACACATATACGAGGGAATTAGTCGGGAGGGAGAACGTTTCAAAGGAGTTCCTCGTGAATATATTGAGTACCCAAAGTGACAAGGCCGATGATGATAGTGGAACTCATTAACATCTCCTTCTGGCGAATGACTGAGAGTGTTATGTCGTCGACGAACTCAACACCCGTGGGTTTTTTCAATAGAATGGGGACGAGTGTGCAAATACTTATGTAAAGAGCCATCGAAATTATTACAGGTCTAAGACTATCCTGATCTAACATTGTTCTGTACTACACGTGGATTTTATTTTGACTCCAATCTCATTTTTATCAATAATCCTGTGTTTTTTACAGAATTCATCACACACAGCCTTGAATGAGCACGGCTTCCCAGTCATTGTAGTGGCAGCACATAATTTTCTCGCGTTGCGTTGTACGTTGATAGTTTCGGGTGGTTTATCGAGCACGATAATTTGTCGTTCATTTTTTTTCTTCTCATGCAACTTGTAGGACATCTTACATTTCCAAGTTGCATCAGCTAGGTTGTAACATGCATCATTTGGTTCACTGAGACGATACATTTTTGTCGCATCAGTGAGGCATTTCTGCCAGATTTCGTCACGGATGACTTCCATTTTTAAATTAAAATTTAATTTAATTCATGTTCACTTAGGTCTTCAAGCTTCACCCCCTATTTCCGCCAAATATACGTCAACTTGACCAACAAAACCTGGATTATTTTTAGTCGTTTTTTTGGTAACCATATCTTGGACGTTTACGACATGTTCAGTAAATTTCATTACATCTATGCCAGTTGCATTGTGAATCTGTGAATTACTAGCTATATCTTTGAGGGCGTACAAATACGCCGCTGCGTAATTCGCGTGTAGGACCGCGATCATCGGAGATTTATCCTGTTGGGCAGCGGTCGCGTAACGAGCAGACTGTCTGACAAGTTTGTCGATGGAGTGTGTGATACCCCTAGTCTTGTTCTGCATCATGACAATCAACACGAATACTGCAACAAAAAGGTAAAAGTACATCTCTCTTTATTTTACTGTATATTTTTATCGTTGAGATAAAATGTGTCCCCTTTCTGAACGTAAATACCGTCAAGAACACCCAAGTGAAGCCCTCTTTCGATGGCGGACTCTAAAGTGTAGTCATATTTATCAGCTAGGACCTTCTTGATATATTCAAGGGTTGCTTTCTCATTATTTAATGATGCCCGTTTACAGGCCTTCATGATCAGATCCCAGGGTGGTCTTACGGTGGTCGTAGTTCGAGCCATATGTTATAGATTCACCAATATCCTTATACCCCGCTTCCTCAGAAGATTTAAAAAAATGTACCCGTATATTAATGGCAGGAAAGGACTCGACGACTGCGATCATTGTAATTGTGATAATGATGGTGACAATTCTTGTAATTGGGTCTGGTTGGTATCTATTAAGTGACGACGATGAGAAAGAAGATGACAAAAGTGGTGAATGTAATGGACCAGATGTAAATGCTGTCTATGAGTACGATGATGATGAAAACTGTGTCAGAATCGGTTGTAAAACCGGATATTTTGATGATGGCGGTTTTTGTATCGAGCGGCGAAATTTTTCAGAAGAGCTTTACGAGGGTACGGACTGTGTGATAGATGGTCATACACTTCATACGTGTGAACTTAAAGTGAATGGAATCTGTGGTCAAGTGGGTGGTGGGAGTCAATTGAGAGAACCAAATATTACAGAGGACGCTATTGGAAGCGGGTCGTGTGAAGCAGCTGATTATGTAGATTGTGTTGTTACATGTCCAGAAACATGTAAAGTCACGGATGACAATTATACCACTCCAGAGGGTGCGTGTATGGCAAATGGCGTTGAACTTGGCCAGGACTCAGGATTTTGTGGTACAGGGACTCAAGCAAGAACTCTCGATACAACTAATATTGATCTAGAGGGAACTGGATTTGATACAGTTGAAGATTATTTAGACTATGCAAACCCTAATGATATATGTGCAGCCCAAAAACCGGTTGTATCAGGTCCATGTTTCATAGATTGTGCAGAAGGTCTGACAGATGTCGGTTGTGGCTCTATACAGGAACAAGAATATATCAAAGATGAATTCGGGAACGCTGTATGTTTTGATAAAGAGGAAGCCGAAAAGTATATACGAGGTGAGCTACTGCAAAAACCGAAAAGACTCCCGGTGATACTTGCATCAGCTGCAAGGAATGTGGACGGGACTTATGATGTTGAAGGTAAGGTACCTGAATCTGATAGAGAGGGTTTGCGTATCTTATATCGGTCTGATCAGGGAATTTCATTTGAATCTATGGTGAAAAATGATTGTACTTTGTATTCAACTGAAGCATGTCAAGCACCTAGGGAGTCTGTGGATTGTTCGATTGGTATTACTAGTACTGGGGATTGTTTGTCTACTGGGTGTGAACGACTGGGGCGGAAAACGTTAAGTTACGGTATCACTACATATCCATTTGGATCAACAGAAGGAGTACCGAACTACTGTGAAGCATACGATTCGGTAGGGTATGATTCTGGAGGATGTCAAATGGGAGGACCATGTCCCGTGGATTGTGTTCAGACTGAGTTTACAAATGTTAGTGGGTGTATTAGTGATGGAAGGCAGAGACAGGAAAGAACTACAGAGACCTTCCCCAAACATCAAGGGGAAGATTGTGGACCCGAGGAACAGTTTGTTGATTGTGACTTCGGTACCTTCGATCGGTTCAATGACGACAAATTCTATATAGTAGGTGGATTTACAGAGCCCACATATCCAAATGATGACGCACCTCGGCTAAAAAATGGAATATATGTGGGTGTAGGACCCCTGACATCTGATGTCAAGTTGCGAACTTGGAGTGCAAAAAGAGATTCTTTTACATTAGACGGACCTTTGACCAATGTCAGTATCAAAGCAGGGCAATTAGGGTATTGTAGCAGGTTTGGATTTTGTAACTACGACAAGAACTCAACATATTATACAGGTTGGACATTCAAGAAGCAAAATGGTGGTGGGTATAAAATAATCCCTAATAACAAACCTAATCAAAGAGTTACAATTAATATTTGGAATGATGTTGAGATTATAGAGACAGAAATTACAACCCCGGGGGGTGCGACTTTCCCAAGAGGTGTAGAAGATGGTTGGGATGATATTTTTTACTTGGAAAAGGTGTCATAAACCTTCTCCTTTATCTTTGGTTTGGTCGTCTCTTGAGGTTTAAAAAATGTATTGTAGGGACACCCCCTACACCTTCGATGTCTCACAGCACAATCAATACGGATAGGTTTTACCATACACGGTTTGCTCAAGGCTTGCATTCTACATTTGAATCGGTACTCTCTTTTAACTCGCGATACTCTGAAGCTTTCTTAGGCGTTTTACAAATCACGTCACCACAGTGGTCCCTATTCTGATAGACAGAATTAATGGATGTTGAAATTTCGTTACATGACTTCAAATTCCAACGTCCAAGCATAGGTTTTTCCACTCGAACGAAAAGGTCATAGACTTTCTTGAACATTATATATATTACATTACTAACTTTTAAACTAACTATCACTAAGACGCACGACTCTGCGCACGAAGTTCATCGGCTTCGATGCGACGCAGTTTTTTTATCACATCATCTGTCTGGGGTTGCTTTAAAAGTTCTTCCCTGAGTTTTTCACGTTTTTCGCGATTCTGTCGTCGCCTCCTCTCGTTATAGTCAGCCCTCGACTGTTCAGAACGAACATTATGAACATACGTCCCCTTTTCATAAAGTTCTTTCATCAATCTGTTGGGTTCCACAAGCTCGGGTAATCGTTGTACTACACGTTCAGAGATGCCATGTGTCGCATTGTAAACTTTCCTTTGTTCTTCAATTTCACGTATGGCTTCATCCTTATCTTCAAATGACCTCTTCCACCAAGTGTCTTCATTATGTTGAATCCTCGCAACCCACCTTTTGTTCGTCTTACACCAATTAATACCACGGAATCCCGATGTATTATTTGAGTTTAGGTTTGCTCTGTGGGCCACATTCGCACCTTTGGTTAGTACTCTGAGATTACACCTCCTATTATCGAGAGTGTCCCCATTAATGTGATCAACAACCCTATTTGGATTATCGTCTAAACCCAACATCAAAAACCTATGAAGACGAATCTTTCTTCTACCACCTGGACAGTTGAGCCAATCCGCTGTAGCATAATCATTTTTTGCACCACTTAAAAACCAACTCGGCATCTTTCCAACGTATAAATCGTAATCCTGTGCATCAATGGCGTATGATACACCCTCAAGTCGTTTAGATTTGAAAGGCACGATGACATAGTCTGAACTCATGGTTTAGTATATAATATACGGGTCTATCCTTTAAGTCAGTTTAACCCCCCTTTCGCGATAAAAAATTAGGATATTTGAGTATCTTAATTTAAATGATGGTATATACGAGTAATTATACTAAGACCAGGTGCTTATACAACGACCAGATGCTTAGTTGGAGAAGGCCAAACCGCCCATACCGCTTTGTATGCGGAGGACGTTGTAGTTGGTGGCGAACATGTGGAGGTTGGTCGCGTTACCCGCCCCGGCGGTGACGATGGCAACCTGCGCGTTATCGATGCGCGAGAAGTTGCAGGTACCGGTGGGCTGATGTTCTTCGGGCTTGAGCGCGAAGGAGTACGAATAGACACCGGGCATGGGGCAGCCGGAGTGGTGGTTGAAGGGCTGGACCTGGTTGAAATACTTGGAACCCTGCTCCTTGAAGCGGTCCTGGCCGTTGAGGACGAGCTTCATGGAGGTCTGGACACTTTGCGCTTCCTCGGTCCAAGCCTCACGATCGGCGTGACCCGCGGTGAGAACAACGGGGGCACCGGTAGCGGCGGAGATGGGGAGCGCACCGTCACCGACAGTGGTTGCCACGTCCACGGGACCAGACGAGAGGACGACCTTGGTCGCCGAACCAGCAGCCTTACCGAAGTTCCACAGGGAATCAGCAACGTCGGAGGCACCGGAGTAGCACCACACCAATTCCTTAACGGGGTGGTTGTAGGAGAGGCGGATCTGCTTGGTGCCGCTGGCGTCAACACTGTCAACGCCAGTGTGCTGCACCTGTTCGATCAGGTATTCGTGGCCCTTCTGCGCAAATCGGCGGCGCTCTTCGGTGTCCAGGTAGATGTAGTTGGCCCACACCTTGAATGTCTTGTTGAGGTAGGTTTCCATGTCGGAGGCCAAATCGAAATCGATGCGGACCTCATGGTATTGCAGCGCAATCAGAGGCAAGTAGAGACCGGGGTTGCGGTTGAAGAAAAACATCAAGGGCAGGAAGACCTTGCTGGTACCAACCGCAGAGGTGAGCTTACCGTAACTAGCCTTCTTGGCTTCATCAAGGCTGAGCTCAGTGTAGAGCCTCCACCACTTCTGGTATTGCTTGTCAACACGTTGACCACCGATCGACAATTCGACCGAAGCGATCGCACGTTCGGCGACCCAGCAAGCACCACCACCGGCAGCGGCGTTGGACTCGAGTTCGACGTACATGTCACCGACGAGATCACCGTTACGGGCGACAGTCACGGAGACGCGGCCGGAGTTGCCGGCGTTACCGTTGAGGGTTTGTTCTATGTTCTCCATAGCGAAGTTTGTGTGACGCTTGTATTTCGCTGCGAAAAAAGTTACCTCCGGATTTCCGGTAAGGTAGACGTCTTGGGCGCCGTAGGCGACGAGTTGCATGAGACCACCGGCCATTTTGAGAGTTGTTGTACTATACACGGAGAAAATAATTCTGGCGGACAACTGCGACTTTCCGCGATCAAATTTTTCTCGGTCTAGATAAAATGTCCATCCCTCCTGAAGATATCGAAGAAGGTGAAATTATTCCCCAAGACGAAGTTGAGGATTTAGAAATGTCTACTGATGACGAGCTCATGGAAATTGAAGATGAGGACGAGGATGATGAAGTGGACCTAGTATCCCTGATGACTTCACTTCTCGCGACTGAAGATGGTGAGACCATTTGCACCGCACTGGTGACAATCGGTCAACAAATCCAAACCCAAAATAAAATACTAATTAAAATTTTGAGTGAAATTAAAAATTAAAATCAATTAGAGAGAAAAAGTATATATATTATAAATGGAGGAAACTCACTTCATCGATAAGGAGCCAAACAGATTTGAGGCAGTGATGGAACTGCAAACACGGCCTATCCAATCGATGAAGGAAGATGAAGTTTTTAAAGTCGTTGAGATTTTTGAATATGTTTGGGATCTCAGGGCGGGTGATTTTAGAAATTCTCGAGAGCTTGGCTATAGGCAATTCTTACACGATGATGGCTGGGACAGTCACGGAGACCCAATCGCAGAAAGAATCATGATCAAAGACATAAAATGTGCGAAAGAAAGACAGAGGCGCTATCTAATGGAATTGAGAAAGCGAATGGGTGAGCTTAGTATCAAATCCAAAGAAGACGATAATGGTATCACCCTACTCAAACGTGTGAACAACGTGGTGAGACAGTTGAAGGATGGATACGACAATGTTCGGAGACATTACAATGCATTTGAACGTGTGGTGAATCCAACTGCGCAACCTCTCATAAGTTCCTTTACTGACCCGTGCGCGATGGACGAAGATGAAATTGAAGCTTGTTCGGCGTATCAAAAATGCATTATTCACTCCCTAGAAGAAGCCCAAAAGTTGGGATATCGTCGTTACAGGGATTACTGTTATAAGGAAATCACGACACCCGACGGATTTGGAACTCGAGCTTGGGTGCCCAAGTCTGAAATTTCATCGTTCATTTATTCCCTCGCCCCTAAAGATGATGAGTTGAACAATTGGAAAAACTTCACAAGCAAAGGGAACATCTACAGGGATGTTACAAATCATCTCACCAACTGTATCGACCAACAGTTTCCCGCTATCGAGAAAAGACGACAGGTGTGGTCGTTCAAGAATGGGGTATTCATCGGTAAAGAGGACGGACCCCAAAATGACGGTCATCCCACGTGCAAGTTCTACCCATATGACAGTGCCGACTTTAGAGTATTAGACCCGACCATCATCGCTTGTAAGTATTTTGAACAGGAATTTGTTGATTATTCTGGGGTTGAGGATTGGTATGACATTCCTACACCCACTTTTGACAAAATCCTCGAGTATCAGGAGTTTGAGAAGGACGTGTGTAAGTGGGCGTACGTTGTGGGAGGCCGTCTTTGCTACGATGTCGGTGACTTGGACAAGTGGCAAGTCATTCCATTTTTCAAGGGTATTGCGAGATCTGGTAAATCGACTCTCATCAACAACGTCTTTCAGAGATTCTATGACACGAGTGACGTGAAGACACTGGGCAACAACATTGAAAGGAAGTTTGGTCTTTCTGCCATCAAGGATGCATTTATGTTTGTCGCACCAGAGGTGAAGGGTGATCTTGCCCTGGAACAGGCCGAGTTTCAGTCCCTCGTGTCAGGTGAGGGGATCGCGATAAATATCAAAAACAAACAGGCGGTTTCCTTACCAAACTGGAAGGTTCCTGGCATCTTGGGTGGTAACGAGGTTCCCAATTGGAATGATAAGTCTGGGTCAGTCCTGCGTCGTATTCTCCCTTGGAACTTTACGAAGCAGGTCCAAGAGGCTGATCCACACATGGACATTAAACTCAATGCTGAACTCCCAGCCATCCTCCAGAAGTGTGTTAGGGCTTACTTGGATTATTCCGCAAAGTACAGTAACCGTGACATTTGGAATGTCGTGCCCAAATACTTCAAGACCATCCAAAATCAGGTTGCCATGGTGGCGAATACACTTCATCACTTCCTCAACTCGATCCGTGTTGTCAAGGAAGAGGATAAGTTTGTCCCAGAAGATATATTTGTCCAAGCTTACAACTCTCACTGCGCTAGGAGTTTGAAGGGTAAGAAGCCTGACCTATTCAATCCTGATTTCTACGTGGGACCTTTCAGTACATACGGTATCACTGTGAAAGTTGAATCAGTGAACTACAAGGGTAGAGATTATCCTACTCAAGCAGTATTTTATGGAGTTGACGTGATCGAGGAGGAACTTACAATCGGAAACAACCACTAAAAAAATATAATATATAGTAATATGAGCCAGTCAGTCAAAGAATTTGTGAGACAATCTGGAGTCGACGTGCAACGTGTAGACCCACACACGTTCAGGGATGTTCCTAGACCTAGAGGTACTTTCAGACGCTTTGAAAATAGTAACAATGAATTTAATAACAAAAAAATAATGCCCCCGATTCCATCACGACTCAAGATAAGTAACTTAGAACCATATTTTTATGATCCGTTTTCCCATTGTGGTCAGTTTAGAGTCAACGGTGTATTCAATATGCAAGGTCTATCCAATCACTTTAAACAGTATGGCCGCGTGTCTTATGAACCTGAGCGCTCACCCATACTTTATGTGCTAAGGGACGATCACACTTTAAACATAATTAAGTCAGGGAACGTACAAATAGTACACGCCAAAACCCCTGAACGTTTACGAGAAGCTTATCAAATTACACGTCAGATGCTTTTGAGAGCGTTCGAGGCTGGTAATATTCAGGTGAGAGAAAACAGAAAGCGTAAATATAACAGGTTGGAACGTCTACCAAAGACAGAGCTCGTAGATATCGCTAAAAGGCGTGGTGTAAAAAACTTTAGGGTCGGAAATAGGTTTGCGACGAGATCAGAAATCTGTGATATGATGAATAATACCACCCCAGTGGTTAGGAAAAAGCGTGTCAATAAAAATAAGATACGTGAAAAAACTATGAAGAAACGTGGTCTAGATGACAATTCTATCCGTAAACAAATTGAAAATGAGTACGGCTCTACATGGATGAAGCGTTACAAGCCAAATCTCACTAGGGATATTCAAAATGTCAAAAAAGCAATGAATACTCTTAAAACCGATAAGAGCACCGCCCTACCCTTCAAGGGTGACGTCCAAAAACTTGAGAAGGAGATGGTCAATTCGTGGAAACGTCAAAGAGTAGACGTATTAGAAAAGAAATACCTCATGAACAAAGCTAGCGTAACCGGTATTCCCCACAATTTACGCAACAGTTGGAGAAACTACTATTCAAACGTGGTCATGAACCGTGTGGGAAAACCCTCTACTACAGTGGAATTGAGAAAGAAATGGTTAAAGCGGAGAAACAAATGATTAAAGTTGAACATATATGTATTTAAAAGTAAGTTGTAAGTACATACACAACCCCACAACACCTAATTGATATGCGGCTACAAACCACATATGAAATACCACAAGTGGAAGAAAAATGAGACTAGACGCGATTCCATGTATCACTACCTGAATCGTAGCGTGTGACTGTCCTGTAACCACCACTGTTAAAGTCGTTAACATAAAGATCGCGTTGACGATATCGATAACTCTGAAGAACGATGTCATTATGAACAAACTTATGTAAAAGAATATACTAGTCGCTACCTTTCCCATTTCACAAAACTTAGTACCAGTTATACGAATTTCCCCGGGTCTCGTGGATGGCTCTTGGGGTAGTTCCGGTGGTGGAACATCTTCATTAAAGGCTATTGCAACTGAACCATCCGGTCGTTCCACAATCAAGTGTCTATCCATACAAATGAAGAGCTTTTATTGTTTAAGTCTTCCTCAACAGTGAACTCTTCTGTTCACAGTCTTTCCCGGCTCTGCCAACTGTTTTAGATGAATCGTGTGATGATTGAAATTATACTTGGGGAATGTTTCTTTTATTTTTTTTGAAATACTGTTACCCTGCAGAGAGTATGGAATCCCCGTGCAGACAGCCTTTTGTTCGAGACCCAAGAGTTGATCTTCCATCAAGACAAATTCCTTCAACCTTTCACCACTTTCACCGTTGCGATGCATTTTTTCGTAGACATCTCTAGAAGCTCCATCACTGAGATAGAAGAAGTGTGAACCCTCCACTTCTTCTATTTTTGACCGCTTTTCATGCATGATGAAGAGGATCACAACGAATAATAATATGAGGTAGGTTGTCATATACTTCCAACCCAGATAAAAAAATGATTACGTATGATAGATGATATTCATTCTGATACTGTTGATACTCGTGTTTGTGATTCCATTTCTTCTCTACAAGAGAAAGATGGATACCATAGAGTTAAATTGTGATCTCAGTGCTCATGGTGGTCAGGTCACTAGAGGTGAAGGGTTTGTCATCATTGAAAACATGTTGTCACAGACATGTCGTCAAAAACTCGTTGATAAATTTTTGGTGAAAGCCAAGAAGAATAAGAATTTGAACGAAGATGTAAAGTTGAAATTTTATTCAAATGAATTCTTTTTGAAACAATTGTCAAACATCGTCGGTGAAGATTTGTATCCTGTGAATTCCCTAGATTTACAAAGATGTTGGATTAGGTATTACTTTGAGGGCATGAAATCCCAGTATTACGAAAATTACCACCACGATATCAAACGATACGGTCCAGAAGTCAAACAATATCGTCTAATCATTCCAATCCACGATACGAGTGACGCGATTTTTTCTATAGAGGGACGAGGAGAGTTCCGATTCAAAGAGAATATGGGTGTATTTTTGGAGGCTGACAACTGTTTACACAAAGTTGAGTTCAAGAGGGGTGAGAGACTTTTATTGATTATGGACTTTATAAACAAACCATGTGATGATCGTCTTAGTCACTACACATGTAGAGGTTTCGGGGGATACTTCAATTGGGCCCGAGACGTTTTGTGGAGAAACTTATCTTCTGCGTACTACAAAGTTGCTAATTCCTGATGATCATTTTGATATTTAAATATTTTCTTATGATATACTAAATATGTACCCCTACATCATCGCTGCAGTCACATTGGTAATTTTACTGGGCGCCCTCGTATATTACTATCTTAGAAACAAGAAGGAAGAACCAAAAGCACAGGCCTCTCCAGGACCCTCTCCAGGACCCTCTCCAGGACCCTCTACAGGAGGAGATGAGATCATTATTACAAATGGGGGCTCCAAATTTGGAACCCCAAATTCAGGAACAGAAACCTACATTTCGATGCCACTTGCAGAAAATTGTTACGGGGGAGATGGCGACCCAAGTTTCTGTAGTGACATTACTCCAACAACAGAAATGAAATACGTGTTAGACATAACGGGTGGAGGCATTGATAATTATACGGGTGGTTTTAAGACATCATTTAACACCGAGACAAATCTGTGCGCAGATGGAACTAGGGATTGTGTATACGAAGAGCAGTTTGACGAGAATCGTAAATTAATAGGAATTAAAAATTCAAAAGGTGAAGATTTTATTCAAAAGTTTATTGATGGTATATACTCCGGTGCATTGGACATCGATACAAACGTGCGTGCAGGTGATGATATAGAATTTAACCTTAGAGAAATGTTTAAATCAATGACAAATTTTGATACGACTACCGGGAAATTACTTATGAATGACATGTCATGGGAAGCCTTGTCAGGGGCCGAAAATCCTACAGTCATAGAAATAATTCCAGGTAACACTCGTGATGATACAGTTATTGATGGTAAGGTTAAAATGCCAGTTGGTCAAATGATTATGTTAATAATCATATACTATTACGTCAACGACCTCCCCAAACCAACCATTAAACTTGATCTCTCTTCTGAAGATACTTATGGTCAGGTACATCAGCGTATTGGATCTATTATTGACAATGAATATCTTCTTACCGTATTAGATGGATGTGGCCGTACCTCATCTGATCCCCAGTACGGTCTTCCCTCGTGTGGATCGATTGAATCTATTACTGATGATGGTAGATGCAAGTTTCCAGCACATTGGGGAGAACCACCTTTCATAGAAACCGCAGATATTGTAGAGTTTCCGGAAGAATGGAAACAGTACTGTTGGGGTTTAGGTAACATGGGGGGGAGTTCAACCAAACGTAACTGGATTCAGAAAAACTTTGATAATGATAAAGACCTTTACCGGATTCAGTGAAATGTGGATCCCTCACACGAGTTTTGAGAGATCATTGATTTTTTGGAGGATGTTGAAAAATTTGTAAACCGAATCAACCTCCTTGGGGTTCACGATCTCAAGTTCAATCTGATACGATGCTTCTTCTTCTGAATCCATATCAGCATTATCACCAGAGGATATGGTCATGTCGATGCTCAGGTTCTTTCTCACGAAGGAGTGTCTCGTTTTATTCCGCTTTCTATCCATCTCGTAGTCCCCAGAAGTTTGTATTTCCCTAGCGATACAAAACCTGACGTCTAGGGGTAAATTGCCATCAACGAAATCTTCCTTGTGAACCTTAATCTTTTGTATCATTTCCTGCTCTCCACTCTCTTCATCACTAGTAATTCTAATACTGTTAGAATCACTGTAATACACTTCAACAGTTTTTGAATTTTTCTCCTCCCACCCATCGTATTTCCTTAGGGCTTTTAGGACCTTTTTCCATACATCTTTACCCACGTTGGTGTCGAAGAGGGATCCATTATGTCTACCAAGGCGAATCTCTACTTCGATATCCCCCTCATTTTTGTGAGTTTCAAAAAATGGTAGAGTCTTGTCCACGATTGTTTGGATGTTCATCATTATACTGATGCGTCTTTCCCTTAAGTGTTTAATCTTAATAGAATTTAATGAAGGGTCTCGAAAACCAAGGAAATACATGTTACTTCAACACAGCTCTCCAATGTATGCTCTATATACCTGTGTTATCAAATTACTACATAAGAAATCCATACGAGGGGGGGTGCACATTTACCAGGGTATACTGTGATTTGACAAAAGTATATTGGACAAAGGGACGAGATCAAGTAAGTGTATCTGACTTACTTACCCTATTCAAGGAAAAGTTCCCTCGGTTCAAATCGAATGAACAACACGATGTTCAAGAGGCTATTCTATGTATCTTAGATATCCTCGAGAGGTCTACACCAGAAATCAAGAAATGGTTTTACGGAAAGAAAGTTCAGGAAACTGTATGGCCTACAGGGAAATCAACAAATGAAGAAGAGTTTAGTATTCATTTGGTGACATCCTCGGGGAAGGATTTGGGTCAGATTCTATCTAAAAGTACTGATTGGAACGTCATAGACAATTACGTCGATGACAGTGGGAAAAAACATAACGTAGCCACTACACGTATGGTATTTTCCCAAGTTCCCCAAATTCTCATGATTTCATTCGACAAGAAAAGTCACATCCAAATTTTAGAAAAGTTGATCATCGAAAACAAACAGTACGATCTCATTTCTACAGCGATGCACGTCGGTGATCAAGACGACGGACACTACGTCAGTTTTGTGAAGAGAAGAAATAAATGGTTTTTGATGAATGATGAACATATGGAGGAACAACAATTACCTGAAGAGGGTGGGTTTTACCTCATGGTGTACAATCTAAAAACTCCTTCATCTCTATGTTCTCCTTAATGTTGACGATGGTTCGATAAAACGTGCGCCTGTTGTTGGGGTGGGTCTTGTCTGTTCTCCTCTTTAGGGGTTTCCACCACATTGGGGATTCCCAAGTCATGTACATACACTCAACTATGGACCCATCCTCCATCCACGGTTTATTTTGCATCTTATCGTGGGGTATCTCAGACTCAAAAAACAACTTTCCCTTCTCTTGGACGTATAATCTCCACGCGTATTTCCCCTCTTTATACCCGGGTGTTTCTCGTGAAGGTTCCCACTTTACGAGAAAGTCTACCGTATTCTTTTCACACGGTTTCCATTTAAACATAGTCTCGTGTGTACCTATCCGTATGGGTTCATTGACAGGTGTAAACACGAGTCCGTCTATATTTTGTTGAACTGTGGGGAGGTATTCATCCATAAACTTCCCAAAATCCTTCATCGGGTGGAAATTTTTACACTTCAACCTGTACTTGTCTGTCTTCATACAGATCAAAGACTTCATCATCACCTTGCAGGCGTCCATTCGCTTATGTAAATCGAGATTCCAAACCATCTCACCACAAACAATCACGGCGTCGTAAATCATTAGGACGTTCTCGTAGAGTTCACCATCTAGAATCGTCCCCTCGTAGGCGGATTTCTTAAGGTTTATGGGAACCTCAAGCATTTTAAACGAACGATTGACGAGGAACGACTTCTTTTTTCCCTCATACATCAGTGCTACGAGCATATGTCTCTCTCCGTCTGTTTTCTCACAAACAACGTAGCTTCCACCCCTCAAAATTGGGAAATGTTTACGTTCAACTGAAATCGGTTGAGGACCGGGAAAGTATTCCCTACTACCCCACACCTTGTGGATGTAAGACACGACATATTTATAAAGAGGGGATTCCACCTCTATAGACATGTTATAATTTCGAATAAAACCTTTAATTCACTTTTACACTCGCCGCGTTCATTATATTACTTATACATTCGTGTGTGTGTGTTTGGATCAACTTAGATGCCGAAAATGCATACATTTTAACTCCTTGTTCCTGAAAATATCGAAACATATCTGGACGAAGTTTCCAAGTCCCCTTCTTCGTGGGTTTGATCTGTTTTATGATCGTTTTGGGTATCATAACCCAAACCTTGGCACTGGTAGAAACAACCTTGTAGAAATTTGGTGCGGTTTTGTTTCCCAAGACGGTGTCGAATTCGAGACCCATTTGGGAGACGGGTTCTTTTGAATCGCTTTTAACCTTTTCTTTGAACATTTCCCAATTAATTCCATCCTTGACACCTGGAAAAACCACACATCCAGAGCTGTCACTTATTTCCAAACACTGGTTCAAAGATGCATCATCTACACCGATACCAAAATCGATGAACAATATCCTTTCATATTTTTTCATGCATCTTTCTATAATTTCAATTTTATCCAAGGGGTCATCCCTAACATATATAATTTGGTTATCGACTGAGTTTTGTAGACATTTAATATTTAATTTCAAAATTGAGTGTAAAGTCTTGACGTGACACGATTTTGATCTAGTAACGATAATAGATACTAACTTCATACATTTCATTACAATTTAAGCCTTAAGCCTTTCATCCAAACAACCACTGAAGGGTAAATTTCCAACGTGTCCCAACGTGGTGTTCACATCTGCAAATATCTTACCACCCACCTGTTGCCATCTTCTACAAAACGCATAATCCTCTGACAGATAACGACGTGATTCTGGATCTATCATACAATCGAAGGCTGCGTGATAGTCATCGAAGTCCCTGTTTTGGTGGTCATTTTTACACCACAGTTCAGGAAATTTCTCCTCCAACTGTTTGAAAACCGATCTACGGATTAGCATGAAACCCGTAGGACCGTCTAGAACTTCAACGAAACCATCCACGATGCTTCGTTTATTCGCCCCTATGTTAACAACGAGACTCGACGAAAGCATCGCCATGTCACGGTCGTCACCAGCCTTGATGGCATTGGCGGCTTGATCCCACATGACAACCTTTTTGGGATAACACGCAACTGAAAGATCGTGTCCCGATTTTACAAGACGGAGAACAGCGTGGGGGTCAAAATCGATATCCGCATCGATGAACATTAAAAAATCACAATCCGTTTTCTGCATGAAACGTCCAACTGACACGTTGCGAGCTCTATGTACGAGTGATTCATTTTCAGTTGTATCAATCATCAATTGAATACCCTCTTTTAGACATAAAACTTGAAGTTTAATTATACTAGACATATACGCTTCCAAACACAACCCACCGTAGCATGGTGTTGAGAGAAAAACCTTAGTCATATTCTATTTATAGTCTTTTGACTCTAAGTCTTTTTTTATAATAGCGTGAATCTTGTTTAATGTTGGTATTGACACTGAACATTTATCACACAGTTCATTCTTTGTCACTCTGTGACCAATTACAATATAAATTATAGCTGCTGCGACACTCGATGGAGTTTTACTCATCAATTGTACACAATCTTCAGTAACGTCACATAATTTGATACACTTCAAACGCTCTTCTTTCTTCACTTCAAAAGAATTGAGAAGACGTTGCATAACGTCAAACGCTTTGGTCACGTAATTTTTTGTAGTTTTACCCAAGATATTATCTTTGAACATCTGCGTCGTACGACTAATATCCTTGGACAGAATACCAAACATGTCGGCGATTTCTTTGGTTGTTCTGGGGTGCTTAGCGAGTCTACACGCGTATAAAACACAGTTGGCTTTCATACCTAGACGCACCGCACCACGAGTCAATTTTTCTTCGTTGAATTTTTTATACATCATTTTAGCATCTTTGAGAACAGTTCCCGGTAGGGAAGGACAAGCCTCGTCGATATCACGGTACGCGTGAAACAGCGCTCTATCTCTGTGGTTCATAGACATATGAAAGTTGATTTTAGCCATCCGTTTGTTCTCGTAAGAAGAAAAACCCTTAGTAGATATGATGGTTCCCTTTCCCCAATTTTGGGAAAAGAGTTCTGGGTTAGGGTTTGGATTTCCACATCTCGAGGGATCGTTTACTTTACCGTCGTCGGTAATTCCACTTGTCCACTCGGGTGCTTCATCTATGAAATTGTCATCAACCAAACCACAAGTTGTGCAGACAGGTAATCCTTCTGGGCTGATGACCTTCACACCTGAACATTCTTTACATAAATGAGTATTGATTTGCTTTTCTTCAGTTTTTTTGGGTAATAGGGTGTCTAAATCAGACCATATAGTTGCTAGCATTTTGTTTATCTTTTATCTACATTTGATATTTAACTTAGGTTCTTAACGCGCAGCTCGATTGATTCAATCGTTTCTTTGAAACTGCGACCCCCTGAGGTCGTTGGCTCCCATTCATTCCATTCCTTGTCAATCTCATGGTGACCAGGGGGTAATTGTATGGCCATTCCCTCAATCTCTGTGTCTGACACCAAAAACCCACTCAAATCAGTGTCTGAATCGACACCGTCGTCGTATATGTCACTATCGACGTCTTCCACGTCTATTTCAGAATAACGCACAAATAAATCTGTCGCTAAAGATTTCATTTCGAGATCTTCAAACGTGGTTCCAGTTGGGTAGTGTTCCATGACACTTTCATACGGAGCTGGACTCATGTCACTCTCGTCTAATTTGTAGACACATGCGGATTTGTAAAACATCTCAGTTGGATTGAGATAATACATTCCAAGAGTCAGGCCGGTGTTCATCCCAACCACCCCGTACATTTCCTCCTCAATTCCTTCTTCGTTTACTAAAATTTTCACTATATCATTTTCATTTATTTCTTTTGGCACAATCATGCTTAGAGTTTTCAGACAAAATATTATCACTGATAATATCACAGATGAGGGTTAAGATTTATTCGAAGGAGGGTTGCGAATACTGCGATCATGCAGTCAAGTTGTGTGAATCGGAAAATATCGAGTACGAAAAAATTATCATAGACAAAGATGAGTTGAAAAAAATTTGTGAAAAACCTTTCACGTCCTACCCTCAAATATTCATTAAGGAACGTCACGTTGGTAGCTACTTTGAATTTCAGGATTACATGGAGGATGAGTACGAGCCTATCTTGGAAGAAACGTTGGACAGGTTTACAGTGTTTCCTCTCAAGTACCCAGACCTTTGGGAACTTTACAAAAAGGCACAGATGTCTAATTGGACGGCTGAAGAAGTAGATTTGTCCAAAGATTTGGATGACTGGAAAACCCTAAATGACAACGAACAGAAGTTCATTAAATACATCCTAGCTTTCTTCGCTGGTTCTGATGGAATCGTATTCGAAAACATTAACAATAACTTTGCGGATGAAGTGCAGATTTCAGAAGCTAGATCATTTTACGCTTATCAGTGCCACAATGAGATGGTTCACGGTGAGACATATTCAAAACTCATCGATAAGTACATCAAGAATCCTACTGAGAAGACACATCTATTTGAAGCTATCCAAACCGTCCCCTGTATAAAACGTAAGGCTGAGTGGGCGTTGAAGTGGTTCGACACTAAAACGAAAACATTTGCCGAACGTCTATTTGCGTTCGCCTGTGTCGAGGGAATCTTTTTCTCCGGAAGTTTCTGTGCGATCTACTGGTTGAAGAAGAGGGGTCTCATGCCCGGTTTATGCTTCAGTAATGAGCTCATCTCGAGGGACGAAGGACTTCATCAAGAGTTCGCAGTTGAATTGTTCAAACATCTACGTAACAAACCAAGCACTGACACGATTCACACGATAGTGAAGGAAGCGGTGGAGATTGAGAAGGGATTCATCCTAGATGCCCTGCCGTGTAATCTCATTGGTATGAATTCCGACAAAATGTCTGAATATATCGAGTACGTGTCTGATAGACTTTTGAAACAGTTGGGTCAGCCCCCCATCTGGGGATCCAAAAATCCATTTGATTTCATGGAAAATATCAGTCTCGATGGCAAAACGAACTTCTTCGAAAAAAGAGTGGGTGATTACGGAAAGTTAGACGATAACTCGGATGAAATTGGCTTTGATGAGGAGTTTTAATAGAATGATGATACTGTAAACATTTTACAATCAGTGATCCCGACTGATTGTAGAATTATAATTTATGATTTAAACGATTAATGAAACATTGTTCCTTCTGGGGATATGTCCATGGAACCGAGAGGTTTTGTCTCTTTCTCAACAAACTCTGGTTCAGCATTGGGAGTTTCCGACATACTCTTCACTTTTTTCTCACCCTTCTTACCCCCACAGGTAGACCCTTCCTTCTTACCCCCACAACCACAACCACTCTGCTTCTTCTTCTTGATGTTCATCATACCCCAAACAACCAAAATGAAAACGAATGAATGAAGTATGAGACCCCCGGTGGAGGGGCACCCCGTTGGTGTCGCTATACGAGACCCGAGGATAGATCGCATCAAACGAAACGTTTCAGGATTCGCAATCACGAAAAATGTCAAACCAGAAATGATGGAAGTGATCAGTTTCTCCTGTTGTTTCAACCCACCACAGCCACAGCCACAGTCTTTGAAAATACCCATGTTTATATAATTAATATTAATATTTTTTTTTCAGAAGTTGAAATAAAAACTTTTTTAAAAACAAAGTCAATTAGAATTTATTTTAGAACAAAAAGTATTTGAAAATAAAAATAAAAAATAAAAAAAGGATCACCTGATACACAAAGTATCGTTATATTCTCGTCACTAAATCGATATGTTCTTTAAGTGAATCAGATTTCCAATCGAGTATGTTTTTTCTACCTCGAACCAAGAAATAAAACTTTTTTAAAAGTCAAATCAATTAGAAATTATTTTGGAACAAAAAGTATTTGAAAATAAAAATAAAAAATAAAAAAAGGGGATATATGATTCTCCATCACATACCAAGAAATAAAACTTTTTTAAAATCGAAACACTTTAGAATTTATTTTTAAAAACAAAGTCAATTAGAATTTATTTTGGAACAAGACTTTATCTTTCTTTTTAGACCAATGCAATTTATTATTGTTCATATATTCATAATATTTTCCATGTGTACCATCAAATGTTATATTATTGTTATATAACTCTCCATCTTCTTCATATATGGAATAGTTATAGTATTTTAATTTAGGTGCAATGGATTTTGTATACATATTTGGTCCAGTTATTTCTAATATGTCATTCGATTTGTTATAATTTATTTGATGACACATATCATCTATCACACCTTTCAATAATGGATGTCGTTTTGGAAACATGAAAACGCTTTGCAACATTTGTTTTTTATTACCTTTAGGTTTGTGATCAATGTCGTAATATTCGTCCAATTCCGTGTAATCGTGCCATAACCATATACCTATATGAATTTTATCACCCATAACCCATTGACTTAAAGGTGTGTTTATTTTTGTTTTTACGTCTAAATATATACCACCTTCGTTATAAACTATTATGTACCTAAAGAAATCGCTGATACATGTATAACATTCTGGGTTTATTTTTTCGAAACATTTAATTATTTTTTCGTTTGTATTTTGATAAATATACTTTTTTATATCATCATAATCATAAAACATAAATGTGTATTCCGGATTTTCTTTTTTATTTTGTTCAATAACATCCTTAACAAAATTTGGTAATTTATCCCTTCCCTGTATGTAAATTTGGTGGACATTTTTGGGAACTTTTTCACGTATTTGTATTATATAATAAATAACAAATATTACTATTATTATTAACAATAACAACACTAACATACTAAATAAGTATAACATTTTTTTAAAGAAAAAGAATCATTCAAAGTTGAACGAAATAAAAACTTTTTTAAAATCGAAACACTTTAGAAATTATTATGGAACAAAAAAGTATTTGAAAAAAAAAATAAAAAATAAAAAAAGGGGATATATGATTCTCCATCACATACCAAGAAATAAAACTTTTTTAAAAACAAAGTCAATTAGAATTTATTTTAAACAAAAAAGTATTTGAAAAAAAATTATAAAAAAAAAAGGTACTCCCCCAAAGATGGACCCATAACCTAAACGGTCCAAGTCCATCGATTGACTATTTTGGTCAAAAATTTCCATCAGTCGTCATTTCCACCCACACCTGGCACGATTTCGAAATTTTCGTGAATCCTAATTTTTGGTTTAAATCGTGCTGCACCCCGTCGGGCACGAAAAAGTGAAAGCAAATTTTTCAGATTTCAAAAAACTACCCCCTTTTTTTGAAAAATCCCTTAACCTATAAATTTTTTTGAGTTTTAACTCCCAAAATGCCCAAGCGATATTTTAGATATTTACCTATAGGGCCTACCGATTCTGAATCCGATGATGAATCCAAAGAATCTGCTACATCCACCGATTCTGAATCTGAATTGTCCAACACCGATACGTGTTCCCCAACCCTACTGTCGATGTATTTTAGGGCATGGGCACACGATGAAAAAATCCCCGATCCTCCATGGACTACATCCGATGATGAATCTTGGGAAAATCCCGATTCTTGGGGAAATCTCGATTTTAAGTCAAAAAGAAGACCAGGGCTCCGCCACGATCGCAAAGGTTGGCGGTGTGATAATACACCCGCATCCGATGCCCAAGTCTTGAAACTGATCGAAGGGTGGGTGAAACATCTCGGAGAACCCCCGAACCTACCCGAGTCAGTTAATGTTGGTGACGGGGATTTTTTTGACTATTCTATAGAATTACTTGAAGAAAGGATAGAACAGGGCCCCATATGCACCGATACAGGGAAAACCCAAGATATTGTCAAAATGAAATTATGGTTAAAGAAACTTGAGGGTAAGAAAGAGAGACTAGAAACCCTAGGGCTGTACCATGGAGATGAGTTTTCTTCTACTGATGAGCGCTTGAGAATGACGATGAATCGGGCGGTCGCTGCCGTGTATGCTTTTGACTCCGATCTCGACATGGGAATACGTTTACTTCGAGATAGGAGTAGCCAGGCCCTACATTACATCGACAGTGGGGTGGTTGGGGAACACGTAACGGTGATGAAAATGGCGAGGAAGGCATTTGAATTATCGCTGAAGCTCCTCCTAGATGAGAAAGAGAGACGAGAAACCATCCCAGATGAGAAAGAGAGAAAAGCGCATTACAAGGAATTTTACGCACAGTTTGACGATCGTTGGAAAAAAAGTAGAAGCACTGGATTTATGCGACGTGTCGATGGTGCAGATAGAGTTTGGCGTCGTTGTGAAATAGAGTTCGACTGGAAGGCGTATGAACACTTTCGCAATGAACTTACCCCCCGTTGGGTGGAATTTCCCGGCGATGACGACGAACTCGACGATGGAATATGTTTACTTCGAGGGAGGATTCACCAGGACCCAGGTTTCGGGTTTGACGTACACCGTTCAGGGTTTGAGAGGCGCACGCGCCTGGGAGAAAGTGAATACATCGGAGGTTTAAGGCATGGGGGTTATCCTAAAACTTTTGTACATTGCCTGAATCGAAAAATCCAACCGATGCCACGCGGGCCAGATATGGTATTGTCTGGTGAAGATATTGTCAGAATGGACTTATGGCTAAAGAAACTTCTAGATGAGAGAGAGAGACGAGAAACCCTAAAGCCACCGAGCTCACAGACACTGAAAAGAAGAAGACGAAATCAAAAAATGGGTCCTGGTGAATATCTAAAATATCTAAAACGCGAGTTCTCGCCCGACCTCGAGATTTCATACGAGTATGAAGGAACCATCCGTCACGTTCGATGTAGCTCCCTGTAACCCTAAAACCCTAAACGGCGTATCGGGAAAAAAAAATGAAAAATATATAGAGAATTAATTTAATTAAAGAAATGACTACTACATTATATATAACCAACTACAAATGTCGCTCTCTATCCAGCAATCCTCTGAATTCTCCGCTGCCTCTGTGCAGTTCTCAAAACTTCGCAAGAACAAGAATGGCGGTAAAGCTGTCTACCTAAACGCAGGCGACAACAAAAAAATCTACATTCAATTCCCTTTCATGCGGTCTCCTTACGGTTTGAGCGCCTTCACTGACGAGGGTACCGGTCGGACTTCTTACTCCCTCGATCTTTCCTTCGACTCTGAGAACCCCGAAGCCATGGAACTTCACGCCAAGCTCAAGGAACTTGACGATATCATCGTGAACACGGTGGCCAACAACTCTAAGGAGTGGCTCGGTAAGGAGTTCAACGTCGCTGTTCTCAAGGAGGCCCTCTACAAGCCGATCGTAAAGCCCGGTAAGGAGCAGTACGCACCCACCATCAAACTCAAGGTTCTCACGAAACCTGATGGTACATTTGTTCCCGAGTGCTACTCGATGCAAAAGGAACAGGTGACACTTGACAGTATCGATAAGGGCCAAAAGGCTATGGCCATCATTGATCTCAACCAGATTTGGTTCATCGATAACAAGTTCGGCGTGACAATTCGTCTTCAACAGGCTCTTTTCGAGCAGTCGGCCAAGTTACCTTCATTTGCTTTCCAGGGTCTAAACCTCCCAGAAGCTGGTGACGAGGATGTTGATGACATCGAGGATGAGGTGGATGAAGAATAAATAGTAAAATAAATATCAAACGTTATTACATATGAAAAGTTATTTCAAAGAGGGAACAAATCTCGAGATTATATATTTCAAGGAGGGTGATAGTATCATCATCAAACAGATCGTGGATGACAATGTTGTTATTTATGAACAAAGATTGATTGAGTCACGGTTGTCTGAATTTACATATGACAAGATGTTCTACAACGAGTTGTATGAACAGGAAACGAATATTGCCAGTGGCTTTTTGGAGAGTAGAAATGAAACTAGTAAATGTGTAATTCAATAAGTACAAGATTTGTCAGCAAACACTACATAAAAACTTAAAAACGCAACAAGTACAGAGATGATTTGATTCTTGTACTTGGGAAAAAATACCAAACTACCCACGAGTAGACACACTATGTATATATATACAAATTGTGTGTATTCGAAAAACCCTCTAGTGTATCTATCTATACCCAGAGTTCCTGGATACGAGACGAAAATAGCGTTTAGATTTATATCATTTTGGAATGGGTTTACATTTTTAAAAATAATTTCACCCTTGTCAACCTTAATATATTCGTTACCATGACACACTGTGTTGAGATTTCTCTGGTCGTCTTTACATTTCAGTTTCAAAGCTTCGTCTATAAACTTTTTGAGATATTTGCTGTATCCCACGTACATTCCAGAATTAGCAATTGATTCATCACATGTCCCGAATATTAATTTTTGAAAAGGCCATGGTGGATTTTTTGACACCAACACCTTGCAATCACACTTTTCAAATAATTCTACGACATGGTGAGGGTCTTTATTTATCTTGGTATCGAAACCATCCAAGAAAATGACAATGTCTTCATCCCTCTTAGTCTCTAGGTATTCAGACATTCCCTTGTATTTGTCTGTGAATCCATTCCACTTCGTACCCCAACCTAATACTTTTATGGGCACATCATACTTATTGTTAACCAATTCTTCAAACATACCCTGCGACTTATTGGCATAAGTGACAATTTCAACACTCATTATTAAAATATATACAGATAATAAATTAGATGTCAACCAACATCGAGAGAAATCTCAAGAAAGTGTTGCGTGGTAAGAAGGCTTGCACGCCAGGTAAATTTTTAAAGACCACCAAAGGCCAGATATTGGGTCAGGGTGAATACGGTAAGGTATACAAGGGGAGTATAAACAACAATGGTCGTCGATATGTCGCCTATAAAGAGATAGACACGAAGAAGAATTCACTTGGGTCAGCCGCGTTCGAATACAAGGTTGCAAAACGTTTGAAAAGTTACGGTGTTCCCGAAATGTATCTGTACAAGAAATGTGACGGTGTGGACATTCTTTATCTAGAACTCATCAACGGTAAAGATCTCGATACTTGGTGGAATACTAGCAGCCCGTCCCTAGAAGCGATAAAGTCTGTCATGCTCCAAATTTTGTATAACCTGTACAGAATCAGACAGAAATTCCCTACATTCAGACATCACGATCTTCACGGTGGTAACGTTCTCATACGCCCCGTGCCAACTAAGGACATCGTGATACGTTTGGGGGAAAATCAATCGTACAAGATCTCAAATGGTGGTGTTGAAGCTGTTATGATTGATTTTGGATTATCGGTTTTTCCTAGGATATCCAATCCCATGGTTTCATCCGGTGGATACGAACATGTGGGAATATCCAAGACATCCCACCCCCTATATGATTTACACACCTTCCTGAATACCATTTGGGATAAAGTGGTTAGACCCAAAAATGGGGATGAGCGTAAGATACATCAATTTATAAGGTCTCTCATCCCTACGAAGTATCTAGGTGTTGTGTTAATGAAACGTAAATCTGGAAATTACACGATTATACGTCGTCTTGGTTTCAACGAGGGTAAGGGGGATATCCCGGGATTTAAGAAAGTTTTGGGAGACCCCTTTTTCACCGGTGAGATAAAGGAACGTCGAGTCATGTCAGTCCTCAAAACAATCCTCAAACGACCCACTAAGAGAGTCATCATCACTAAAGCGCCCGCACCCAAAACAAGTGGTGGTAAGAATGCGTATGCGCGTGCGGTTGCAGCTTTCAAGGTGTCTAAACCTGTTAAGAGACCTGAATACAAATTTACGAATGTGGATGGGAAGAAGCGTGTTTACAAATACAGGGCGTCGTATGAGAAGGCGTTGAAGAAAAATGGTATCAATCAGTGGGCAAAAACTGAATCGATGGTCAGAAAAATGCGAAAATTAAATCTTAGTTCATAATAAATGTTTCTCATCGTCGCTCTAATCTTAATTGTCGTACTGACACTGTATCAAATTTCCCCCAAAAAGATGGGTGGACCTAAATATACTATTTACGGGACCATGGGTTGTGGTTGGACTCGTAAACAGTTGGACTATATGAAAAAGTCAGGAAAGCCATACACCTTCGTCGATTGTGACAAGGGTGGATGTGATGGTATGACCGCCTTCCCGACTACTGTAGATCCCTCCGGTAAAAAGACTGTAGGGTATAAAGAATTTTAGATACCTCTCACAACCTGAATGGAAAGAGAGAGGATGAACGCGTCAAAGAGTGTTTTGATGGGCTTCAAGATGTCGATGTGCTTGACGAGGGTCGTGTTCCACACAAGGCGGAGGACTAACGTGGTGATCAGAAGATTGAGCACAGACATCAGAAGTTCCCGAAGCATTTCTGACCTATTTTGAGCTTTGGCATTCCCGGAGTGTAACATTTAATAAAAGTAAATATTTTTTTCTGAGTACAATGTACGATGAAACACCTCCCCCTGAGCGGCAACGAAAGTAAATATACTTCTAGACGGTGGGGATCTTCGACAGGTGTTGATAACAATAATTGTTACGCGTACGCGGTAGGTGATTACGAGTCGTACAGATGGCAGAAATCTATACCAGGTGATCGTTCTGGTCTATCGAGTAGAAACCACAACTATACCCATTGCACTGGACTCCCTAAGCGCGTAATATCAGACAACCCCAAAAAGGTGTACAAGACGGGTGCAACGACAAAATGTAAAAAAGGATACTTCAAAGTCATGATGTTCGTTTCACCTGGGAGGGCTTCAAACTATATCAGACAGGGTGATTTTCACTTCTATAAACAGCATGGTGTAATTGAGTATAAGATCAAACTGGGTGATACAATCGGGTCAGTGGCTAAATTTTTCAAAGTGCCTGAATCGAGGATTAAAAGGGGAGGTGCTTTCAAGGTAGGTAAGCGTATAACGTTCAAGGCTAATGTGTTTAGTCATAAACGTGGCTGGGCTACCGGTCCACTTTTAACCGACGCAAAGGGTAAAATCATTAAGGATCCTCGCAAGTGTTCGAGAAACTACCCTGGCCTGAACTATGAGAGATACTGTAGTTCATTCTGTGTCAAGAATAGAGGAATCAAAGTCGGAAAGACTCACCCCAAGGTCACTAAGAATACTGTCTAAATCAGGTAGGGTTTCAATATCAAAATTAATATCAAATATATCTAAAACGCTAAATATCGAATCTTCAGTCAATGTCACAGAGTTTGAAGCTACTGTAACATTGTTTTGTATCGTCACTACCACCTTAAACTTTGTAGTATCGAATATCTTTCTACATATTGGGCACGTATTCTTACCTTTTTTTTTCCATTCCTCTAGACAGTGGGAATGAAACACATGTCCACATCTGAGCCGAGGATTTGCCCTCGTAGCCCTGACGTCATTGAGACATATAGAACATGTATGCATTCTAGAGTATTGGTGTAAAGTTTTTTTGAAGATTTTTCTCACTTAATACGTGTTGGGTGTTTTCAATAGGGGTTTGTCGCAGGTGTTGCAACTACCCGTCCCCTGCTCGGCCTGAACAGCCTTCATCACGGTGGGCCCCTGTTTTTGAAGAAGTTGCCTGAAAGAGTAATTATCCTCGAATGTGATTCCATTTTTCTTCATGATGTGATTGTTAAGTAATTGGGCTGATGTTTGCACAGTAAAGCACCTGCCGTCCGCCATTCCAAGTCGTTGAGACATAGTGTGTTATTATAAATTTAGAAATTAATTCTGCGGTTGGTAATGGTTTGCATCCAAGACTGGAAACCTTTTTCCCTCAAGTGTTTGATCATGGGATCACGTTCATAACCAAGGTAAATATCAAAAACATCTGTATCCTCTGTTGGAGAAACCCGAATTTGATTATTTTCGTTGATGTGCTGATTGATGATCCTGTAAGCGAACGCGATTTCTTTTAGGGTCTCAGCTCCTGTGATGATTATTTTACCGGTGCTGAAGATACTGGTTGTAATCTCTTTCATGTCTTCCGATGGTTTGAATTTGATCTTCACAGCTGAATAACGATCAGGTTCAAACGACACTTTGAATATATCATCGTATTTCTCAAACCAGTTGGCAACTTGGTGTAGATTCACGTTGTAGTTTAGACTGAAGTTCGAGTTTATCATCACGACCCTAAATGAATCAACTGGAATATCTACCTCCATATCCAAGAATTTTTTTAATATGAAGGTGAGTTGCGTAATGACACGTTTACAATCGAAAAGGTCGCAACAACCGGCGACTTGAACACTCCCATTGGGGAATACTTTGACTGATTTTGTGCTGTAGGTATCGTTATACGTCAAGGTGACTTGGTTGTAGAATGAGGTGGGTTTTAACTTCCACTCAAAACCCTCCATGTCTGAATTTTCACGCCTCATCTTGTAGGTTCCGATTGTTTCAAATGCAGCCCTCAACCGTTTTATATCTATTTTATGGACAAAGCTTGATATCATAGTGATCGTCGTGATTTTCACCCACGAAGGGCAGAGATCATCTGGTAACTGTTTACGAATCTCATCTAGGGTGAGTAGGAAGGAAAAACTGTTATTCGCGATAGATGAATACATTTTTGAACGTACCTTTTCATGTAAATACCGGTGACTTAGGTGTATATTTTTGAAGATATTGGAACTTAGAGAATAGAGTGTACTTTATGTATATGTCCATCAACATTCTCTCTACTGCTAAGTATGTTTATGACGTAGATTCAGATTTGAACTACGTAGAGATCACTTACGACCAATGGGAAAGTAAACTTATGAAGTATAGAACCTATACAGATTACTTAAACACCCAACCAATTGGAGACTGGACTCAAATTTCGTGGAATTTTACTAGCTCTGCGGACTATTATAAATTCTTGGACGCTATGGTTGTAAAGACAATCGAGGTTCTCCAACGAATGGCTGAATTGTATTTAGATCATCTTCTATATACAAAACAGGATCCACGTTTTTACATCAGGTTGATGAATTCTATCAAAATTCTTGACCCCACATTTCAACCACCTCGCATAAATATGGAAAGTGCTTGGCAAGTGGATTTTGTTACTAAATTTCCCAAGAAATACATACCAGGTATCATTCAGACGTCTATATCAAAGAAACATCTGACATATTTCATCTCCGTACTGCAACAATTAACGTGAGAATGACGAGAGGAGCGAGGTATACCCACACTGGTCCCTTTTTTAACTCTGAAACACCCACACTGACACTGGGAAAAACCGGTTGTTTTTTACAAGAAACACCGTAATCGATGTTAAGCTTGGGGTGAATGACCGCATTCATAAGAGTTTGTACCTTCTGTTTTTCACATAGATTCTTGCCACTAGGTTGTTTTTTAATTGTAGCATCTTTATTAAAATATTCACCAACTTCTGTTCTATCAGTTTGTCGTATTCCTCCTGGAAGGGAGAAATCATGTACGACAAATGGATTTAATTTATCCATAGAATGTTTGTCATCTAGCATAAAATTACTCATTCTTGTTATTACGTCAGATAATATTTTTTATCTATCATTTTTGTTTGATGCTCTTGCCACATTTTATCTAGATCGACGTTCAACATGTGAGCCAATTGAAAGAGGTAACTAAAAACATCACCCATTTCCATCATCACATCAGTTCCCCGCTCCTTTTTCAGGTTGGTCTTCTTGAAGGTCTTCTTATATTGACGGATCGCTGAGGCTAGTTCCCCGAATTCCTCAGTTAATAGGAGCCACACTGTATCCACCGCAGCTCTATCCCAACCTTTCTTTTTACAGATCTTTTCAGTTTCTGTCTTGTAGTAGTTCAAACTCATTTCCTTACTAAGTAGTCAAGTCAAATCTTTAATTGATACCAATTTTATTGCGGGGTAATTTCTTTCCAGCAGTGCTGGTATTTACGGGTCTATCCATGGGTTCAGCGGTTGTTTCTATTTCACTCGCATAAGTCATATACTGTGATACACCGGTTTGGATTTGATCGATAGTAGCGTCTATGACACGGATGTTCATGTTCTTGACTTGGTTGTTGATGTTATTGTAATGATCTCCAGAGTTGTTGATAAAGACAGCACGCATGATACTGTATACATCATTGGGGTTTTGGTAGTCTATAGCGATACCAGTCCTGTTCTTAAAAGTCTGACGAATTCCACGTTGAACGAAATCCTTGTTGAGGGAGGAAAAAAACAATTTGTTGAGGGGGGTCTCAACCTGTTGGTTCATTTAATATAGTCTACGAAAAAAAACATCCGTAAATATTAAATGTTGAATCCCGCTGACTTTAATGTTTTTGACTCTAAGCCAAACTCTGTAGAGGAGATCCCATGCAAACCCCCAGCCTGCTTTGTCGGATCTTACCCCCCGGTGTCAAAACCTGGGGAGCTTGGTCCATTCTACGTAAACACGTATCTCACTCAACCTGACAGAAAGTTCGAAACTTTGGGTCCCGCAACTGTGAGGAGCGCAGATTTCGAGAAGTGCATGAAGTAGTTTAAAAATAAAATTTGATTAATAGTTATATGAGGGTCACTAAACGCTCAGGTCGTATTGAGGATATGAAATTTGACAATGTCACCAATAGGATCAAGAATTTAACGTCTGGACTTTCAGATAAAGTTGACTCTCAAAAAATTGCGCAACAGGTTTTTTCATCGATGTATGACAATATCACTACTCAGGAAATCGACATTCTATCCGCTGAAATTTGTATCGGGATGATCACATCAGATCCAGACTACGAAGTTCTCGCGACTCGTATCATCGCCAGTAACATTCACAAAGTATGCCCCAACAACTTTCACCTCGCCATGAGGAAGCTCCACAAGGCTAATATTATCACAGACGAAGTCGTCGAAGTGGCCCAACAAGTAAAAGAATCCATTAAAACCGACCGTGACTTTGATTTTGGTTATTTCGGTCTCAAAACTCTCGAGAAGGGTTATCTTCAAAGGGTTGAGGGTAAGTTGGTTGAAACCCCCCAATATCTATTTATGAGGGTCGCCATCGGTATCCACGGTAAGGATATTGAATCTGTCATCGAAACGTATGACAAAATGTCACAGGGTCTTTTCATCCACGCGACACCCACCCTATTCAACGCGGGAACCCCTCGCCCCCAAATGTCTTCCTGCTTCCTAATCGCGAGTAAGGGAGACTCTATCGATGGCATCTACGGTACCCTAACTGAGTGTGCCCAAATCAGTAAATGGGCTGGTGGTATCGGGATGCACATCCACGACATCCGTGGGAATAAATCCAGAATCAGGGGGACCAACGGTCAATCTGATGGAATAATCCCGATGCTCCGTGTTTTCAACGCGACCGCACGCTACGTCAATCAAGCTGGTCGTCGCAAGGGTTCGATCGCGGTATATGTTGAACCATGGCACCCAGATATTATGGATTTCCTAGAACTTCGTCTCAACCAAGGTGATGAGGAGGCACGTTGCCGCGACCTCTTCAGTGCCATGTGGATCCCCGACCTCTTCATGAAGAGGGTTGAAGAGGGTGGCAATTGGTCCCTCTTCTGTCCTGACAAGGCACCGGGTCTATCTGATGTGTACGGTGAGGATTTCGTCACACTTTACACCAAGTATGAGGAAGAGGGTCTAGCAAACGCCACCGTGCCAGCTGCGGAAATCTGGAAAGCTATCCTCAAATCTCAAACTGAGACTGGAACTCCTTACATGCTTTACAAGGATGCATGTAACGCGAAGAGCAACCAAAAGAATTTGGGTGTCATCAAGAGTTCCAACCTGTGCACAGAGATTATTGAGTATACAAACAAAGAGGAAACCTCCGTTTGCAACCTAGCCTCTATTGCCCTCCCCAAGTATGTCAACAAGGAGGCGAAAACGTTCGACTACGAGAAGCTCCACGAAGTCACGAAGGTTGTCACGAAGAATCTCAACCGTGTCATCGACCGCAACTTCTACCCCGTAGAAACAGCGAGACGCTCCAACATGAAGCATCGCCCCATTGGGTTGGGTGTGCAGGGTCTCGCGGATGTTTTCATTTTGTGTGGACTCCCTTTCGATTGTGAAGAGTCGCGAACCATGAATGCGCATATTTTTGAGACTATCTATCACGCGGCCCTCGAAGCGAGTTCGGAACTGGCTGAGATTCAGGGTTCCTACGAGAGTTTTATCGGTTCACCAGCCTCAGAGGGTATTCTCCAACCTGATATGTGGGAGGGGGAAACAAAGTTTAGTGGCCGGTACGATTGGGACGCAATGCGTGAACGTGTGAAGACTAAGGGTTTGAGGAACAGTCTCCTCCTCGCACCCATGCCCACAGCCTCTACCGCCCAAATTTTAGGAAACAATGAATGTTTTGAACCGTATACGACAAATATTTATCTCCGACGCACCCTAGCAGGGGAGTTTGTCGTAGTGAATAAACACCTCGTAGATGATCTCAAGAGGGCTGGTCTCTGGTCAAAGGAAATGAAAGATTTGATGGTAAAGGCTGGGGGGTCTATCCAAACTATTGTAGACATTCCGGAGGAGATTAAGAATCTTTACAAAACTGTTTGGGAGATTAGTCAAAAATGTATTATCGATATGGCGGCGGATCGGGGTCGTTTCATCGACCAGTCTCAATCAATGAATCTATTCATGGAGAGTCCCACGATGTCTAAACTTTCCTCGATGCACATGTATGCCTGGAAAGCTGGTCTAAAAACTGGGATGTATTACCTAAGAAGTAAGGCTAAGGCTAGACCGATCCAATTCAGCTTAGAGCCAGATTGTGTGGCTTGCTCTGCTTAAAGTTTTGAGTTGTACATTAAATACAGCACTCATGGACAAAGCTATCGATAACATCCAAATTAATGAATTCAATAACAAACGAATTGTTATATCTACCAAACAGGGAACCCCACTACGAGTTCAATTTCCTCGTATGTATATGCCATTTGGGGTTTCAGGTTTCGTACCAGAAATTGGTCCAACAAAATACAACATCGATTTCGCCATCAAGGGATACGACGAGGAGGGGAGCTACATGAAATTGTTTTACGATTCTCTCAAAAGCCTAGAGGACATGGTCATAGATTCGGTCCACGAACAAAGTGAATCCATATTTGGAAAGGTCATGACACGTGAAGAACTCGTTCCCATGTTTAATTCTAACATGAAAGAATCCATCGGTCGTGAACCGAAGTTTCGTGTAAAGGTGGATACCACGATGGAAGATCAGATTAAGGCGACTGTGTTTGACGCCGATAAGAATCCCGTACGTGATGTCGTGCAGAATGGACTGTATTCAAGAAATTCTGGACACGCTGTTGTTGAACTTGGCAGTGTGTATTTCTTGAACAGGAAGTTTGGATGCACGTGGAAACTTCACCAACTTATCGTTTATGAACCACAGAATTTGAAGGGGTTTCAGTTTAAGATTTAGATTTGGATTTATTTAATAACATAATACTATATATCTTTTGGGCCTCCTTAAGAAGTTTACCCTGCACCCTGGTAAACTTCTTTTGGTCAACACCTACTTTAATTTTAGCGACTTTCACGGATTCCTCCCACTTGGAGAGAGTCATTCTTACTTACTATCTTTGATTATTTTTTTGTAGGTTTTCGATTTCTTCGGGGGGCTGAGGCAGAATCGACCCTTCATCTTCGATTTCTCTTTCGCGAGATCGACGAACCTCTGGAATTTAGGGTTTTGTTTGAGGGACTTCTTGGAAGCCTTACTCGCCGCCTTGGAGATGATACGTCCATCCTTCATCTTGAGATCCTTCTTTTGGAGACCACCGGAAGTGGAGTTAGCGTTACCGTGAAAAACTTCAGCGCGGGAACCAACAGTCATTTATATTAAGCGCGGAAAATATTTTTGATATCCAAGATCGTTATTTTATCAGTCGTCCTGTTGACTGGAATTTGTGTTTTGATCCGTTCATCATTTAGAACTTCGGAGCAGACGAGAGATTTATGCCCTTGGAGGGCCATCATCTCTTGTTCGACACTCACAAATTCTGTACATTCTTTGTATACAAGCTTCTTTACGTACACTGACCGATTTTGACCCATGCGATGACTTCTACCAATCGCCTGAAGTTCGGTGGCAGGGTTCCAAGCAGGCGCTGTGATATAAACCCTCGTGGCTTCTTGGAGGTTTAGACCTTGACCCCCACACTTGATCTGAATGATGAACACTGCACCTTTGGGGAATTTCTTGAACGAGTGTATCTGTCCAACGCGAGCATCTTTAGGGACCGTTCCATCAATCCTGAAAACTGGACACGACAGTTGGGATTGGATATAGTTCATTTCACCCTTAAACTGACAGAAGATGAGTGTCTTCTCGTCGGGGTGTTCATCGATCATTCTTAATAGGGTCTCCATCTTGTTTGATCTACCGGTCCACACGGTGGGGTCAGTTTCATTTTTCTTAGCGACACCGTTTAGATACATCTGTGGCCATATCATGCACTGTCTAGCTCTCAATAGACATTCCAAGATGACCATGTTCTTAGCGGCAGGATTTATGGTTTCCCTAAAAGCATCTCGAATAATAGTCTGAGCCTGCATGAAAACAAATTCGTATAGAGCCTTTTCTTCATCAAACATGTCAAGCTCCACATTCTCAAACGTACACGGTGGAAGTGTGAGACGCTCGTTAACTTTCGAGAGATCTTCCTTGGTTCGTCTGAGAATGTAAACATCCTTAACATCCCTCGTCCTCCCCTGGACAAATCTCTTGGACAGTCCCAAAAATGTACACAGTGAAACGAAGTCCTGCATCGAATTAAACACTGGTGTACCAGTGACAATCCACTTGATTTCTGTTTTAAGGAGGCACACACTCTTGAAGATCTTTGAATTCCCATTCCTAATTTCGTGAGCTTCGTCAAGGATCACACGGTTCCATCGATGTCTATGAATTTCTGATTTCGCACTCAGAAGGGAATACGGCGCGATCGTGACTGAGCATTTCTCGGGGGATGACAGGAGTTCTAGATCGAGTTTTCGCCCTGGGCCATCGAAAACAGTAACATGTAGACTGGGGGCAAAACGATTGATTTCCTCAACCCATTGTGTGATAATAGATTTGGGTACGATGATTAAAGTGCTTTGTTTCGGATTCCCGAGAACGGTCGAAATCAGTTGCACGGTCTTACCCAGACCCATCTCGTCACAGAGAAATCCACCTTTTGGACCCCTACTCTGATTTTCCATTCCAAGCATCCATTCTACACCATCTCGTTGATAAGGTATGAATAAACGAGTTTTCAATTTGCTCGTCGCCAGTTTATACTGTTGGCTAGTCATTTTGTCGAATTTCACAATTGACTGATCCGACTTAGGTGTGAAAAAATGTTAGGATATTATAAAAAGAAGATGCCGTCTTCAAACAATAGAGTATATCATAATTTTCCAGGAACGTTTGACGGTTTTAACTTTGGTTCATTTAACACCGACCTTACAGAATGGTATGAGATAGGTTTATATGTGAGCCGGTCAATACCTGGATTTAATCTGTTTGAACCACGAGAATTCAAATCTTTTATTAAGCGTTATGATCGTGACAGTAGGTTGATGGCCCAACTTAGGTGGGGTCAAATCGAAGTGAGTGGGCAGGCGAACCAGTCAAACTACTCAAATAACCGTGGTTTCAAAATTTACGTAGGAGGTAGGTCTAAGTGGTTTAAATGGCCAACAAGTAGAGAACAAATAGAAAAATTTCACGGCTTTAGTCAAAATTTTTGGGCTAATAGTTATTCAAATTCAAATAACGAAAAACACTTTTATCCCCACTACTCAAATAACAACTCGAGGATCAAATGGGAGAAAAAGTTCGTCAAGAATATGCCCACGAACGAAGCGGGTAGCCTAAATAACTTCAAAGATGGAAACAAGGTCATACAATTCAAAGCTGGAAATATTAATAAATACATGTCTCAAAACACTTTCATAACAATGACTAAGATGTCCCCGATCCGTGCGTATAATAAACCCCAAACCCAAATTCTCTTCAAGAACCCATTCACACGTGCTAATGTGAAACGTGGAGAAATAAAGTTTATGGTCCTCAAAAATGCCGCCACAAAGATTCAATCTGTCGTTAGGGGTAAAAAAGCTCGTAACGTCGTACAAACTGCAACCCGAAGGAAACTTCTCGCGAACGCCGCGGCCAAAAGGAAGTAAAAAATCTCACCAATATGTAAGAAATGGCACCATTACCACCGGTAACTAACCCCGATATACCACCCGAAATAGAAGTAACCGAATTTGGACTCCGACATAGTAGGAACAGCATAAAGCTTGATAAATATGCGACAAGGAATGGACTTATAGGTGTGTTACACAACTTCCCATACAGCACAGATTACATTAGGTTACTTCTACTGTCGAAGTATGCCCGCCTTGCCTATAAATTAGGACTGAGTAGGAGTGCATATAGTGTGGGTGCTATTGCTGTCGATATGGATAAATTTAGGACGCGACCCAGTGCAAATTACGATATTAGGGGTCGTCCCTTCAGCTCCCTTGACAACGGAACGTATGGCCGGAATGGTCTTCGACCCAGGGATCCGAGAGTCGATAAGGTGAAGTCGTTTCTCAGGAGACACCTCAACCGTGAACCTACTGATAAGGACGTCGACTGGGTGACTTATACGTATTTCGGGTCAGATGCGTTTAACGAAGAGTACGGGACCGGTTCGGATCTTTATTACGGTATGCAGGATAGTTTTTACAACGAGCGTGGTAGAAAAAAACTGAGAGACAACTTTAACAGGTGGCCACGTGTAAGGAGATACCAGCGAAGAATAGCTACTCAGTACTATGGTAATGGGAACTCAAACTCGAACTCGAACTCGAACTCGAACAATACTCCTTTAGCTTACACTTACTATGGTGGAACTTCAATTAGCATGGTCAATTGGGCAAATAATTACTTTAGCGGGAACTCGAACTCGAACTCGAACAATACTCCTACTACTACGAGTCGGATAACGTGGGAGAAGAAATTCGTCAAGAATATGCCCACGAACGAAGTGGGAAGCCTTGACAACTTCAAAAATGGAAATAAGGTTATCCAATACAAGGTGGGGAAAGTCAATAAGTATATTTCACCATACACGTTCCAAAAACTCTCTAAGATGTCCCCGATCCGTGCGTATAATAAACCCCAAACCCAAATTCTCTTCAAGAACCCATTCACACGTGCTAATGTGAAACGTGGAGAAATAAAATTTATGGTCCTCAAAAATGCCGCCACAAAGATTCAATCTGTCGTTAGGGGTAAAAAAGCTCGTAACGTCGTACAGGCCGCAGCCCGAAGGAAACTTCTCGCGAATGCCGCGGCCAAAAGGAAGTAATTTTTTTTTTAAATGTTGGGATATTATAAAAAGAGAATGGGTTTTTTCACAGGATATTCTGAAATAATTGGAAATCCAACTGATATAAGGTTACCAAAAAGATTAAAGCGTCTTGAAGGTCAATTTAGTTGGCAAGGTCGTGTTCGCGCAGTTCTAAAATCGGGGAATGTAACACCTATTGGATACTATGATGGTTATGGACGGATTGAAGTAGGGAACAATAAATATAATCTTGATGAGAAAGTGGGTAGAGGAGTTGGTTCAGGTGATGCATTTATGATTACAGATTACGTATATCAAAAAATTATAGACCATAAAAAATACTATTCAGAAATGAATTTATATACAATGTTATTAAATAATTCCCGCTTCACTGATAGAGAAACAAAAATTTTGGGATATAAGGATGAATTAATAGAGTTGTCAGTGTTTAGATTGAATCCGAATAGAAGCAAGATCATATTTGAAGAAGATGATTGGTATTACACGGATCCTAGACGAGAAACAGATAAAGGGAAAAAAAGTAAAGAGCGTATTGAACGGCTTGTGAATGAATTTATGGATAGGAATTCAATTAGTAATTCAAATAACAACTCGAGGATCAAATGGGAGAAAAAGTTCGTCAAGAATATGCCCACGAACGAAGCGGGTAGCCTAAATAACTTCAAAGATGGAAACAAGGTCATACAATTCAAGGTGGGGAATATTAATAAATACGTGTCTCAATACACTTTCATACAAATGGCTAAGATGTCCCCAAACATAGCGTATAATAAACCCGAGAACCGGATTCTATTCAAGAACCCATTCACACGTGCTAATGTGAAACGTGGAGAAATAAAGTTTATGGTCCTCAAAAATGCCGCCACAAAGATTCAATCTGTTGTTAGGGGTAAAAAAGCTCGTAACGTCGTACAAGAACGGAAGACCGCAGCCCGAAGGAAACTTCTCGCGAACGCCACGGCCAAAAGGAAGTAAAAAATCTCACCAATATGTAAGAAATGGCACCATTACCACCGTTAACCAGAGACTCTGTGCGACCCCGGATACTCGCAGGAGGGCGTGTCGCGGGATCAGGTGGACTCGTACGGGGTCCCCTATATAGTAGGAACAGTATAGAACTTGATAAATATTCGACAGGCAATGGGCTTAGAGCTTTGAGATACAGCCCAGGTGGCACTGAGATTCTTCTCCTGTCGAAGTATGCTCGCCTTGCCAAAAAAATAGGACTTGACAACTTGACTGCTTTTGCTGTCGATATGGATAAATTTAGGACACGACCCAGTGCAAATTACGATATTAGGGGTCGTCCCTTCAGCTCCATCGATGACGGAACGTTTTGGACTGGAGGGAACAACGGGGGTCTTCGTCCAGGGGATCCGAGAGTCGCTAAGGTGAAGTCTTTTCTCAGGAGACACCTCAACCATGAACCTTATGATAAGGACGTCGACTGGGTGATTTATACGTATTTCGGGTCAGATGCGTTTGACGACGAGTACAGTGACGGTGGGTCACTTTATTACGGTATACAGGATAGTTTTTACAACGAGCGTGGTAGATATTATTATAGAAACTATAATGGCATGGGTAACAGTCCACCGATAAGGAGAGCCCAGAAAAGACTCATTTCGATGGGTACAGTTCCAGGTTCCAGTCGTTACTACGACCCATTCGGGAACAATTTCAATAGGAACAACTTGAACTCAAACTCGAACTCGAACAATACTCCTACTACTACGAGTCGGATAACGTGGGAGAAGAAATTCGTCAAGAATATGCCCACGAACGAAGCGGGAAGCCTTGACAACTTCAAAAATGGAAATAAGGTTATCCAATACAAGGTGGGGAGGCTTAATAAATACATGTCTCAAAACACTTTCATAAAAATGGCTAAGATGTCCCCAAACATAGCGTATAATAAACCCAGGAACCGGATTCTATTCAAGAACCCGTTCACGCGTGAAAACGTCAAAGCTGGAGAAATAAATTTTGTAATCCTCAAAGATGCCGCGACGAAGATTCAATCTGTTGTTAGGGGTAAAAAAGCTCGTAACGTCGTACAGACTGCAGCTCGAAGGAAACTTCTCGCGAACACCGCGACGAAAAGAAAACAGGGTCAATCATCATGATAAAAGTCTTCTTCGGGGAGTGTTTCAATTTCACACACGGGTGGTGGTAAGTCTTTCTTCTTACGGGTCTTCTTCTCTTTGGGAGGGGGGAGTTCATCCATATGTTCCCTAAAATAGACAACCTTATCCCAAAATTCCCTCATAATTGGGAGATTGGTTTTCCACCATTCAGGGTCTCTCTTAACATTAACGACGTCGAATTCTTCAGGTTTAGGCCAATTAGTCAAGGCTGGTTTGTACTGAATAAAGTCTGCTTCGTCTAGGTCCAAAATCTCCATACATAATTGTAGCTGTGGCATGTAATGGATGGGCACTTCACCGGGTATAATTTGACGCATCGGGGGGCATTTAATCTCCACCAACTTCCCAGATTCGGATACACCGTCTGGACTGCCACCCAACCAGGAATGCACTGGATGGGGGCAGAGACCAAGTTCGTGGACAACCTCCCCATGTCGTTCTTCATATAGAATCCGTGCTTCATCTTCATATTTCTCACCGTGACGGGTGGCCGCGTTACCGGTAAATTTTTCACCGAGACCACATTTTTTGAGGAGGAGTTCAGCCGGTGTTTCATATTTATTCACACCGATGGCTGTAGCTGCATCTGAAGCAGTGAGCATGTTACCACGGAGGGCGAGCCACTCATCTGACTTTTGGGCGGCATACTCCCTTCCAAGTGCTGCTTTAACGTTTGGGTGCATATTACAATATTCTATTTCCTACTTTTTAAGCCGACTTAGGTGTAATCATACTTCGTGTAGGTCCCTAGGAGTTCAAAATAACTCCGCGCTCCATTTTGTTCAGCCTGTTTTTTACTTTTCGCGACACCCCTCGCTAGGAATGCACCCTGAACGTAAATATCAATGTAAAAGACTCCCTCGTGGTGCCCAGAAACCCTGTATTCAGGTAATTCCCAATTATTCACTTGACAGTGACGCATCAAATGATCTTTGTAATTGTCATCTATCATTATCATATTCATATCGATGATGGCAGGGTCTTGGTAAATCCGAAGAATAAATTCCTTCGCGTGAATGAGCCCTATATCCATGTAGATGGCACCAATTAGGGCCTCGAAAACATCTTCTAGAACTTTGGTATTCGTGTTCCACGAATTTCGCATCCCCTTTTCATCCATGATGACGTATTTATCGAGGTTCAAGTGACTTGCGATGTGTGCCAACGTTTCACCACGAACGAGCTTTGTCCGAGCTTTCGTGAGGAAACCTTCTTGTTTATTTTCGTACCGATCAAATAGATACTTTGTAATAACAAATCCCAAAACTGAATCACCTATAAATTCTAGGGTCTCGAAAGACTCTGTAAGATTTTCATACTCTTTTAGAGCAGACTTATGTGTAAAAGCTTTTTGGTACAAACCTAGGTTTTTTATTTTTGTACCAACAACTTGTTCGACTTGAGACTTATCAATTAAGCTCACCATGTTGTTATTATTATTATGTTTTTAATTTTTAAGCCTTCTTATCATTGTCAACCTTCTTGATGTAGTGAGGAGACAGATACTTTTGAAGGTTAAGGTAGGTCACTGTGACGCCTTCTGGGGGGGCGAGGAGTTCACGAAGCTTATCGTCAAGGACAATTTGACGACCGTTCTCGGGGTGCTTGAGACCCTTGTCGGTGATGTACTTGTTAATGTACTTGGTCACCTCAGACCGTGAAGCCAATTCATCGTCGGCAATTGCGAGGAATTCACGAAGTTTTGGGGAAACTTCTTGCTTCCTGTTGAACCCGTTGTTCTCAGCACGCTTCTTGGCCTTCTCACCGTTAGGATCCTCCTGAGTGTTCTTCACCTTTCTCACAAGTTTGGTTAGGTTTTTCACGTCGTTACGGAGAGCAGAAAGTTCGGTTTGGATGGTTTCAAGGGACATTATATATTTATTAGACCCCTAATCTTTAAGTCTATGACAGGCGATATTATTATATCCCGATATACTAATGGATCAGCATATTTATTCAAAACCCACTAGGGACAGGTTTCTGAGTGAGTTCTTACTTTTTAGGGATCCAAAATTGAAAAAGTATTTCGATCGAAATCTTCAGAGAGATTTGAATAAGTTTAGAACACATGCCAAAACCAAACACGCCTCGAAGGGTTTTGATAAATTAATGTATGTTTTGATTACTGATAGCATACGTGACATACTTCTCCAAACTGTGGGTGAAATTACAGAACACATGAAAACGATGGGTGACCTAGTGATCAGTGGTGGGGAGGCTTTCAATATATACACTCCTAAGGATGATAGAATAGTCACGAGTGACATAGATGCGAAGTTTGTGCCTCGAATGTCAGTAAACCCTGAATTTTTTGGCAAACTCCAAGCCACTAAACTGATCATGTGGGATAAACTTGGTCAGATTGCCCAGAAACTGAACCTACGAATTAAAAAGAGAATCACATCCATGCGAAAAATGCACCCCAAAATATTCAAGTTCTTGGGTGTAAATTTTGACTCAAAGGGTCCGTACGTGACTAGGAGGTATATACTCATAAAAAAGAAGAAGACGAGACAGAATAACAAACCAGACAAGAAAGATGTATTCATAGACGTGGAACTGTTCGCTCTCGATCTCAACCTAAAGTTCCTATCTACAAAGACTGGTAAAGTTGAAAACACCAACATTGGGGGAATCTTAGATATCCCCTTCATGCGTCCCAATGAATTCGGTTATGAAGTTGTCATTTCTAGGAGTAGAGGTGTAACATATCGCAACCCCGAAACTGGTAAACTGATGAAAAATAACAAGATATTTGTAGCCAGTAAAGAGTTTCTCATCGAGGACATCTACCTAATGCACAAGCTGAAGTTGAGACCGGAGAAGAAGGAGAAGGATCGTCAACGATTATTAAAATTGTCTAGAGTTTTTGGAATTAGTGCCAAGCCCACTGACTCAATCGAAACACTTTTCAAACGTGTTCACAGTAAAATAGTCAAGAAAAAGCCAGCCACGAGGAAAAACGGTAAGGTTTCTATGGCTAGGGCCACCAATATAAACCCTTACAAATATGACAATTACACCACCAAACCCTCAGACGAACGACTCTCGAAACAGTTGGTTCACGGATTGAAGACCACGTACAACAACGTGAAAGTGAACGGCTACGAAAATAGCTCAGGAAACAAGAGGTTTAACGTTAAAACCCTGAAGTGGAAAAATGTGACTAACAACTCATACGTAAAAAATGAAACAAATTTGAGAATGACGAATGCAAAAAAATTACCAAAAAATTTGAAGGTTACGAAAGATTTATTATACAGTCATAAACCCAGGAGAAACAAATGGGTTTCAAATTCAGTTTTAGACAAGGCAGCAGCGATACCGTTTGTTGGTTTAAAGAAATAGACCGAATGTATAGTATAAATGATTTTCGATACTCTCTCCAAAGGTGAGGACGGTCTCCGATTTGTAAAGGTCCGCACCGATGATAAGCGTAAAGTGTTCGTTCAGTTGAACGGTGTCAAGATTTCTGATGCCTCTGACGAAGCTGTCCTTGATCTCGTGTCTGATTTGAACATCGAGAAGATCAACAAGTTCGATTCTGCGAATATCGAAGCCGCCCAAGCAAATTCCACAGATTGGTTCGGTAAGAAATTGTCCGAGGGTGTTATCAGGGGGGCGTATACACCCAGTACAGACGACAATCACTTGACATGTGAACGACTTGAGGTCACGAAGGTTTTCAATTCTCAGCAGGAGGCTGTTGATTTTGAAACTCTCCAGAAGGATAAGGTATGTGACGTCATCCTCGAATTTTCGGGACTTTGGTTCGCGAAGAAAAATTTTGCTTGTACTTGGAATCTTGTCCAGGTCAGGCTTCACCCAGAGCCAATTATCGATACTTACCCAGAGGAGTATGCTTTTGTCGATGATGATGACGAGCAGTAAAAAAAATTTGTTAATAGTATATAAAAGATGTTCAAGGGCCGTAAGCAAAGCATTCTGATGTTGGTCGCCGTAGCTGTCCTTATCTTCCTTCTGTTCAATTTAAACTCTAAATCTTCTTACACCATCACTGAGCGTGAGTACGCGCCATTCGGTGCTGGACCAGTTGCCCCTGGCCCCTCCGCTGGTCAATCCACTGCGGGATCTGGTGGTATGAACAAGGGTAGTGGTCTCGCCTCGTCCCTTCTCCCCCGTGAGATTGCGTCACAGGAAGACTTCGGTCAGTTCGCACCATCAGATGTCCTTGCCGGTCAGAACTTCCTTGATCCTCGTCAGCAAATTGGTCTCCCAGAAACCGTTGGTGGCAGTCTCCGTAACGCCAATCAGCAGATTCGTAAGGACCCCCCCAACCCCAAAACTCCTTTCGTTTGGAACAATTCCACTATCGTGCCCGATCTCATGCAACGTGGTTTGTGTGCTTAAAGATTAGGATGTACATATAATTAATGAGTGGTGTTTCGAACGAGCTTTCCGAAACTGTCTCAAAACTTGTAGATCTTTCGAAACAACTTTCTGATGCGAAATCTGATATCAAAATCCTCAACCAGGAAGAGAAGAGACTCAAAGAGAATGTGAAGAAACACATGGTTGATCAGGGCATTGATACCATTAACCTCAGGAAAGGTAAAATTAACTTGCGCAAGTCGGTGCGTAAAGGTAGTATGAATAAGGATGCCATTAAGGATGGTCTCATGTCCTTCTTCTCTGGTGATGAAGCCAAAGTCGAGGGCGCTTTAAACGCAATTAAGGATAATCTTAAATCAAAAGAATCAACTTCGATTTCGTTAACTGGTTTAAAAGATAAACCCTCCAAAGAAGTAAGTAATTAGTCACGATGGTTTGGAGTCAATATGTATATGAAGCCACTAATGGCTATGACCCCGAAGTCAGTGACGATGAAGAAATTAATGAAAACACTCCTCTGAATATTGAAGACTGGGAAGTCGAATACTCAGATGAACTACACATGATGTGGAATACGATGAATACCCTCTTGTACGATGCACATATCGAACACTCAGGACAATTCGTGGACTTTGTCGAGTTCTGTTTCAAGGAACATGATTCTCTCCAGGAAAGGTCAACTTGGGAATACGAATCTCGTTTCACTTACATCTGGCGTCATATCAGGCGAATTGTAAACGATAATGACCTTCACGAGGAAATGATGAGGGGTGCTGGCTTGAACGATTTCTTAAACTTTGCCGAAAATTATATGGGCATATAGTAACATGCTTCCCAATCTTACCGCTCAACGAGTGGCCATCCCAGCCGCGCTTTTTTTAACTTTGAGTCCTGGTATACTCGTATCCACAAACGGGAAAAAGGTTTCATTCAGAAACGGAAAAACAAGCAAAAGTGTCACGTTCTTCCACGCTCTCGTGTTCTTCATCGTCTACAGTCTCATCGCAAAGGCGATGGGTTTAGTGTTGACCAAGGCGGATCTCCTAGTGAGCACGTCATTGTTCCTGCTTCTGAGCCCAGGTCTTCTCCTTACTTTACCACCAGGAGGCAAAGGCCTGTTCCGTTCAGGACAGACGAGCATGACTGCCGCGTTGGTGCATTCGATCGTGTTCGCGGTTGTCTTTGCGATATTGCGGCGTCAATTTCCTCAGTTCTATTAGGTAGGAGGCAGATGAGGTATCTCGTTTTGGGACCAGCGTCTATGGGTATATATTCCCTAATCGGTTGTCTCAAAGCTAGGGAATCCAAACTCGTGGATATCAAGGAGGTATCAGGTTCTTCTGCCGGTGCCATTCTGGCACTATTTTTAGCTATGGGAATGTCCATGGATGAAATACTGGAAACAGCTATATCACTGAACATTTCCAATTTTGTCAAAATCAAATTGGGTTCATTCTTTACTAAATTTGGTTTTGTTGACATCAACCCGATAAGGAAGAAATTGGTTGATATTTGTGGTTCTGACCCCACATTTAGTGAGATAGATATGAAAATATATATAGCGGCGTTTTGTTTGAATACTTCAGAGACTGTGTATTTCTCTAAAGATTCACACCCAGATATGAAGGTCGTAGATGCAGTGTGTATGAGTATGGCGGTTCCGTTTATATTTTCGTGTGGAAAATACATGAATAATACGTATGTAGATGGTGGGATGAAAGAAGAATATCCATTGGCGCCATTCTTAGATAAAAGGCCATACGAAGTCACATGTATGAAAATAGTAGCCAGTCAGATCTATCAGGAGGATATAAACACACCGAGACAGTTTGTAGAAACTCTGATCCGTTCTGCGTTATCAAATAGAGAAAAATACAATCGACCAGTAGAAGAAATAGAAATAAACATAGGAGATACGAACATATTTGATTTTAATATGAGTTATGAAGAAAAAGTGAAATTATTTAACATCGGTTATACATTTTAATACTTTTTTGTCAGTCTAATATATATGATAGATGCGTGTGACCCAGACGCGGATCTAAACACCCTTCGGAAGCTAATAAAGTTGAATACCGGGGAAAATATTAAACTGACAAAAACAGAAATTTGTCAAGTGTATGAAAATATACAGGATGGAAAGTTACCATTACCACCATTGATTCTAGACGAAAAAAAGACCTACCTGACAGATAGGAAGTCACCCCTGTCTGTCACAGATTATGAACGTCTTTTCGATTCATCGACGAAGCTCGGTGAAATAAAGAAACTCGCCCGCAAAGTCAAATTGGAGGATATCGAGAAGAAGACCAAAAGTGATTTGATTGAGGCAATTGGGAAAAGATTGAGACATTTGAAAGTTATTGAACCTGTCAAGTTATCATCGAAACGTGTCATAACGAAGAAGACGAATGCACCTGTTTTGGAGAATGAGAACGTCAGTGACCTGAACTCTGCGATGAATTTCAATGAAAATAGGAACAACCTGAACGAAAACCTCCGTTCAAATGGGAAGAACAACCTGAACGAAAACCTCCGTTCAAATGGGAAGAACAACCTGAACGAAAACCTCCGTTCAAATGGGAAGAACAACCTGAACAAGAACAATTTCAATAGGAACAACTTGAACAGGAACAACTTCAATAGGAACAACCTGAACAGGAACAATTTCAATAGGAACAGGGACAAAAAGGGTGTCAGATTTCCAGATGAAAGTATTTTTAAGAGTCAACCCAAACCCGACTTTCTTAAAAGGAGTGGTTCGAGTTCCAATTCGAGGCAGTCCAGAATTGGTAACGTTTTCAAGAGAAATACACCAAATTTTCTCAAACGAAAAGTACCATTGGGGGGTGATACCAATTTTATTGAAGCTAATAAATTTAATGGTTCTAAAATTCCAAAAGGTTTTGTATTCAAAACTGGTAACAAGGGTCTAGGATATTATAGGTATTATAGGAATGTCCCATTTCCTAGAGGACAGGGACCCCTTCCCTTGAAGCCCCTTCCCTTGAAGCCCCTTCCCTTGAAGCCAGTGACTCCTGTGGGTCCCAACAAGAAAACCAATATCAACAACAAGAAGCCCAACACCAATATCAACAACAAGAAACCAAATATCAACAACAAGAAACCCAACACCAATATCAACAACAAGAAACCCAACACCAATATCAACAACAAGAAACCCAACACCAATATCAACAACAAGAAACCCAACACCAATATCAACAACAAGAAACCAAATATCAACAACAAGAAGCCCAACACCAAGAACAACAATAAGAAGCCCAACAACAAGGTGGTCAATAACGTGGTCAACAATTTAGTCAATAATGTAGTCAACACTAACAATCAAGCTCGACGAAATGAGGAAAATCGCAAGAAGGCTGATGAGAAGGAAGCCAAAGAAGAATCCAAACGAGTTGCGAACATTGAGAGAAATTTACTAAATTTAACCAAAGTAGATCGAAAATATCTCATAGCTTTCAAAGGAAACGAGTCTATTAATGATGTCAATAAGAATGCCTTTCTCAACAAGGTTGTGAAAGACACGAATATCCGTAATCTCCGCAATAAAGTTAACCCCCCGTTCATGTTTACAAGGAGGATTACATTTGTAAATCCAGTGAATTACAATGCCACGAAAAAGGAACTTGAAAACAAGCTTACAGAAAAGATGGCTGATGAAGCAAATTCAAAACTATTGAACGAGCTTTCTACAAACGTCATTTCTCAAACATATGTAAAGGCTTTTGCAAACGGACAACCACTAAAAACTGTCAATAAACAGGCACTAACGAATAAGTTCACTAAAGATCTAGAACTTAGAAACACCCTTGAACAAGGCAACCCTTCCGCGTTTTTTAAGCGTAAGGTGGTGTATATTAAACCAGAAAACTACAACGCGAAATTGAAGAATGCTAAAGAAATTGTAGAAGGTAAGGAAAAACTAAAGCGTATGAGAGAAGAGTCTGAAAAGGAGGAAACACGTCAGGATACACCCCCTAAAAACAACGTTCCCAGGGGTTCTAGGGGCTATATGAATAGTTTCAATAAAATACGACAGGATAAGAAAAACTCAAACGCTGTGAAGGTCAACAACAC
>Ga0257106_1000065_pt1 | contig 61138 bp, 33 predicted proteins | sample LP_taG_3_FD_190177 | JGI IMG/M metagenome (GOLD analysis project Ga0257106, IMG submission 190177) | Marine microbial communities from Northeast Subartic Pacific Ocean, Canada - LP_J_2011_P26_10m | ecosystem: Environmental > Aquatic > Marine > Oceanic | place: Canada: Northeast Subartic Pacific...
TCGTGTTTTCGACAAACATGCAAGACGAACGATTACCGTTGAGTGTTCAGATGACTTGCGCGAGATTGATGCATCATTTGGTTGAATCTATCTTCCGTCGACGCGCAGAAACGACGCCGGGGAGCGCTGACGAAGCGCGCGCTCTTTTGGTGAAGATTCTAGACGCCACAGTCACGAAATTTCGAACTTTGCGTCCGAGATTGAAGACTTTACTGAAATTGGTCGAGCATTTGCACGACGAAAAGAAAGAGACTCCGTCCACTTCCTCCTCTCCGTCGGGCAAGGACGAGACAAAAGATGATAATGCCAAGAGCAGCAAGAAAAGTGCCGCTGCTATCGCGGAGAAGAAGGAGGGCGCGGAGATTGTTTCCACGTCGGCAAAAAAGTCCTCGAAGAAGAAAGCCGGCGGTAAAAGCAAAAAAGGAGGCAAAGAAAGCGACGACGACGACGACGTGGACGACAACGGAAAAGAAGAAGAAGAAGAAAACGAACCGGAAGTGAAACTTGACGTTTCCAGCGAAAGGCTGAAAGAACTCGCAGATACGAAGGCCATCGTCAAGACGCTTTTCATCGGTATGAAAACACTTCTTTGGTCGGTTACAAATTTTAGAGCGCAACAAACGCAAACGCAAAACAACAATGCGGCGTTAATGGCGTTGTCTTCACCGCTTCGCCCTGGCCTCACCGAGCCGGAGCTTCGTCGCACTTCGGCATTTGTCAAGAACGGCGTGAAATGTTTAGCTTTGTACCGCGGCGCGGAATGTGCTGAAATGTGTGCGCATGTCGCCGAAGTCTTTGCAGTGCTCGACCCGCGATGCTTTCTCGATATTGCGTGCATTCGATTTGATGACCTCTTCAAAGGAATGCTCGACTTGGCGCCGATGGTGCAGCTTCCGCATCTTTTGCTGCAGAATCAGAACCTTTCGAGATACTTTGCCGATTGCCTCGCGATGCTTTTAGTCAGAGATAAACTTAAACATCTCGAAGATCCGCAATCACCGCCGGCGCAGCTCGTCTTGAAACTGTTTAGTTTGTTGCTCCACGCGGTTTCGAAATATTCCAACTGCGAGGCCATGCTGTCGCCATACGTCATCACCATCGTCGAGAAATGTTTGAAAGCAATGCGTGAAATTGAAAATCCATCGGCGTATGTTAGATTGCTTAGATATTTGTTCCGAGCACTCGCTCAGGCGAAGTTTGATTTACTCTATCGCGAGGTGCTTCCCATTTTACCGACGTGTCTCGATGCGTTGTTGAAGTACCTGAACGGTCCAGATCCGCACGAGCTCCATGATACGATTGTAGAATTATGTTTGACTTTGCCGGGTAGATTGTCGTCAATTCTCCCACACTTGCCAAAGCTCGCGAAGCCTTTGTTTATAGCTTTAGAATCGAAGACGAGTGAATTGAATTTGCTCGGTTTGCGAACGTTAGAATTTTGGGTGGACTCGCTCAATCCAGACTTCCTCGATCCGTGCATAGCTGAGGTCGAGACGCCTTTGATGATTGCGTTGTGGTCTATGCTGAAGCCACAACAGTCTGGATCTCCGTTTGGCGCAAAAGCTATGCAGTTACTGGGTAAACTTGGCGGTAGAAATCGTGCGTTTCTCAAAGAACCGCTCGAACTCGAAGCTAAGGAGAATCCCGAGCACGGTTTGCGCATGATTTTGACATTCAAACCGGAAACAAGTTTTCTCGTGCCTTTTGATAGATGCATAGCTCTTATGCGCGGAATTTTAGAATCTCCGCGGGTATTGCCGGCGATTACGTCGTCGTCCATGAATAGTAGCAATGTCGAAGCGTTAATTGAACATAGAAAGCAAGCGTTGGCGTTTCTGCGCGTGTGCTTGTCTTCGGTCATAAACGTATCCTCGGGTGTCGCCAAAGACTTGGCTTCCGCGAAGAAGAAAGATAAAGACGACGATGCGATGAATGTCGATGGCGACGGTGATGACGATATCGAAAAGACCATTCGTGCTGCGGTCGAGGCGGCAGTATTGAACGGGTGGACGAAGTCAGTCGATGACGCTACGGAAGACGCACGACAAAACGACCGCGAAGCAAACCTTCGCGCCCAGGCAACTTTAGGCAACAAGACGAAGACGCAACTAGCTGCCGAAGAACGCGTGATGAAATCTTTAGTCGTTGCTGTTGTGTCTGCAGAAGCCGATCCTGAGCTCAAGAAGGCGAACGCCGGATTCGTTGAATCCGTAGCCGAGCACTTTGCGATGTTGTTCAACGGCGATATCGTTCGCGTTGCGAGTAGCGGCAACACGATTACCGATGGTAAGAACGACAAGAAAGGAGGGTCTTCTTCTTCCTCCGAGCCAGTTTCTGTGACTGCTTTGAAGAAGATTGATGCTATTTTATTTCTGGATGCACTCGTAGACACCATGGAATGTGGTCAAGTTGCGCACGTGAAAGCAGCTTTAGCGGCGATGAAAACCTTCGTCGACACCGTTTTGCTCTTATCGAAAGAAGATTGCGAAGATTTGAACAAAGCGGAGTTGAAGAAATACCCGAAGAGTAATAAAAAACAACTCGAAGCAAGCGCGGCAGATTCCATGGACGTAGACGACGACGAAGATGAGGCGGATGAAAAGGCTTCCTCTAAAAAGACGTCGAAGAAAGGCGGCCGTGGCGCCAAAGCTTCGGCGGCGGGTGACGATGCCGCAGACGCAGCAGAAGCTGACCCGGCGAATATCAAAGAGCGACCGGTGCCGGAATACGTCAACCGTCCGCACGCGAAGCCGCCGCAAAAGCTCGCCGTTCTCGTCGACGCGCTCATCCCGCGTTTGTGTCACTGCGCTTTCAAAACCGCCTGGCAATCTACGTCCGGTGCAGTGGAAGGTATCGACATGCTCTTAGACGTCGTTCCAAGAAGTATCATTCGTCCACACATGGCAAAGATTGCGTTGTGCTTGCTCCGAGCCTTGCGTGGCTTGCCAAAGCACGCGGCGCCGGAGATTGAAAGGACGTCCAAGGTTCTCTATAAGCTCGTTGACGTGTGCTTGCCAATTGGAAGTATTCCAAGAGGTGAGGACGCCGAACCGGGCGTTGAGGCGGGCGTGAATGTCATCGCCGATGCTGTCGCTTCCACTTCGGACGTGCAAAACGTTCGACCGGCGGTAGAGAAGGCTTTAATTGACATTTCGCGACAGTGCAAAGTTAAAATTAAAGATGTTTTGAATATCTCTCCGGCGCGAATCGCGAGAATCCTGTCCCGTCCTCTCGGATCGCGGCACATCGAGGAGCAGATTCAAACCGTTCGCGTGATTGATTTCTGCATGAAACTCGAGATTCACGCTCCATTGATCAAGCAATACTCGGCACAGCTATTAGAGCTCTTTGGCGACGCGTTGCTCATCGCTGAAAGCGAGGCCAACATCAAGATGCCTTTATCGGCTACGTTGGAAACGGCCATTCCGAACAAGAACGAAGCGCTTGTTTCCTTGACTTCATGTTCGCAAATCTCGGTGACAGCGGCGTTACGCGCATCATGCGCGCACTTGATGTGTACGCTCGTCACGAGGAAAAGCGCCATCAAGTTTCCTACGGAAGACTCGCAAAAGGCTTTTGAAGCTGCTACAGAGAAAGCCGTCAACGTTTTCTTCAAGTCCTTGACGAGCCGAACTCCGGAAATTGTCCAAATAGCCGTCGCCGGCCTAAAAGTTGTCGTCGATCAGCAAAGTCTGAGCAAAGAGCTTTTGCAATCGTCTTTACGACCGATTCTCGGCTCTCTCGCGCGTCCCGAAAACCTAACGTTGCCGTTGCTTGTTGGTTTGGAGAAACTTTTGGAGTTACTATCAAACTGGTTCAATCCGACGTTAGGCGAAAAACTCTTGGAACATTTACGATTGTGGTTGGAACCAAATGCGCGCGATCCTCGGATCGCCGCGGCGACTGTAAACTTGTTTCATTTGCTTCCAAACGCCGCGAGAAAGTTCCTGGAGCCACTCGTTACGCTCAACATTCAACTCGAGAACGCATTGCCGCCAATCGGTGTGCACTCGAACGTTCACTCGTTGTATCGCAAACCGTTGACTAAATTTTTAGCCCGGTACGCGAAGGACACTGTGGATTTTTACGTCGCTCGATTGGATCAACCGCAACACTTTAACCGCTTTTTGGAAACGATTCGCATCAGCGAAGGGAACAACATTTTATGGGAGTTGGAGGCGAATTACGAAAAGATTTTCGATAACTCGTTCAACAAAAAGTACTTCCTCCCGAGCAGTTCAACCCCGGCTCAGCTCGCGCAAGCTGCGGCGGCGGGCGCTTCGAACTCTCCTGGCGTAGATGGAGCGAAGCAAGACGGCGAAAATTCTCCGGCGCAACGCGTCGAGATTTCTCCGGAGGAGCGCATCGCTCGCGCAAAAGCAATGGGACTTTCCGGCATTGGTTCCGGATGCGACTTGGCCTCGTTCAACGCCATCAAATTGTGCTGCGTTATGATCAAGATGATGCCAAATATGAGCGAAAAAACTCGAGCGGGTATTCGCGATGCTTTGTGGAAGCGATGGAACGATCCGGGACGACTCGAGCGTCTTCGCCGAGAGGAGATGTTGAGTTTGTCTGAACTTTTGGAGTCGAAGCGAATAGTGAAGTGCTTTTTGAGGTGCGTCGACCGCGATCGCATGGGTGAGGTCGAACTCTTGTTCGGTATTTTACCAATCATGTCAACGAAAACTTGCGTCGATTTGACATTTGCGAGAGAATTCATCTCCGATCGCGTGGGTGGGAGTTACAAACCCGAGCAGAAGAGAGCTATTTTAGAATTCTTCTTATCAGATTTCAAAGCCAAGTTCAAAGCGGCTTCGAAAAAAGACGCGGACGAGGAACATACTGCGAAAGATGCCGACGCCTTAGTAGCAAACTTGAAGCTCGTCGTCTTACCGATGTTGACGAGCTCCTTGGAAGGATGCTCGAAGAGTCCTAAGAAACTCGCCGAGGCGCGTTTGATTGTCAACGAAGACGCGGTGTCCAGCATCGTCGGAGACATTTTAGATTACGTGGACGACGAGTTGCCCACGCCAGTATTCTTCAACGAACAGTTCCGCGTTCAGCTTCTGCAACTTGCGACGTTACTTATTCGATGCTTGCCAGACGATCTCGTCAAGCATCGAAAGGAGCTGATCAAGTTTGGCTGGAACCACTTGAAGCGGGAAGACCGCGCGTCGAAGCAATTTGCGTTCGTCAACGTGTGCTACTTCTTAGAAGCGTATCAAGCACCGGAAAAGATTATTTTGCAAGTCTTTGTTGCGCTTCTTCGTGCATGTCAACCGGATGCGAAGGAGTTGGTCAAGATTGCGCTCGACGCTTTAGTGCCTGCGTTACCAAAACGACTTCCGCGAGGCGATCACAAGTATCCAATTTGGATTCGATACGCAAAGAAAATTTTGGTCGAGGAAGGTCACTCCGTGCCGCACTTGATTCACGTGTGGAACTTAATCGTTGATCACGAATCACACTTTTACGAGTCCAGAGCGCAGTTTGTACCCCAAATGGTCAACTCCCTGTCGCGATTAGGTTTGCCGTCCTCGGCGCCGATTGAAAATCGCATCGTTTCCATCAACTTGGTCGAACTGATTTTGAACTGGGAAGATCGTCGCAAGGACCCCGCAGAGTTCTTAGCATCGAAGAAAGCCGCGCAAGACAAGATGCAAGAGGAAGAAACACGCAAGGAAGACGAAGACATGAAAGATGCCTCGGATGGTGAAGACGACGAGAACGAAAAATCCGCATCGAAGAAGAAGAAAGGTGGTAAAGCTACCGCCGCGGCGTCGAAAAAACCAACACGCGGTGGTACTCGTGGTAAGAAAGTTGAAGCCATCGACGACGAGGAAGGAGAGGAGGAAGAGGAAGAAGAGGAAGAGGAGGAAGAGACGCCGAGAAAATCTACCCGAGGCGGTAAGCGCAGAGGCGCGAAGAAGGACGACTCGGAAGCGGAAGATACGCCAGAAAAGAAGACTGCCGTGACGACCCGCGGGAAGCGTGGCAGAGCTGCAGCGGCGAAGAAAGAGGAATCTGAAGAAGAGGAAGAAGAGGAGGAGTCTGAAGAAGAGTTAGAAGAAGAGAAACCGTCCACGAGAGCGACGAGAGGTGGTCGCGCGGCGAAAAAAGCAAAGACGAGCGCGAAGGACTCTTCTCCGGCGCCATCCACGCGAGGCACGCGAGGCAAAGCCGCTACGACCGCGAAAAAACAAACTACCGCGAAGAAAGGAACCAGAGGTAGTCGTCAGGGGAAATCCGAAGAAGCCGAGGAGGAAGAAGAAGAGGAGGAGGAGGTCGAAGAAGAAGAAGAAGAGGAAGAGGAAGAAGAAGTGGAAGAGGAAGAGAAGAAGAAACCCTCGAAGAAAGAAGGCACGCCTGATGGTAACATCCAATCTGCAATGCTCAAATCCGCGCCTTCTTTACTCACTCAACCGTCTTTAACCGGTGTCGCTGGTGGCACCGCTTCGGATAACAACGAACCGGAATTTTCGCCGTCCCCGGCGATGGCTGAAATCACCGTGAACTTTCTCGTGCGCATGGCGTTTTTAACTGGCGAAGGTAAAGATCAAGTGATGAAGGAACTCAACGCGAAAACGTTGAAGTTGCTGAAACGCGCGATGACGATTTGGAAAACTGCGCGCGTAAAGTTTACGTTTATCGACAAACTATTGGCGTTGGCAGAACAAGCTGGACAAGATTCCTCGTCTGCTTTGGGTACCGGTTTGGTCGTTTTCGACTTGGCGCTCGAGTGCGAAGTTGAAGGATTTGTCGAACAGAATGTCAATCAAATCGCGCAATTTATCGACCCATGCGTGTCGAGCAGTTCTGCGGAAACGCACAGAATGCTCGCAAAAGTGGTCGCTACGGCGATGACGAAGAAGATGCGTACGCCGGAAGAATTGGTTGCGAAGCAAACGGAAGCGGCGGCGTCGGGCGATCAGCAACAGTCGAAGAACAAAGACGGCGATGGTACCGATGGTGGCGACAAGAAAGACGGCGACGATAAAGTCGCCGTCAAGACTGAACCCATGGATACGGATGCAAAACCGCCCGCCCCTGCAGCGAATACGGGTTCCCAAGGCCAACCGCCGACGCAAGTCTCGGCGTCGGCGTTGTTATCTCCCGAGGCGAAAATTCTTCGTTTGAAAATTGATGAGACGTGCGCGAAGAGAATCGGTGCCGCAATCACGGGCCAACCGGCGTTGCCGAATTCGCAGGCGAACAGTCCTTCTTTATCCGGCGTCCTTGTCTTGCTCGTTGAGCTCGGGAGAGAGTGTCCGGAGGCTTTGGATCGCTATTTGCCGGCGCTGATCAAATTGTTGTCGAGGTTGACTCAAGAGTTAAATTCAGTTTCAACCGCGCAACAGCAACAACGCATCCTGCAACAACAATCCTCGCGAAACCGTTCGCAGAGCTCAAAGCTAAAAGAAGAAAATGCTCCAGTCGCCGAGTATGGTTCCGTCGCGCACTGCGTGGCGGAGTGCGTTAGAGCGGTTGCCTCTCGCGTCGTCGCAGCTGGCGTCATCGATCATAAGCAATTATTCTTACGTATGTTGTTGCAATTGGTCAACGATAAAGGCACGCACGGTGCGGTATTGGTTGCCATCTTAGACGCGTTGTGCGATTGGGTCGACGATGCGGCTTTAGGGCCGTACGATCCGTTGCGATCGTACACAATTTCGGCGGCGACGACCCAAGTGACCGAGACTGCGAGTAAAATATCGACGACGACGACGACGACGACGGCGGCAGCCGCTACTACTACCCCCCCAGTTTCCACCAGTATATCTGGTTCGAAACCGAAAAAACGCCGTATTGGTAGCCTGAGCGATAAGGAAACAGTTTTATTTCTTTCAAAGATGGCGCAGCTCACTCGCATGGGTCTCGAAGCCACGCAAACGAAGGATTGGGAGAACAAACTCTTAGGCGCCATTTATAAACTGTGCGCGCCGGGTGGGAAACACGACGAAATCCTTCGACGCGAGGTGTTTGCAAAAGTCGAACGTCAACACTTGCTTGGCTTACGGACGCGGAACCCACTGTTCAAGGATAAGTTTTTCCAGCTGTACGACGTCGCGATTGGGCAGTCGCTCTTTCTGCGTCTGCAATATATCGTCACCGTGCAAGAATGGGATGCCATGGCGGATACGTTTTGGCTCATGCAAGGTTTGGATTTGATCTTACAGCTATTAGCGGAGGACGAAAAAGTCACGTTAGCGCCAAACTCTGGAGTTGTCGCAGGTCTGTTTCCGGACTCGGAAGATCCAAAGATGCCTCCGCCTGGACCGCCGGATGGTAACAAGACTGCGCCAGCGTCCACGAAGAAGGGTAAAAAAGCATCGTCGTCGGCGAAAGATGTCGACAACAAAAACGACGTCGACGAAATCGCGGAATTATTCGCGCGTCACTCGAAGTTTATCAAACAAAGTGGTGCTCTCCGCGTTTCTGATTTGGTAGCCCCGCTTCGTAAAGTTGGCAAACGCAACACGCACGTCGCTTATTACCTCTGGGTTCTCATCTTCCCGATCGTTTGGCAAACCTTACAACGCGAAGAGCAATTACAATTGGCAAAACCCATGATCGGGCTGCTTTCGAAAGAATACCATCAACGACAAGCGGCCGTGCGTCCAAACGTCATTCAAGCGTTGTTGGAAGGAATCTCTTTATCCCAGCCGCAACCGAAAATCCCTTCGGAGTTGATTAAATTCTTGGGCGGTAAGTTCAACGCATGGCACATTTCCATCGCGTTATTGGAAAACCACGTCGTTAGATACCCGCAAGAAAATCGATGCTTCGACGCGTTGGCTGAATTATATCGCCTGTTGGATGAAGGAGACGTGCTCGTCGGTTTATGGCGTCAAAGATGTGCCGCCGATGTCACGCGCGCCGGTCTCGCTCTCGCGCAGCACGGTCACTGGCAGCAAGCGCAAGACGTCTTCTTTCAAGGCATGCAAAATGCCACCAGCGGTCAGTTATCCGGTGTGTCTAAAACTGAAGTGTGTAATTGGGAAGCGCAGTGGATTCAGTGCGCGCAACAGTTGAACCAGTGGGACTTACTTGCTGACTTCGCGAAATCCGTTAACCACGGCGAGTTGCAATGTCACACCAGTTGGCGTTTGAACGAATGGAACACGTTGAGGGACATTTTGCCTCCTGGACACGTATCTGAAGTTGAAGAAACGGCAGAGATTATGTGTGTTCGTGCGTACTCTCGTTTACACGCCGGACGCATTCGCGATGCCGAACAGCATTGGGCAGCTGCCGTGAAGAGAGCGTTGGATCGTTGGTGGTCTTTACCGGAAACGGGCGCGAACTGCCACGTCCCAATGCTCCACGCCTTTCACGTCATCACAGAAATCCAAGAGTCTCGGAAAGTCATGCACGAGCTCGCGAATTGCACCAGATCGGGGCACCAGAACCCACAACATTCGCGAACGTTAGTGCAGGACGTTTTGGAAACGTGGCGTTTACGGACGCCAAACGATTGGGATCCGATTCCATGGCACAATCAAGTGTTATCGTGGCGAGGATTCATGCATGACATGATTGCGGGAGCACAAAAGAGCATCCAGGAGGTACACCCCAACGTCGCGTCGCACGCGACGGGTCACTCTCTCGACCAGTTGGGCATGCGCGACAGAGCGTGGGCGGTGAACAGGTTTGCTCGAATCGCCAGAAAGCACAACTTGCCGGAAGTGGCTTTGAGCATTCTCTCCACGCAACGGCCGCACGTGGAAGTACAGGAAGCTTTCGTAAAACTCTCGGAACAATCGAGAGCGTATTTAGACATAGAAGGCGAAGCCGTGTCTGGATTGAACGCGCTCGATTCGACGTCTTTAGAATATTTCGCTCCGCATCATCAAGCGAAACTCTTTCACTTGAGAGGTCAGTTCCAAGAGCGATTAGGCGACGTCGACGGCGCGCACGAAAGTTACGCCACGTCAGTGTCCTTGTGCGCGCAGTTACCGGAAGTTTGGAACACGTGGGGTGAGTATTGCCAAATGCGAGCAGATCAAGCGAACGCGGAAGAGGAAGCAAATGGTAGTGCAAACACGGGCAAGTTAAACGCCGACGGTACTCCCATCGAAGGCCAAGCAGCCTTTTGGACCGAGCAAGCGGCGACGTGCGTCTTACAATCCATTAAACATTCGCCCAAGGATCACGGGAAGCGAGTGGTGAAGATTATTCACGCGTTGGGCTTTTCAAAGCATCCCGTGGCAGTCGGCAGAGCGTTGCAAAGACACGTGGATGCCATCCCATTATGGGTTTGGATAGACTGGATCCCGCAGTTGTTGTTAGTCTTGCTCAGACCGGAAGCGCCGCACGCCAAAGCGGTGTTGACTCGATTGGCGTGCGCGCACCCGCAAGCGGTATATTACCAATTGCGAACGTTCTTGCTCGAACGACGAGACGCTTTGGCGCGAAAAACGCAAACGTACAATCAACTCGAAAATACTCCTGTTCCTAAAGACGAAGAGGAGAAGAAAAATCGTGAGCTTTCCTTGAAGAAAGCGCAGTCGTCTTTGGCCGAAGCGCGCGCGGTGTTTCAAGCGGCGAAAGAAACGGTCGATAAACTTCGCGCAAAGTTTGGCAACTTGGTCGCTGAAATTGAAGTTTTATTGAGCGAATTGTGCACTCGATTCGGCTGCGCGCCGGAGGAGCGCTTGTTAGTCGTCGTTCACACGTTGTTACACCGATGTTTCAAGTACCCGTGCGCGACAACGTCTGAGGTTCCGGCGCCGTTCAAGAAAGAACTCGCCGGAGTCGCCAAGGCGTGCTTCTCTCCGGACACGTCTTCCAAACACGCTGAGTTCGTGAAGGAGTATAAATCTCAGTACGAACAAGATTTGGACCCGGAGTCGAAATCAGCGAAGGATACGTTTCCGAAAACGTTGGAGCAATTGATTCAAAAGTTGAAAAAATGGAAACGAAAATTGAGCGAAGACGTCGAGAGACGCGTCCCGAATTGTTTGCGATTGGAGGACGAATTACCAAAATTAAGAGACGTGCAATTTCGCGAAGTCGAGGTGCCTGGTTCCCACAAAGCGGAAGTGGCCGCGTTGGCGGCATCAGCAGCCTCTGGTTCAGCGGCAAAAGATCACGCAAAATCGCGGAATCGATTGGTATGGATTGATTCTGAAGTCGACGTCGTTCGCAGACACGGCAACGCGCACCGCGTTATTACGTTTGTCGCCGCGGATGGGACCGAGCACAGGTTTGCGGTGCAAACGTCCTTGACGCCCCAGGCAAGAAGTGAAGAGCGTACGTTGCAATTGTTGGAAGCTTTGAATGCGGTTATGGAACGCCATCCACAATCGAGACGACGAAACTTGAGATTCTACGCGCCGACGGTCATCCCAGCTTGGCCTCAAGTTCGACTGGTCGAAGACGACAAGAATCAAGGGACGTACGGGGAAGTCTACGAAGCCAATTGCGCTCGTTACGGACGCGATCCGGATATTCCGATGGAACTCTTCAAAGCGGCGTTGAATCCAGCCGTTCTCGGTCAAGTCAGTGGCCCGGAAGCTGTTCTCGAGTTGCGCTTGAAAGCGTTCATGGATATCGCCAGTCAACACGTCACCGAGAACATCTTCTCGCAGTACATGTACAAGACGTTACCGAATGGCGCGCACTTATGGACGTTTAAGAGACAACTGTGTCAACAACTGGCGTTATCTTCGTTCGTTTCCGCGTTGTTAAGAATCGGTGGACGTACTCCGAGGAAGATTTCCTTCGCCAAAAATACCGGCAAGGTGTTCATGTTGGACTTTTACCCGAACTTTGATTCCAACGGTTTAGTCGAATACGCGGAACCGGTGCCGTTTCGTCTCACGAGAAATTTGCATGCCTTCTTCACGCCGTTTGGCGTCAAAGGTGACTTTGTGGCCACGATGGCCGCGGCTGCGCAAGCGTGCGCCACCCCTGGTCGAAAGGTGCGTATGCACTTGGACGTGTACTTCCGCGACTCGTTGACCATTTGGCCGTGGCGCCAGCAGCAGCAAGCGCAACAACAAAACGTCGACGCGAACGACGCCGCCGCGAAAACGAGTGCCGCTGCTGCCGCGTTCTTCTCCGAGCCCGACGCCTCTACCGTCAACGAAATGGCCAAAGCGAACGTCGAAGAAGCCATGAAACGCTTACCAATCATCGCTCCGATTCCAACCGCGAAGTCCTTAATCGCCCAAACGCAAGGCGGCGGCAACGACGCGCAGCAGTTGCAATCGGTGCAAAAAGGTGTCATTCACTTGGTCGAAAGCGCGTTGAACCCGAAGAATTTAGCGCGCATGGAAGTGTCCTGGCAATCTTGGTTGTAATGTGTAATAACTCTATCATATTAATATAATACAGCGCTCCATCGTATCTCTTCGCTCCATCCTCGTCATTCTCCGCACAACTTCTCCACAGTCGTACTATTAGGGGAAAATGAACACCTAAACTCACTACACAGAAAAGGGGTTTTGATGTCATCATCATCATCATCTTTACCTTCGTACAGACGCATAGAAACCTTAGAATTCTCCAAATCTATCCCTTCGTCCATCTTGGACGATATCTGTCCCTCTCGTCTGAAATCAACATCGACTTTTAAAGCCGTCAAACACACGAGAGAAGCGGCGAAAAAAAACTGCGTGGGGAAACTTATTCAAGACTCGAACCATCCGGCGTATCCTTCGTACGGATTATTCGCATCTCGGAAGCTCTCGAGTTTGGAGCACGTGATTGATTATCACGGGTTCGTGACCGTGAACGGGGAGGAGGATAAAGAGAGCGATTACACGTATTCGTTTGCAAAGAGACGGTTGGTGATTGATGCGAACACAGCTGGAACAGAAGCGAGATTTTGCAACGATTTTCGAGGCATTCGGGAAAAGCCGAACGCGGAATTTTTTGAATATCGCGACCGAGTGGGGGATTTAAAGTGCGGAATCCGAGTGAAGAAAGGCGAATGGATTGGGAAAGGAGATGAAATATGCGTAAATTACGGGAAAGGGTTTTGGTTGCATCGATTCGGGAGAGAGGCTTTGGAGAAGGCGTCGCTCTCGACGCGGGGTCCCCGTCGAGGAGGGGAAGGTTGAATGTAGCTTTTTAAAGAGGGGACATCAGTGCACGTTGTATTACGAATAGATAAGTAGTAGGTATAATAGATTCTAGTACTATTATCAGTCCTCTTCGTCGCTGCTTTCGTCGTCTTCCGACTCGCTCTCGGCTTCTCTCAACCATTTCACGAACGGCGCGGCTTTCTTTAAGAAGACCAAATCTTTCTCCTCCGCGTCGTCTTTTTCATCCGCCCAGGCTAAAACGGCCGATTCAGAGAGGACGTCGGCGTCGTATAAAAGATGTAAGATCTTTGCAAACGCGTTCGCAACGTGTTTCCCTTGACAGTCTTTGAACGCGCCTTCTTCGGCGCAAAATTCTTCCAACGTTAACAACACTTCCACCTGGTCGTCTTCGGATTTGAGAAACTTGGCGAGCAACGGCGCGTAGCGTTTGACGTGTTTTTTCACTCTCGAAACGCACTCATTGGCATCGGATGGGAATTCAGTTGGAAAGAGTTTACGAAACTGCTTGTCGCATTTGGCAGTTGGCGGCATGGATAACGCAAACATGGCGCACAAAACGTACCGCGCGATATCCGCGAAGGTTCTGTTCTCAGCCATTTTCAAACCTTGAAGCTCCACCGTAACGTTTTCGTCGATGGTATCGTCGCGCAACGCTCTCATAAAGGTTTCCGAGACTTCTTTGTGAAAGTGCCGTTCGTCGGCGTCGGCGTCGGAGTCCGAGTCTTCCTCCATTTCGTCGTCCTTGTCTTCGTCTTTGTCACCCGACGCGTTCGCTTCTTTTTTGACTTCAATCTCGCCTACTTTGTTAATGCTACTTTTCATCTCGTTCGGATAAGTTCTCTTCTTTGGAACCACACCCGGGACTAGTGATTTCGTTCGAAACGATGGGCATATCCATCGGTAACCTTTGCCACCGGCGCCGACGGATTGAGCGTTAGAGCACTCCTCATCCGGGCCTAAATGTAATTGCTCGGCAAACTTCTTCGCCATTTCTTCACCGTATAAGTGTTCGAAGTCGTTGTGATGATGATGATGATGATGATGATCATCTCTTTCCAAGTGCGACCCGTTCGAATCTTCACCAGACATTGTCGACGACGAGTCCGAATCCGAGTCCGAATCGTCGTCCTCGCACGACGATTGAGGCACGCAGCCGATTCGAGAGTTTGGGGCGAGCTCAAAGTTTTTCCCGATGACTACTTCGGTACCAACAACGGATCCGGCATGGATGATGGCCTTTTCGCCAATTTTAGCGTTGCAACCGACGAGCGCGTGCGTGAGCTTCGCGTCGTTTTCGACGATGCATCCGTCAAAGAGAACGCAGTTGGTGATGGTGACGTTTGAGCCGATGGAACAATTTTGACCGATGATCGCGTCTCGCAAGACACATTTCGCGCCAATTTTCGTGTTTCTGCCAAGAACACATCCCGACTGAATGAACGCAGATGTATCAACGGTCACGTCGTCGTCTGCGAACGAGTTCTCGAATCGGGAAACGCAATGGCCTTTTCCCGCCGCAATCTTGCGATAGTTGCTCTTTCGAAACTTCGTCCCTTCTTTATTCGTGTTGTCGAAGAGCACGCAGTTTCCATCGATGGTTTGCGGGTGGCAATACCCTCTCACCACATCTCTTCCAATCGCGCCAAAGCTTCTCGCATCGTTCGCTCTCGCGCAATACTCTCTCCCCAAATCGACAAAGTGCGCGTGCAACTGGTTGCCTAACTCGCGTTCGTCGAGAACGCCGCACACAAAATCTTTCCGAATAGATTGGTAATCGAAATTGTCCGTGAACAACATCAAAACTTCCGGCGAGCAAATGTCCACGCGTAAATCTCGAGCGTTCGTTTCTACTTCCACTTCTTCGTGTTCGCTAAATAAAGCGGCGTCGATGGTAAACGGTCCTCCTGTGGCTTTGGTGACGCCTCCTTTAGATTCTTTAAACGCGACAATCTTGAATTCATCTTCGTTTTTGTTGTTGATGTTGTTTGTGTTATTATTATTACTATTACCGTTCTCGCTCTTTTCTTTATTACTGCTCGAACCGCCGGAGCTCCCAAAACTCGTCCTCGCTAACCCAAGCATCAGCTCTGCTTCGCCAAACTTCCCTTCCCTCGAGTCTCTCCCGTCTCTCGCGAAACACAGCGTCGCCACGCACAACTTATCCTTCTTTCTCCTCTGCTTATGTTTTGCCACCGCTCGGGACAAATCCACATTCGCCACGATATCTCCGGTGCACAAAATGAAATCATGATTGATCACTTGCTGCTGCTCGATGAATCGCAACGCGTCGCCGACCGTTTCCTGTTATTATCATACGTGTGAAAGGTAAGTCAAACGGTCTCTCGCATCGCGCGCCATCGAACAAACGTAACAAATCAATCGCGAGAGTGCAAAGACGAGAGAAGAGAGAATAGCCATCAAAATCTATAAATAAACGTACCAAATTGGCGCTTTGCAAAAGCCGTATCGTAAACCCACTCCCGGTCGCGTTCGCCCCGGCGCCGCTGTTCCCTTTCTTCGCGCTCGACGACGACTCGCACAAAAATCCACCTCTTCGCTTCCCGTGCTTTTCAAGAGCTTCCCTTTGCTTTTTCCCGCACACCACGAATATCTCCTTCGCACCGTTCGAGATTAAAAACTCCAGCGTTCGATCGAGCAAAGCGACGTTCGCGAGTGGGAGTAAACAATTCGGCACGGATGATGATGACAACGTTTCGTCCTCCTCCTCATCGTCATCCGTCGCGCGAGACCGACGACGATGCGATAAAGGCCGGAAATGGTCATGCTCGTCAAAGTCGCACAAGACGACCGCTTGGAGGGTCTCTTTCGCGTGGTGGTCCGAAAATGCCATGACGTGTCGTTATTACGTGCGCGCGAGAGAACGCTCTCAATCGTGTGTGTGTGTGTGTGAGGTTTTCGATGCGCTTTTCTTTGTCGCGAGTGAGAGCCCTTTTTAACTTTGAAGAAGAGTTTTGTTCACTTTGATGTGACTTGACGAAGAAGAAGGGAAATTTTCGTCTATTTCCGCGCGAGATGACCGTGCAACGATGCATTATGTGTGAACATCTAGGACTATAATAGATAACAGAGCAGCTAAAAGCAGAGCTAATGATGAATGCGAATGTGGCTTTGCAAACTACTAAGTTGTCGAAAACTCTTCTTGCACACATCACATTCATACGGTTTCTCGTTCGTGTGAATACGCATGTGGGTTTTCAAACTACCACATTGACTAAAACGCTTCTCGCACACATCACACTCGTACGGTTTCTCCTTCGTGTGAATACGCATGTGAACTTTCAAATTGACAGCTTGAGTAAAACGCTTCTGACACACATCGCATTCGAACATCTCGTTCGTGTGAATACGCATGTGCGTTTTCAAATTACTAGAATCACTAAAACGCTTTTCGCACACATCACACTCGTACGGTTTCTCCTTCGTGTGAGTACGCATGTGTTTTTGCAAACTACCAAATTCACTAAAACGCTTCTCGCACAAATCACATTCATACCGTTTCTCTTTCGTGTGCGTACGCATATGTCTGGCCAAATCGGTCTTACTTCTAAACACCTTCTCGCAAACATCGCACTCGTGTTGTTGCGTCCTCTTTCTCTTCCCTCCCTTAGTCGTGCTCGTTTCTTTTCGTATCTCCTCGTTCTGCTCGTCTTCCTCCTCCATCATCTTCGTCGTCAGGGTATCGCCTTCTCTGCGTAAAGTTATCCTTTTTAATGACGCGAATATTCCCCTAAAGTTTCCCCTAAAAGTTGTAGATAACAACAACAACAACACTCTTAAACTCGCGACGAGAGAGGGTAAGAGAGAGAGAGAGAACAAGAGAGAAATGTCCAACAACAACGAGGAGGACGATTTACTCTACGGCGACATCGTCACCAGTCAAGGCGAGGACGGGCGAGAAAGTTTACGAGTCACGCGAGACAGATTGGAGAAGAGCGAGAGACACCACGCGAAACGGATCGAACAGTTGGAAGCAAAAGTCAAACAGTTGGAAACAGAAAACGAACGGATAACGAAAGAGAATATAATTTTAATGCAGAACATATCGAGCTTATACGATACGGCGAAACTCGAGTTGAAAAGGAAAGACGCGATGTTGCACGAAGAGAGGATGAAGAGTATTAATGTTGTTGGTGGTGGAACACAACGAGGAGGAGGAGGAGGAGGAAAAAATCCGCCGCCGCCGAAACCGCCGCCTGGAGGACCACCTTCCGGGAAGAAGAAATAGGCGCGCACACACGCAGAGAGAGGGGTAAATGGTGTTTAGAAGAAATAGTTACGTTTTAGTTTATAGTTTAGAAGAAGACACGCGCGCGACTCCCCGTTGTCCTCGCTAGCGAAAAATGTTTCGCTCATAAGTACTAGATTTCTATCTTTTTTACAGTTCTACGTGCTGCTACATCGCGCTAAAGTACACTAATTGGCATCTCTTCTTTCAAAAACCTCATGGTATTCGGCCCTTCCGGCGTGTGACTGTCCGTCTTGACAATCTTTTCCAACACTTCTAAACTCGCGGGATCCTCCACGGTTCCCCAGATGGTGTGGTCGAATTTCAACCACGTGGCTGGATTTTCGCCTAAATAGACGAAGAAATCCGGCCCAGCGGAGCCTCCAGCCCACCCGACGTCGCCGTATTCCATCAATTTTTGAAACTGAAACGTTTCTTTGTTCGCTCGAACGACGAAGGACCTCAACACGCCTTGGACGAGGAAACCCGGTTCCACGCGATACAACTTGCAACTCTTCCCTTGACACGCGTTCTCGGTCTCCGCTAAATCTGTGAGATACTCCACCGATTTCCTGTGCCACTCCGGTTTCAAGTGAATCGTAAACTTTCCAAGTGGCGTCTGAATGGATACGTGCTCCTTCAAAGTCTTCACACGCGTCTCGCCTCCGCCCTCCTCCCCTACCTTTTCGGATTTCACGAAATCCTTCATCAACATCCCGCTCGTCCAAGGCACGTTCGCGTCGCCTTCCGTCGCCCCGTTCCGTAACTTTGGTCTCTCCACGTCTGGATTTTCAACGCGTTTCAACCAACACTGTCCTTTGCACCAACTCTCGTCGCAAAAGACGTACACGTTGCATCCGCTCGTATTCGCGCACTTTTCACAACAGTCCGAGATACTTTTCGTTGGTCCAACGGCGACGCCATCGAGGACGACCGCACCGTCGTATTCGCAGTTTTTGTGCACGTCTGGACATTCGTAATGCTCTGTCTTCTTCTGAACCTCCTTCTCGTTCTCCTTTTTTTCCAATAAAGCGCCTCTTTCTCCCGCGGATGATGACGACAAAGACGACGGTTCCTCCTCTTTTGCATCATCCGATGATCCTTTCTGGTCGTTGTTTTGGTGCGACGAAACCGACGAAAATGGATGATGCTTCTGAGATACAAACAACGCGAAAGAGAAAAAGAGCAGTACCATCATCATCAGGAGTACTACGTTCTTCTTCTTCTTCTTCTTCTTCTTCTTCTTCTTCGTGTTTCGTAAAGGTTTCATCATCAAAGTTATCGTTATTTAGTAACGCAAAGAGGTGAATTTTCCTCCATTTTATCCACTTTTAAGCGCGAGAGATTCACACGCGTAACTTCACACACACGCGCACTTTTGAAAGAGAGAGGCACGAGAGAGCATTCAAAATGACCACGACGACGACGTCGACTAATCGTGGGGTTTATTTCGTTCTGCATCGTAAAAAAAGTGGAACACAAACATCATCATTTGCATCATCACATCAACAGAAGCTTCAACGGAGAAGGAGAAGGAGAACAACGAGAACAACAGTAAAGTGTCAATCGAAAGAACTGGAAACGCAATTAATTCGAGAACAAACCATCGTTCAAGACCTAGTCAGATGGTGCATAGAAAACGGGTTCAGCGGTTCCGGGCTAGGCGTGAGACCAAGCACGAGTGGTAAAGGCAGAGGTCTGGAAGCGACGAGATTGGTCGAAAAGGACGAGTGCGTGTTGACGCTCCCGTTGAGATCCGGGATCGTGGACGAGGCGAAAGGACATCCAGAGCGTGCGCGAGTTGTGATTGAAAAAGCACCCTGGGGCGTGCGATTGGCGTGTAGGCTTTTGCAAGAGCGAAAGAAAGGAGCAGAGAGCGCGTACGCTGCGTATTTAGAGTTGATTCCGGAAAATGTGGAAACGAGTCCTTTGCATTACGCAAGCGAGGAGGTCTCGCGCATCTGTTACCCGCCGATGGAGAAGGAAATCGAGGAGATGCGAAAAGCGGTGAAGAAATGGTACGACGACTTAAATGCAGGCGAAGGGAAGGAGGCGTTAGCAGGGGCTTCGGAGGAGGAGTTTAAGTGTGCCGTCGCGGTGGTGCATTCGCGAACGTACGGGGTGAGTTCCGGGGATACCGGGGAGGGATACTTTCGAGCGCTTTTACCGTTGGCGGATTTATTGAACCACGGCGGCGACGAGTATATCGACGAAACGAGAAGCAGCACGTCGACGGTTTCGACCGAAACTGTCGCGTGGTCGGAAATCACCGACGAGGAAGACGAGAGCGAGATTGCGTTTACGGCGCAAAAAATATTAGAACCCGGAGAGGAAGCGTTGATGTCCTACGGCGAACGTTCCAACGACCACTTTTTGCTCTACTACGGCTTCGTGCCGCGAAAAAACCCGCACGACGACGTCATCATATTTGAAAACTTTGACTCGGCAATGATGTGGCACGCCATGTGCTTCGACGAGTTCTGGAGACGCGAAGACATCACCATCAGAGAACAAAACGCCGTTCGCGCGTACAAAGAAACCAGCAAGATGCTCCGAGAAACCTCCGACGGCGCTTTGATAGACGCCGAACCTCGATTGAAAGTCTTATCGGACGGGAGAGTCGACGCGAGAGTCTTAGCCGCGTTCGCCGCTTTATACGCCGGCGACACCGAACTCGCAAACAACCAAGAAACCGACCGCGAATCCTTAAACGCCGCGCGCAAAGACATCGCCTTGCGATGCGAACAGTTGATCCAAACCGTCCAAAAGCAAAGCGGCAAAGGCGAAGCCGAGGAGATGTTCTCGGAGGATAGCAGTAATAAAAGCCGTAATAAGAATAACAACAACAACAACAACAATAGTAATAATACGAATAAGAATAACAGAAATGATATAGAAAACGTCGTGGATGCGTTCAGACGGCACAAGATGTTCATTTTGCGGGACTGCGTCCGGAAGTTGAGCGTCGCGTTGTGATTTCGAGAGAAGTACTCGTAGAAAACACACGTTGAAATCCATCACATAAAAATCACTTCATATTATTAAAGAAAACACACATCAACACACAAAGAAGCACTTTTAGTATCCTCCTCTCTGGCCGTTTCCTTTACTCTCTTTTTCTGCGCTTTTGCGTTGAAGGTGTCGTGACGTTAAAACGATGACAGGAAAAGAACATCCAAAGTCCTCGTCCGTGTTGTCTGTTCCTTCTTTGGAATTCCACGAAGAAATCGTGTCCGAATTACTCTCGAAAGACGGCATCGCGGTCCTCGCGGAAGGGTTAGGTTTAGCCACGGTTTTGGCGATGACGATAAAAAAGTCGCACGAAGAAGCGACGAGGATAGAGACGAGGAGGAAAGAGAAGATGAGACTGTTTGAGGAAAAGAATAAGACGATTGGAGGAGGGGAGTTTGTGCTTCCTGCTGCTGCTGCTAAAACTGCGACGACGATGCAGACGACGATTCAGATGACGACATCGAAGAAAGAAGAAGAAGACAATAATAACGATATAGTGAAACCGAAAGTGGTTGTCATAGTTGGCGCGTCGGAAACGTTACGAACGGCGACGATTCGAGAATACGAACGGTTGTATCCGGAAGTCGCGCACGCGCCTTTAGACGTCACCGCAGACGTCTCGATGGCGATTCGGGCGAGGAATTACGCCATAGGAACGCCGTGTTTTGTCACGAGTAGGATATTTGCGGTAGATTTGTTGGCGAATAGGTTACCGGCGGAGAATGTGGCCGGGATGATTGTCGCGAACGCGCACTCGGTGGAAGATATTTCTGGCGAAGGTTTTTGCGCCAGATTGTTTCGCGAAAAGAACAGAAGGGGTTTTATGCGAGGTTTGACCGATCGCCCGTACGACGCGTCGAAAGCGTTTGAAGGTGTTGAGAGGTCCATGAAGTCGTTGTTTGTGAGGAACGTGACGTTTTGGCCTCGGTTTCGGATGAACGTGAAGAGCTGTTTAGACCCACACGAACCGAACGTCGTCGAGTTGCGACAAGAGATGACGGAGGATATGAAAAAGATTCAAGAAGCTATCGTGCAGGTGATGGATCAGTGCATGAAAGAGTTGCGGAAGAGCGATTTTGTGGACGTGGCGGAGTTGACGGTACAATCTGGTCTGTTTAAATCGTTCGACGCGACGATTTCGAGACAGTTGGAGCCGATGTGGAACATCGTTCCGAGGAAGACGAAACAGTTGGTGAGGGATTTACGAACGTTGCGACGGTTAGCCGATTTAGTGTTAAAAACAGACGCGGTATCGTTTCTGAAACATTGCGAAATGTTGAAAGTCACCGAAAGGTTCGACTCGTATTGGATGTTTTCGGATGCGGCTGGGGAGATTTTCAAACGAGCGAAAGACCGCGTCTATCGATTAAAGAGGAAACCAATTGAAATTTCCAAGCAGAAGAAAGAAGAGCTGAGAGCGTTGAACATTAAAGAAGAGAAGAAGTACGAGACGAGTGTTGTCCCAACGTTTGAACCGATGCCGAAGTGGATGTTACTCGAGGAAGTCATTCAGGAGATTCGCGAAGATGCCTCGGATAGAAAGTTGCCGAAGGACGATCAGAGGATCGTCGTCGCGGCGAAAGACGAGGCAGCGGTGAGAGTGTTGGAGATGTTGTTAGTGCACGGATCGGAAAAGGTTTCGAACGCAAAGTGGGAAGACTTTTTGAAGTCGAGAGTAGGAAGAGCGTCCACGGCGGCGAAAGTGCAGGAACAACAGCTTCAGCAACAACACGCTGGAGGACGAGGTCGCGGCGGCGGCAGAGGCGGGAATTTTTACTCCGCGTCGTACGGTCGAGGCAGAGGCGGAGTAAGAGGCGGACGAGGTTCCGGACCTGGAATCGGTCGAGGCGGGCGCGTTATGGGGTATAACAACGCCCAAGGGCTAGCCGGTGGATTCTCCATGCCTGCGGACGAGCGAGACGCGCTGGCGAAAGAAGCCTTGAGGCGCGCCGAGGAGAAGAAACAGAAGAGAAAGGTAGAACGCCTAGCGGCACGTCCGGACGTCGACCCTTCTTCGTTAAACTCTACGGAAGAACAGAACGACGATGAAAGCGATGCAAAAGTAAAGAAGACAACGAAGAAGGGAAACGATGAAGACAACGAAGAAGACGAAGAAGACGAAGTTGCGCTCGCCTCGCGAAAGAATCGTAAAGAGGGCATTTACTTCGTTCCCATCGACGCGCGCGACCCATCGCAGTTAGCCATCTACGCACCAAGCTACGTCATCGTGTACGACCCAGACGCTGCCTTTATTCGCGAACTCGAGGTCTTTGCCGCATCTCGACCGCAGAGGAAATTGACCGTCTACTTCTTAATGCACGATAACTCGACGGAAGAGGAGAAATATCTCGCCGCGATTAAACGCGAAACGGCGGCGTTCGAGCGCTTGTTCATGATGAAACAACACATGGCCGTGCCAGAAGAACAAGAAGGCCGCTTGTACGAACTCGACGAAGAGGAAGAAAAGGAAGAGCGGCAAACGAGCACGAACCCAATGCAGTTGGCGCTTTATAAAGAGCGACAGATGAAACTCAAAAAACCGTTGTTTGCAAACGACGCTTTAGATTTGAAAAAGAAGATGGAAGACGATGCCGTGTCGACGCGCAAAGCAGGCGGAAGAGTCATGAAACGACTGACTTTACTCCACGTCGTCGTCGATATTCGCGAGTTTATGTCCACGTTGCCGGCGGTTTTACACCAGTGCGGATACACTCTTCTACCGTGCACGCTCGAGGTTGGCGATTACGTGTTATCTCCGGACATATGCGTGGAAAGAAAAGCTATTCCAGATTTAGTGCAATCGCTGAAATCCGGTCGTTTATACACGCAAGCCGAAGCGATGTGTAAACACTACAAGACGGCAATTTTGTTGATTGAATTCGACAAAGATCGTTCGTTCGCGTTGCAACCAAAAGGCGAAATTCCCGCACAAATCAATCCGGATTCTTTGCAGACTAAGTTGACGTTGCTCATACTTAAGTTTCCAAAGTTGCGCATCATTTGGTCGCCGAACCAACGATTCACGGCGCGAGTGTTTGCGGGATTGAAAAAAGTCGAAGACGAACCAACCATCGAGAAAGCGACGCGAGTGGGCGTGCCGGACGATTTTGCAAAAACCGCGGACGGCGCGGACGACGATGAAAACGTCGACGAACGCGGTTTTAACAAAAATGGCATCAATCAAGCCGCGGTTAACTTTTTGCGTAAACTTCCAGGAGTTACGTCTGGTAACTATCGCAACGTCATGCGCCACTGTCGCAACATCCAAGAGATTGGCGATAAAACGATGGAAGAGTTACAAACCATTTTAGGCAATAAACGACGCGGGAAACTTCTCTACGATTTCCTTCGCTACGACTTAACGCAATTCCACGACTCGCCAGATTTGCCGAAATCGAGAGAAGTGACGCACGAGATGCGACAGAAAATCGTTGAGATCGGCGAAAGGGAGAGGAGAGAACGGTTGGAGGCGTGGAAGAAAGAACGCGAAGCGGCGGAGGTGAAAGCGAACGTCTCCAAAGCTGAATTAGAAACGTTAGATTAGGCACTAGCAGCATTAGCACACAGAAGAAAAGAATACTGAAACAGTATTGTTGGATGAAATACGAGTTCATTCCTATGTGGGTACTTTTACGCTACGAATTACAAACATAACTACTACTGCCTGCCGGTATTTATTTCTACTTGTTTTTTTAACCGATGCGTCGTCTCGGTTTGATCTTTCTTTGGTTCTTAAACACCTCCTCGTCGTCGTTTAACGGTCGCACTTCCCCGTCCACCGGTGCGACGTACGGATCTTTCGCGTTTTTCCCTAACGGCGTCACTAACAAAGCAAACCCACCCTTCGGTCTCTTCGCGGCGTGTTTCCGTCGACTCTCTCTCTTCAAACTCGCCCCGGTTACGCCCGTGTTAAAATCCAACCTCTCCTTGAACGTTTTCACCAACTCCCTCTCCTCTCTCATGGCTAACTTCTCCGGATCGACTTTTAGCCCCGGCGTCCTCTCGTTCGCTTCTTCTCCCGTCAAAACCTCGAAACTTGGATACGTCGGCACGTCCACGTAGTGCCGCTCCCCGGCGCCTCTCTCCGACGTCCCGAACACCGCCTCGAACCGTGCCTCCAAATCGTAATCCAACTCCTTCCCGTTTTTAATCCACTCAGCCTCGCGACGTTTCAACGCTAAAATCGCCATAATCCGTTGTTCTCTCACCATGTACTCCTTCGCTAAATTCTCCGAAGAATATTTCACGGGGTCTTTTTTGTGGTCTAAATACATCTTCGTTTTCGCGCGGTCGCTTAAGATGGAGTTCTTTTGCGAGGGGAAATTATGGATCGTTTCCTTCCTCGGGGTTGCGTCGTATATCCACCCCCAGGGTTCGCCTTTTCTGTATTCCCAGGATTTTGAAACCAAGTGCTTTCTTGTCGCGTGTCGCATTTCCACTTTCGTGTTGTTGTTCTCTTCTTTGTCTTCATCCGATCCTTCTCCGCCTCCTCCTTCTTCTTTGTTGTCATCGTCCGAAGAAGAAGACAAAGAAGAGAAAGAAGAAGAACACGCGCAGAATACTAATCCGTTGTTTCTGTTCCTCGAGGAATAACATAACTCTCGGGCGACTTTTTGCAACAACATGACGACGACACGGGGGTTTATTATGGAGAGGTTTTTTCTGCTTCTCTTCAAAAGGTGGTCAAATTTTTAGACATCGAGCAAGTGGACGATACGTTTGAGTATTCGTTGTTGTTCGGTATCTGTGATGGATTTACGACGTGTATGTGTTTATAGTGAGAAGTACAAATGATTGGCTAATGTTGAGTACGCATGTGGTACTTTAAACTAGTAGCGTGACGATACCTCTTCTCGCACACGTGGCATTCAAACGGTTTCTCGTTCGTGTGAATACGCATGTGAACTTTCAAATTCTCAGATTCAAAAAAAGCTTTATCGCACACATCACATTCGTACGGTTTCTCGTTCGTGTGAATACGCATGTGGGTATGCAAATGACCAGATTGACGAAAAGCTTTATCGCACACATCACATTTATACGGCCTCTCCTTCGTGTGAATACGCACGTGCCTTTTCAAACTACCAGATTGAGTAAAACGTTTCTCGCACATATCACATTCGTACGGTTTCTCGTTCGTGTGAATACGCATGTGGGTTTTCAAACTACCAGATCGAGTAAAACGCTTCTCGCAAACACCGCACTCGTGCCCTCTCTTACTCTTCCCTCTCGTCGTCGTAGTCTTTTCTTTTCGTATCTCCTTTTGCTCGATTTCAAAAACGACTTCGTCCTCGTCAGGAATCTTCAAACACAACACCGGTGGTTCTTCTTCTTCTTCTTCTTCTTCTTCTCTCTCCTCTGCGGCACTCGCAACCACCACCGTCTTTACGTTTACCGCGCGTTTCGGATGTTTATTCTTTCGTCTCGACATTTGATCAAAGAGCGAGAGAGGAGGAGTATATAGAGAGGGAAAAAAAAATTGAGACGTTTTGCAGGAAAGGAAGAGACCAATTTTGTGGGAAAAATCGACAGAGTAAAAATGAGCGACCAACCTCCTTTTCCTATTCCTCCTCCTCCTCCGGGAGAGCACGAGGAGGATATTCCTCCTCCTCCTCCTCCTCCGGCAGACGAAATGGTCTCTCTCGAAATTGATTTCGAAAAACTGGCCGAGCGCGCCGCGGTGATCGCGCGGGAACAACAACAACAACAACAACACCAACAACAGAAAAAGAGGAAACAACGAGATTCACCATCGGGAAAGAAGAATATACCGCCACCGCCGATGCCGCCACTCTCGCTCGGAGGCACAGTTTTAGACGAAGTGGATTTGGAAAGGATTAAAGTTGGAGATAATCGATGGGGGATCGCGCTGAGTAGCTGCGTGGAGTATCCAAACAAGAAGTATTTTTTCAGGTATGATGCGTTCGTTGGTGTTGTGTGTTTTTCCCCGAATGAATATGCGCGAATATCGATGACGACGAGGATGATGTGGATGATGCCACCTGTTCGTTTTGTTTTTTGTTCTCTCTCTCTCTCTCTCTCCGTTTTGTCGTCGTCCTCGAAAAACGTTTGACTCACATCTCATTTTCTCTCTCTCTCTCTCTCTCTCTCTCTTCTCCGAAAATCGTATTAATAAAAACAGCCGCAAAGACGCCAAAGTCTGCCAATGGGAAACGCCGAAAGAGCTCAAAGGAGGCTTGCAAAAAAATCTGCGCATATGCCCGCTCGAAGCGACGTTACTGCCACAAAACACCATGCCGGAAAGCGGGTGGGTGGAATTAACAACAACAACAACAACAACAAACGCAGCGAGTAGTATCGACAAACACGACGTAAACGACTACAAAGAAGGCAAAAAAGAAAGCCGAACGGAAGAAGAAGAGAAGACGCAAACGGCGAACGCGAAGAGTAGTAGTAAGAAAAAATATTACTGGCACCCGGCGTCCAAACAGGTCACGTGGCAAAGGCCGAGACGAGAGGAACAAGAAGTCCAGGAGGCGGAGATTCTCCCGTTACAGTTTAGCGAAAGCGGCGGCCAATAAGGCGTAGCGTATAGGCGTATTAAATAGAATGAAATCTCGTAGATTTTCACCGAAACCCTAAACAATATTCGATCGAATCCAAAACTAAAGATAAAGGGAAAAATTCAGCTGAATTTTGCTCACTAATCTTGACCCGTTTTACTACACATAAACACACACAAAGCTTCGGGTTTAGAGGAAAAAACACTTTGATGACGACGAGGATAATGATGATGTCGACAAGGATGATGATGATGATGCCGACGACTGCGACGACGTCGTCGTCCAAGAACAAAAATGATGATGCGTTTTTTAGTCGTCGCAGCACGAATACTAATGGAAAGAGTTTGAAGAAGATGGTTCGCGCGATGGCCTCGGGAGGAGAAACCACAGAAAGGGCGTTCGATCCTCGCGAGTACCGTCGTCAGCTCGGGAAATCCGATCAGTACACGCGTAAATTCTTGAACGACCCAGAGGCGAAGAAAACTATGGAAGATGAAGGCATCGGGTACTCGATGACTGGGTTGGTGGCGCAAATGAAGGAGAAAAACTTTGTCCACGTGGAAGGAGAGGTGACGGTGAAACTGGCGGATAGCTACGGTTTTTGCTGGGGCGTCGAACGCGCCGTGCAAATGTGCTACGAGGCGAGGAAACAGTACCCGACGGAGAAGATGTGGATTACGAACGAGATTATTCACAACCCGACGGTGAATATGCGTCTGAGCGAGATGGGCGTGAACTTTATCGAAGAGAAGGGTGGGGTGAAGAACTTTGAGCCGGTGCAATCCGGCGAGGTTGTGGTGTTGCCGGCGTTTGGTGCGTCTATTCACGAGATGAAGTTGTTGGCGGAGAAAGGCGTGTCGATTGTGGATACGACGTGTCCGTGGGTCTCCAAAGTATGGAACGCGGTGGATACGCACGCGAGGAAGGAGTTTACGAGTATCATTCACGGTAAATACGCGCACGAAGAGACGGTTGCTACCGCGAGTTTCGCGAAGACGTATTTGGTGGTGAAAGATATGAAAGAGGCGAGTTGGGTGTGCGATTACATTTTGAACGGCACGGCGACGAAGGAGGAGTTTATGGAAAAGTTCAAAAACGCGCACTCGGACGGGTTCGATCCGGAGAAAGATTTGGACGCGGTTGGTGTTGCGAACCAAACGACCATGTTGAAAGGAGAAACTGAAGCGATCGGCAAATTGTTCGAGAGAACGATGATGGAGAAGCACGGGGTTCAAAATTTGGGCGAGCACTATTTGGTCACGGATACCATTTGCGACGCGACGCAAGAAAGACAAGACGCGATTTACAAGTTGGTGGACGAAAAGCCAGACATCATGATGATTGTCGGTGGTTTCAACAGTTCAAACACCTCGCACTTGCAAGAAATCTCCGAAGATGCGAACATCACCTCCTTCTGGGTAGACACCGCGGATAGAATCGATACCGAAAACAACAAAATCTCCTGGAGAACCTCGCACGGCGAAATGCGAGAGACTGAAAACTGGTTGCCGGAAGGTAAGTTGACCGTCGGCATTACCAGTGGCGCGAGTACGCCGGATAAGGTTGTCGAGGACGTGTTAGAGGCGATCTTCGCGTCCAAGGCGAAGACCGCGGCTGGCGTGGCTCGATAAAAAGTAGAGAGAGAGAGAGAGAAAGAGAGAGAGAACGTTTTTTAAGAAAGAACGCTCGACGCCGCCCGCGACTTGACTTACTTGTGCATCATATAGATATATATAACACGTACCTTTAAACAGTAATTAGTACTCTCTTTACCGCATCATCATCATCCCGTTGAATTCGATTTTGCACCGCGCCATCCTCCCGTCAATATCCTCACGCTGAAGAGAGGTTCGGGTAATTTACGCAGAGGAGAGGGAGTCTTGATGAAAAGATACCGATAACCGTTCTGACGGCGATGAAACAACGAGAAATTTAGACGCGAGTGATGCAGCGATGACGACGGCGAAGAAGAAGATGTACGACGAGAGCGTTCATGATTGCGCGATAAATATTTCAAAAAGAGACACAACCACTAAAATTCCAATATTGAACATAAACACACGATGCCACCTCTCCCTATTTACTCCTTTCGCCACATTTTCCACCAAACTCTCCAGATATTCCATGCACACATTCGCGACCGTCGAACGACACTCCTTGGACAACGGCGACCGCGGCCAAATCTACTGCGAATACATCTACGCCGAAAAAGACAACGAGTTTAGAAGTAAAAACGATAGAGATGACGATGGCAATAACATCGTGTTCCTCGTCGACGGCGTGTGCAACGACGGTTTCCAATTCGAAAAGTTCATCGACCGGTGTTGCAGTCACAACTGTTACGCGATACGATACGATTACCGAGGCCACGGTCGATCGTCGAATTGCTCGAACGAGAAACCACTGACGGTGGAAACGTGCGTGTCGGATATGAAGAAAGTTTTAGAGCACTTTTACCGGACGCACCCGAATTTATTACTCAAAGAAGGAGCAGAGGAGGAAAGAGGCCCAAGGAGGAAAAAGAGGCCGTGGTCTCGCAGAAGACGAGTGACTTTAATTAGTTACAGCTTAGGCGCACAAGTCGCATTGAAGTTTGCCATCGAAGAAATAGGAAGCGTGAACGGGGTTGGAATCGTCAATGGGACGTTAGAGCCGGCTTTTTACGGGTTGTTTAGGTCAGAGGTGTTGAGCGATTGCGTGGTGGGAGCGTTGCGAAGGAGCGCTTCGTTCCAACTGTTCGTCGCGTTTTGGATCCGGATTTGCATGGTTTTACTCTCTTTGAACGGTTTCGTCTCGTCTTTGTTGGCGTCGTATTTCGTCAAAGCGAGCGCGAAGAACTTCAAACCGTTTTGGACGCACGCCAGGCGCGTTCAAGCGCGATCGTACCTCTCTTTCCTCGTAGACGCGCACTCGACAGACGGGATGGATATTTTAGAGTGCTTGGGCTCTTCTTCTTCGCAGGTGGGAGGGGTAAAAAAGTCAGCGTTGCCTCTCTTATGCATCGTCGGCATTAAAGACACTTTGGTCAGAACACATAAAACAGTCGAAACCGTGCGACGTCTCGCCCCCGAATGCGACGTCGTCGCGGTTAAAGACGGGTGCCACGCGCTTCTCGTCCACGACGCGCACGCGGAAAAAACGGCGGACGTTTTGCTCGACTTTGTCAATCGGTGTTGCGCCAGCAACAAAAGTGCAAAAACGATGACGACAAGCAATGCGGAGGAAGAAGAAGAGGACGACGACGAAGAAGCTTACGATCGGAAGACTATGAACGCCCTGTTAGCGTAATAATACTAATACAAGCAAAGCGAAAGAAAAAAATTTCACATTCAGTTTAGGGCGTCACACCCTAAGCAAAGACCTCTCTTCACCGCGCCCCATTTGAGTACAGAAATCTCCATTTTTGCGGGCACTTACACACACAACAAACGCTGCAAATGAACCCGCGATTGGCGAAAGAGGACCGGAAATCCCCGCTCACGTTTTTCCTTTTGCTCTCCGTGACTTTGTTTCTCTGCGTGGCGGTGTTCGGACCGGACGGGCCCGTGAGGACTCGAGGATCGAATTCGAACGAATCATCAGCCGCGCGGTTGGGGAAAGGAAAATCTTCATCATCGGCGAAGTTTAAGACGATGATGAGGACGAAGAAGAACGAAGTTAAAGAAGAAGAAGACCAAGAGGACAACGAAAATAACGCGTCAGAATCAGAATACGCCCAAATAAACGCGTATTTCGCAAAGTTTGCGGTGAAACGAGACGAGGACAAAAAGAAGAATAATCGGAAAGTAGGAGCCGGAGGAGGAAGCAGCAGCGCGGCGTCGTCGCTCGGAGGAATGAAAACCATCTCCGCGTTCGGGAGGTACTGGGACAAACAAGTACCCATGGACAACGAAATCAGAAAGAATCGAGCGAATTCGGACCGAGTGTCGGCGATTTTAATGCCACCGGAGTCGTCCTCGCACGCGTCGAGTTTGTTAGCTTTACCGAACGGGGACGTTTTGCTGGCGTGGTTTTCCGGGAAGAGCGAAGGCGGGGATAACGTTGGCATCGCGGTGAGTATCCTGAAGAAAGGGGAGACGAAATGGAGCCAAGCGAAGTTTGTGAGCAAGGCGCAGCACCGGTCGGCGCAGAACCCGGTATTGATGAGGAATAATAATCCAAACGATAAGGAGGATTCGAAGCACGTGAGGATCGTGCACTCGAGTCAAGCCGCGTATGAAGGACAAGGGACGTCGGATATGAGGTCGTTGTTTTCCACCGACGGCGGAGAGACGTGGTCGAAACCGGTGGTCGTAGACCATAAGAACGGGGCGTTCCCGAAGAACAGCGCGATTCGAGCGTTGAATGGGGATTTGATTTTGCCGATGTATTACACGCCGAGCGGATTTTTTGACGCGTCTACGCAGTATTCCGAGTTGCAAACCTCCAAAGACGGCGGCGAGAGTTGGCATCCGCTGGTGGAGATGCCCGGTACGAGAGGGAACTTGGTGCAACCGACGATTGTGAGGTTGAATAACAACGACTTGCTCAGTTTCTTTCGATCGCGCACGGCTGATTTTATTTACGCCTCGAAATCGACGAACGACGGTAAGACGTGGACGGAAGCGAAACCGACCAAGTTTCCGAACAACAACGCGGGGATTCAAATGATCAAGCTGAGAGACTCGAGCAAAGATGTCTTAGTGCTCGTGTTTGATAACTGCAACGAAGGGAGGTTCCCGTTATCTATCGCTTTGTCCGAGGATGGGGGTAAATCGTGGGACCACATTCGCGATTTGGAACCCGACGTTGATTTCGATCACGAGCAACCGAACAGAGACAAACACACCAACGACGGCGACGGCGAGTATTCCTATCCGTCCATCCAAGAAGACGGCATTCACGACGGGCTCATTCACGTCGCGTACACGTTCAGACGCGAAACGATTAAATATTCCGCATTTATGACGGATTGGATTAAAGATAACTCGGAAGAGGCAAAATCGATTGGGAAAGTGCAAAAGATTGCGGACACGTTCAACGACGCCGTGTATACGGAAAGAATCAACGGGAAGAGAAACGATTGGGAATTTGACGTTGGTTCCGATAACGACGGGAACCCGAAGACGGAATACATGTTACCGAACCCAGAAGAGTTGCCGCCGACGGAGTTGCCGTTATAACTAAACGAAGAAGAAAAAAGCACAAGTCAATTATTTTATAGCCATAAAGGAAAGATTTGAAACGTCTCTTCTTCTAAAACATCCAAATAATAAACCACCAGATCATCATTTGTAATTCTATATACCTCTACTACACATCAAGACTGAAAAAGAAGAAGAAGAAGAAGAGAACAAAACTTAAAGCTCCAAGCTCTTCGCGAGCGCTCTCAGCTCATCCACTTCCATGCGCATTTCCACCATCCTGTGTCTTTGCTTGCAATCGCACCCTCGATTCCAGTGTTGCAAACACCGCGCAAACGATCTCCCAAACTCGCACTCGCACCTCACGACCGCCGCAAAAGGCATCGCTTTACACACGACGCAACAATCTTCCGGCCCATCCATTTCTGGGATGTTTTGACACTTGTAAAAGCGCAACGGATCGCCTTTGATAAATCCGTCGCCTCTCTGTTTCCCGTTCAAAATCGATTGCCAATTCTCCAACTCGTCCGCCAACGTCTCTAAATCCGTTCGTAAAACTCTGGACATGTGTGCCATCCATTTACCTCTCGATTTCGTCGTTTCAAATATTTTCTTCAAACTTTTCGCCGCGGTTACGACGACGCGGTCGTGCGCGAACACCGCATTTCGTTTCCCGTTCCCTTTGACGTAGTTTCTGCACGCGACTCGGCCCATCTCGATCCAATCCACGGGTGCAAAGTTCACCGCCTCGCCGACGTTAAACCCGTGAGAAAAGCCGCTGTGATAGGCTCTCGGAAACGTCACGACGAAGTCTCCGGGCTTTTGCACCAACTTGACAATCTTAATTTTGTTTTCAATCAACTGCCCTGGAGGGACTAACATCGTGATGTGATGTAACTTGTCCGGATTTTCTTTAAACAAGGAAGGGACGGCTGTTTTCGCGATGGCTTCAAACTTTTCCGCGTCGCTTCCGGGAATCCCGTACCAGGTTTTCGCCGAACCTTTGTGCGCGTAATTCACGCTGGCTAAGTAATGATCTTCCACGTGCCAACAAAACGTCGCGAACAACATCCCGCAATACACCCACGGAGTGGTTAAACCGGGAATATCGTCATCCACAAACCTTAGCAAATTATCGGGATGCTTCGACAACTCAAACATATCCCACGGGTGTTTCTCCGTATCCTCTGGATCACCGCTAATCCCAGCCGCGAACCCGCTCTGAAACCGTCTCGCGTCCACGTCGCTGCCGTACTCTACTAAAACCTCGCCTTTTTTATTCACATTTTTCGTTTGAATCAAGCTCCCGCAATCCGCTTTCGCCTCGTTCGGATTCGTCTCCACAATTCTCCAATACTCGTCTTCTATTCGTTTGAGTAAATCGTCCTCGTCTTTGATATCTTTAAACGTCTCCGGGTGCGCTTCTTTATAATTCTCCTCGAACGTATCCGCCATTTCCTTATATTTCTCTAACCCGACGTACGTCTTCCCCGGCGGGAAACTCTCGCCCTGTTGTAACCTGTTCACGTTTTGATGTTTCGTTTCCACGAAACTCTTTTCTCCGAAACAGCACGCGCGGTTGAAATTCGGCGCGTATCCATCCGGAGGCACGATTTTACAAATCCCAAACGCTTCCGCTTTCGATTGAATCGAACAAATATACGCGATCGGGTCCTCGAATTCCTCCTCCGTGGGGTAAAATATCGGTGCTAAAGGAATGTCCGAGCCGTCCGTTCGACATCTGTTCGTGATGACTTTGGACGCTTTGATCGCCTGTTTGTTGTTATAACATGTTGTGCGTAATAATAAAAACTTGTTAATATTCACATTGTTTCATGTGTTTGAAAATCAAAATCATCATCCTTACGAACAAGAACAACAACACGAGACAATCATACGAAGAAGGACGACAAAAACTGAAAGAGGACGACGTAAACGTAAACGACAAAAGTCCTCCTCTTCTCGAAAATTCAACACTCTTTTCCTCGAGATATAAGAGAAGAAAAACACGATGATGAAAATGATGTAAAAAAAGAATCCACGCTTACGTTTTGAATCTCGTGCGCTTCAAAGTCGTTATCGTACACAGCTTTCGGCGCCCGTCTCGCGCGTTTCGAACGGGCGCGAGGAATAAGTTCCTCCTCCTCCTCCTCGTTTACGAAATCGTTCTGCGTCGTTGGTTTGAGTGGGAGGCCTTCTGTTTCTTCTTTGTCGTTGAGACTGAGCATCGTTTTAAAGTCGTCAAAGCGCTTGAGTTTTGAAGCATTTTCGAGTGATGCTTTGGACGAGATGTGCGATATAAGCGAGACGAGAGTAATACGTATTCGAAATATGATGCGTGAATAATAATAGTGTTACACGTTCTCTTTAACTCTCTCTCTCGTACTGGTTTCTCCTCTGTTTCGCTTTTGGCCAAAACATAAGAAGAGTTTCTTCTTTTCGTCTTCGTAAACTCTCCCGGAGCGACTTCGCGAGAATGAGCTCGTATTAAGGTCTGATCCCGCCGACGTACGCCACCGCGACGAGCGCCAAGACGACTAAGATAATATTCGCGAACAAATTCGACGGCATCGCTTTCCCAGGTACACCGCCTAAACCGACCGATTCGTTGAGCAATTTCGCTCGCATTTCTTTCGAGACTCCGCCGGAGCTTTTTCTTTCCGGCGGTTTCGAAGACGACGGATCGTCGTCGTAGAACGAATCCGGAAATTCACGTTTTGGTTTTTCCGGGGGTGGGAGTAAATCGTCCAGAGATTTCATCGTCTCGTCCATGCTGTCGTTTTCCGGGTTTGCCCTTATCGTCGTTTTCATCCTCTCTCTTCTCGAATTGTTATAAAAACTGCTCCTAATACTCCTCTTGTTTTCGTCGTTACTCCTCGCTTTTCTGCCGATGATGCTGACGCTGAAAATGCTGTCGTTCCCCGTGTTTAATAAACTCGCTGCTTTCACAACAAGAAATTTGGGAGGGTTTTGCTGGTCGTAGTTCCTCCTCCCTCGCGAAAGTTCTTTTACTGCTGTCCTCCTCCTCCTCGACGCCAAAGAAGACGTCGTTTCCGTCCTCGTCACAAAGGAGCTCATATTCGTATTTGACGTCTTTATCATCGTCAGCATTGAAAAAAATGAAGGCAAAATGAAGCTTTTTTCTTCATAAATATCAAACAACATTTTAAGATGACAATCAACGATCACGATCAATTCACCGGCTTAAACGCCGTCCACGTCGCCGCTTCGGAAGGGAACGTGAAACGCTTGGTGGAGTTGATGGACGACGGGGCGGAGTTGGACGTCCCTGCGCTCGGAGGTATGCTTTTTCTCGTTTGTTTTTATAGTAGTAGAAGACTTCATCAGGGATGAAAATTCTCTTGCATTTTCTCTCGTAAACTGTCTCTTTTTTTTTATAACCGAATTGGTACGCGATCTCATGTGCGCGTAAGTCTCCTTTTGTCGTGTGATTCATTGCGAAGGAGAAAAGCGACCAAAACGGAGATTTTCGCGACGATTGCACGTAGATGTGTGCTCTCGATTGAGAGTGAGGGTCGTTGAGACGCGAAGTGCCCGTCGGCGGCGCGCGATTTCGAGAGACTTTTTCCTCAGTCGTTTTTTGTTTGTTCTTCTTGTTCTTGTTGGTGTTCTTCGAAAATCGAGAGGAAAATTTCAACCAAAAAACAACAAACTTTGAACGACAAACGTATTAATAATTTTTTTCTTAACTCCTTCTTTCTCTTATTAAAACAGAAAACGCGGGAAAGACAGCGGCGATGATTGCCGCCGGCGCCGGCCACGTGGACGTGCTCAAAGCCATGCAACGCGGTCCGTCCATGCTCGACTTGAAAGCTGCGGACGGGGGCACGCCGGCGATGTCCGCCGCCGTGCACGGATACAAGGAAGTTTTGGACTATTTGATTTCCAAAAATGTCGATTTGAACGCGCAAGACGAGGACGGTTGGACGGCGTTGCACTTTGCGGTGATGGCAAACGCGGCGAGTTCGGTGAAGGCGTTGTTAGCGGCCGGGGTGAGAACGGATATTAAGAATTCTGACGGGGATACCGCGGAGGGGTTAGCGCAAGGATCGAAAGCGGGGATTAAGAAGTTGTTCGGTAAAGGGGGATCGTCGAAGAGGTTGGACGGGGTAAAGGAAGGGAAGAAAGGGTGCGTTGTCATGTAAACGATGAACAACACAAAATGATTTTTGGGGGGGTTGAGAGGAGAGAAGGGATGATGACGACAGGACGCACGAGTGAATAATTTAATAATACACGCAGCGAAAAGAAATGTTTCTCGCGAGATTTAATAATACGAAAGTCCTGTAGAGTATGTTGTTGTTATTGTAGAGACCGCACACACATAGATAATAAAGACACGTGAATCATACGAAGGTGTTTTATTAAAACTCTTTTAGATTTCGTCCAGTAAACCTTTCTTCCCATCCTCGGGCGGCGAAGGCAAGTCTACTTTTTCTTCCTCTTTTCCTTTCTTTGCTTTTTTCATGTCGCCGCCGCTGCTCTTCTTCGCGTTCTTTTTGCTACTACTGCTACTGCTGCTAGTGCTACGATTCTTACTACTGATGATGCTTTTTTTCTTGCTCTTCTTCGTTCCGGTTTCGTTGTCGTCGTCGTCGTCGCCGGTGTCCAAACCATCCATGGGAATATCGAATAAATCATCGAGAGACATTGGATGCGATTCCTTCGGCTTCTCTCCTTCTTCTTGAACGTCGTCGGCGTCGCTATTTTTCTTGTTCGCGGATGATTTCTTCTTTGCTTTCTTCGCCGGGTGAAGCTTCTTCATGACGTCGTTCTCAATAGTATTCACGGTGTCGATGTTGGACTTCTCGCTTTGCTGCACGGCTTCGATCAAGTTCTCGAGAACTTCCGGATCGACCTCGCCGCTCTCGATCCGTCCTCTCAAATCGGCTTCGTTGAGAAACTTGTCGACGGAGTTCTTCGCGGCAGTTCTCGCGAGCCACTCGTCTTTACCTTTCTCCTCTGCGAGACTTTGTTCGACGGCGTTGAGTTTCTTTTCCAACTCTAGACGAGATAATACGTCGTCCTCGGTGATATCCGAATTTTCCGGCAACGCAACGTCGTCGGCGTGCGACCACAAAATGTCCTCGTCGTCCGAAACGCCTCGGACGTCGTTTACCATCGATCGCGCGATTCTGTGCGCAAAATCGTCCGAGGCGACCGTATCTCTCACGTTCTTCGACCACCCTTTTACGCCTTCTTTCTCTTTTAAACGCGCGATGAAATCTGAGACGGACAGCTTGACTTCCTCGCGCGACATCGCGTTACCTCGCAAGTCCGCGTCAAAGTGTTGTCCGCGAAGAATTTCCTGCTCGGAAACGTCCTCGGTGAGCCCTCCCTTCTTTGACGAAGAATTCGATTCATCTGAATGACTCGTACCAGGCGACGTGCCTCCCCAAGGGTACCTAAACGGTGCGTTCGCGTTGTAATACGCGCCCGTCTTGTCTCGATCGTTGTTTTCCAGAATTTTGTTCTTATTCGTAATCTTCTTCGCCATATCGCCGCTTAAACCAACCTTAGCGGAGGAGAAGGACTTAGCGCCATCGCTATCATCGAATTCGTTCAGAAGCTCAACTCTTTCAATCTGTAAGTTCGTCAATGTTTCGTTCAATCCTCTCAATTCGACTTGTTTGCGATCTTTCGGAAGCGTCTTGGAGTTTCTCACTTTTTGCATCAATTTCTTCGCCATCTTAATCTCGCGCTCGTTTACCGAAAGCGCCGCTCCAGCGCCGCCGTCTTTATCAAAATTTTCGTCAAACTCCGAAGCATCCTCTTCCTCTTCGTCCTCGCCCAGCTCTACATCGTCTACGTCTTCCAGTTCGTCGTCGATTCGAGAGTTCTTTTTCTTCCTCCTACTCCTCCCGCCGTCGTACGCCATCGGAGGAAGGTACTCTTCGCCTCTGAAATACGCCAAGCCTCTCTCGTAATAGTGCAACTCGGTGCCTAAAATAGTCGCTAAAACCACCACTAATACGAGTAACACGCAAACCGCAACTCTGGAAACCCACGGACTTCCAGAACACAACCACATCCTTCTGCCTTTTTCCAACTCTTCTTCGTCGGCTAATTTTTTCCTCGTCGCGAGAATTTCTTGCTTCTCCAGATCGTACAACTTTGCATTCATCGCCAACTGCTCTTTTTCCTTCCTCAGTTGCTTCTTACTGCTCTTCTCGCTGCTTTTCACCGAACTCTCTTTGCTCCCGTGTGTGCCTTTCTTAATCGTCTTGGCTGTGCTTTCGTATTGCAATCGCTTCGCGACTTCGTCCTCGTCTTCGCTCGAAACCGACTGCGAACTCCGTCCGTCGTATCGCGACCGCCGTCGTCGGTCTTCGTCGTTCTCATCTCCTATAATCGCGTCGTAGTTTTCTTCTTTCTTTTTCTTAGTCTTCTCCTTTGATTTAATCGTATTCGTGTGATTGCTTCCGTACTTCGCGTTCGTCTTTTTCTTTTTCTTGCACCCACACAAGCCTTTCTCGACGTCCTCCTCTTCTGTCTCTTTACCTCTCACGTCTGCTTCTTCTTTTCCTTGACCGCGTTCGTGTAACGTGTTCCAACGAGGCACAGAGCTGCGAGAACTCGACGCGCCCATAATACTCTCTCCTCCTTTATTCGTGTGAATACTAATTAAACGAACAGCTTCTCTTGTTGTTCAATGTTAATGTTCCGCGCGTGAGAAGCAGAGAGTTCTTCGAGGGGAAATTCGAACGAGAGAGCTGTGATATGAACACAACAACAACAACAAAGAGAAGAGAGCAGATTTACTTTTATACTTCCGCCTCTACTCTCTATTCGTTCGATGATGATGAGGGTAAAAGTGATGTTCTCGATGTACTCATCGTCGTCGTCTTCATCGTGTTACTAATATCTCGATTGTATATGATGAGTGTGTCGAGCAGGCCGCGGTTTTTCCAAAGAGGAAGAAGGAAGGAGAGCAATTCTGTTTAGGGTTTGTGTGAAACCCTAAACATTATGTACGAACCGAAAAAACGAAAAGAGAGAAAAGTCTCTCTTTTGGGGAATAAAACTACCACAAAATAATACGCTTTATTAAGCGCGTTTATCATCATCATCAGAAGAAGAAAAGAGCAGCATTCGATACCCTTTCACGACGACGATGGTGGCGTTTTCTTTGCAAGCACCTTCGTCGTCATCATCATCATCTCTTTTTTCTTCGCGTTCGTTGATGAGAAGACAAAGAAGGAAGATTAGATTAGATAATGTCGTCAGCAGAAGCAGAAGCAAGGTGGCGAGTATGTCATCATCAAAAGAAGAAGACAAAGAAGAAGAAGAAGATCAAACTTTCATAGCGAAAACAGAACTGAATTTGGGACGGTCCGCCATGCTCGGTTTCGCCGCGACGACATTTTTGGACGTTTCCACGAACGGGTTAGGTCCAATAGAGCAGCTCATCGGAGAGGAGAAGAGTTTAGTCACCCACGTGGTCAATCCTTTTAACATTGCGAAAGACGTGTTAGAGGTGACGGGGTTGTACGTGGAGAGCATTATATTGGTGTGGGTGTTTTTGAGCGGGGTTTTTTTACTCGCCGTCACGAGCGGGTTGAGGAAACCGTCGACGTCGACGATGAGCGGGATGTCGCGTCCGAACGGCGAGAACAGAGTAGACGCGATGGCCGGTATCGTGAAGTCCGCCTGGAGAGAACAAGTGAGAGAGAATAAAAAGTATGAAATTTTTAACGGGCGTTTGGCTATGCTTGGCATCACGGCGTCGTTTATCGGGGATTATTTCCTCGCGGAAGGGCCCATGGAGCAAGTGGCGCAAGAGTTTGGAGTGCCCGTCATCGACCAAGAGATTTTCGCGTTGGTGTTTCTCTCCGCGGCGAGCTTTTTGTTGGTCTCGACGTTGGTGAGAGTCGGGAGAAGAGCGCTGACGGAGAGCAACTGATTCCCTCGAGGAGACGATATTACTTACTTTTGCGCTGTATATTATACATGATTAAACTACTACCTACAAGGTACCTACAAGGTACGCGTGCTAATCGTCGCTATCGCTAACAATCAATTCGCCTCGGAATCGATTTGGATTGTTTTCACCGTCGTCGATATCCGAATCGTCGTCCGAGGAAGAAGATTCAATCATTAAATCGGGGTCGTCTTTTATTGCTAGAAGTGTCGTCGTGTTCTTTTCCTTTTCGATTTGAAAACTTTCATCCTCCAAGTTCTCTTTTTTCGAAGCGTTCAGCTGCTTTAATCTCTCCTCTTTCGCGTCTCGAAACCAATCTTCAATTTCCATCCCGGCGTCGAAGAAATCCGTCGGGTACCGAACGTTCGCGTTGAACATCTTTTCACCTTTGTGTTTGTGCGAAAAGTACGATTCGCACGCCGATTTATAATCGCCTCTGGAAACTTTCATCTCAATCTCTCGATTCGCGTCTATGGAAATCTCTCGCTTCCATCGATGGTCGTTCGCGTTTAACGCTCGATACTGGTTCAAAGGCATCGCGAACGGACATTTCGCCGCGTGCGGTTCCATTCGAGACGTTTTAATCAACTTTTCGCAATCGTGCTCGAACTTTTCTTTCATTTGGCCTTCTAAACCAAAAACGTGTCTCAGTTGATACGTGTGTTCATTTTGGTAGTTGCCCATGGCGCCGTGAGGGAACACCGCGGAGCGCCAGACTTTGAATATTTCTTCCAGAGGTAAACCGATACCTTTTAAAAACAAGTTCAGCTCGTACCGTTTGAAATGTCGAAGATGTTTTTTCACGTGCAACTCGTCCATGACGTCTCTCATGCACGGCGGAAACACTTTCGCGTGCGCTCCCGTGGCGCCTTCTTTGATAACTTTCAACGAACGTTTCAACTCTTTCGATGGTTTTCTCGAGTGGTACGTTTTCATTTTCCCGTTTTCGTCTTCGTATTCTAACATTATCCCACCGCCGCCACCTAATCTTTGCTTCTTTCTTCTCGAGTCTCTTCGGACGACTCCCCAGTTATCGGTTCCACCGTATTTCAAATTCTTCTTATTCCCAGCGGTCGCATTCTTCATTAAAATTTTGTTCCTTTCCAGTAAATGTTTCGTCGCGAGCGCCATCAACGGGTGAACCTCGCCCCCGTCGTCCTCGTCCACGTCCGGTCTCCACAGTTTCAACCGGTCGCAAACGTCTTTTAAACCCACATCGAAGGCGTTATTTGCTAACGCGAACCGCTTCTCTCGAAACGCGCGTTCTAAATCTTCCTCTAAATAGTCCTCGTACGCCGCGAACCAAACGTACGGCACGAGTCTCTCTCTAACCAAACACTGACCTCTCTTCATAATCGTTACTTTCCGTGCGCGTATCAGTCGTCGACACTTTTCGAATGGAAACCAATAACACCTTTCCTTCTCTTCTTCTTCATGTTCTTCTTCTTCTTCTTCTTCTTCTTCGAAAAGAACGCCGTCTTCAAAGTTAACTTCCTCGGGCAATCCTCGAACCGCGTTTAATCTCACCCGTTCTTCGAACAAATCCACCTCCCTAGCTTTCAACCACTCTCGCATCATTCTCGACGAATCGCACAGCGCGATTTTCAAAGTCTTCCTCGACAAGTCGTCTTTTCTCTTAAACTCTTCGTTTTCGCGATCATTCTTTCCATCGACATCATCCTTCTCATCACCACCATTAAAAGAAGAAGACAACAACAACGAAGACTTTGAACGATGCAACGAAAGCACGATTTCATTTCGAACATCCTCCGACGCTAACGAACATCGCGCCGTTTCTAACGCGTAATGCGTCGCCAGTCGCTCTCGAGCGAGCGCGTCCAGCTCTTCCACCGGTATGTATCGGATTGTTTTCTTCTTCTTCATCGCATCCTCAAAGGTTCCTCTCTCTTCTTACTCATCAGAGAGAGGAGTAGTAGGAGTCTCTTCATTTTTTTCTCTCTTCGCGTCTTCTTTCTTTGTCGCGTGGAAAGAGAGGAAATTTGAACGCATCGAGGTGCTCAAATTGCGCAGCTCAAATTTCATTTTAGGGTTTTTAAATGAATTTAGGGTTTATCATCCTAGATCTTTCTTTCTTCTTTCTCAGTGTTTTGGATAATCTTCTCTCGTTTGTCCGCACAGAGTATACCACATCAAACGACACTTTTTGGTGCTTAATGTATACACATATAGTTTATAATACGGTATAAAATGGCTTCTTTATATGTGTGCACGAGTGCTGCCGGGATGAACGCGGTGGTGATGAACGCTTCGCGGCGAAGTTCGTCTTTGTTTTCATCGTCATCAAAATCATCATCAACAACATCGATGAGATCTTCTTTCCCTGCCGCGAGTTTACAACGACGAAGTTTTACGTCGTCGTCTATAAAAATGGAGCAAAACAGGAGAAGAAGAAGTAACTCACTACTCATCATCACGAACATGGCGGCGGGGGATAAAGTGGACGATTTGAACATCAAAGCGTCCGAAACGAACGTCTCGGAGACGAAATTAGGAGGCGACGTGAGACAAATATTGGGCTTTAAAGGCGCGAGTACCGAGGACGTGCCGGTTTGGAAAATTCACATTCAGTTGACGAAACCAGGGACGTGGGTACCTTTAATTTGGGGAGTCATGTGTGGTGCCGCCGCGAGCGGGCATTACGAGTGGAATTTAGACAACATCGGGAAGGCGTTGTTGTGCATGACCATGTCCGGGCCGTTTTTAACCGGGTACACGCAAACCATCAACGATTGGTACGACCGAGAAATCGACGCGATTAACGAACCGTACAGGCCGATTCCGAGTGGTGCGATCAGTGAAACCGCCGTGAAAGCACAAATTGCGGTTTTATTGCTCGGTGGTTTGGCGTGCGGGTGGCAGCTGGATCAGTGGTGCGAACACGATTTCCCGGTGATTTTCTTGTTGACCGTGTTTGGGAGTTGGGTGTCGTATATTTATTCCGCGCCGCCGTTGAAGCTGAAAGCAGAAGGTTGGAAAGGATGCTACGCGCTCGGGAGTTCGTACATCGCGTTACCGTGGTGGGCCGGTATGGCTACGTTTGGTCAGTTGACGCCGGACGTGATGGTGTTGACGGTGTTGTATTCCATCGCCGGTTTGGGCATCGCCATCGTGAACGATTTCAAATCCATCGAAGGCGATCGAGCGTTAGGTTTGCAAAGTTTACCCGTCGCATTTGGGGTTGAAAAAGCGAAGTGGATTACGGTTGGAACCATCGACGCGACGCAATTGTTCGTCGCTTTTTATTTGAGAGGCATTGGCGAAGATTTTTATTCCAACGTTTTGTTTTGCTTGATCGCGCCGCAAATCTTCGCGCAGTTCAAGTTCTTCTTGCCGGATCCGATTAAAAACGACGTGAAGTACCAAGCCGCGGCGCAACCGTTTTTGGTGTTTGGTCTTTTAGCGACGGGTTTGGCGTGGGGGCACCACGTGAACATGCTTGTCGCGTAAATCATCAACAAAACGATGGATTCAAAATATGAAATAAACGAAACGCGTGAAAGAGACATTCATAAAATACACACTTCATATACACACAAGACGACACCTTTTGGATCCTCTCTTTTTTTACAACTAGTACGATAATAAATATGGCACGTAAATAAGCACGCCCACGATGTGACCACCATCACTTCTTAATCATATCTTCTTCCACCCACTCGTTTGAGTAGTAGTGTGAACAGGTTTCTCTTTTCTCTTTGAAGAGGCGAACGAAGAAGAAAAGCCGCCCAGCGCGAACGCGACGACCAATCGCCCGAGCGTCGGCAACAACTTGGCGCCATACTCGGTCCCTAAAATCGTCTCCACCATCCCTCTCTTCAGAACTTTCGGCGTTTTATACCCCGGATCTTTCGACAGTCTCAAATATTTCTTCCCGCTCGGTACTTTCACGACTGAAAAGTCCCCTAAAACTACCTGAGCGACCTCGTCCGGCGTGGACGGCGTCACGCACACTTTCTCGCCTCTCTCCCAATTCGCCGGCGTCGCCACGGGATACTCGTCCGTCAACTGTAACGAGTCCACCACTCGTAAAATCTCGTAAAAGTTTCTCCCCGTCGTCGCCGGGTATAAAATCGTCGCGCGTAACTTCTTATGATCGTCCACGATAAACACCGCGCGACACGTCAACGGTTGCCCTTTCTCGTCTTTTTCCTCCGGGTCCAACATGCCAAATTTTACCGCTAACGCTCTCTCTTCATCCGCTAAGATTGGGTACGAAACAGTGGACGACGTTTTCCCGCAATACCCGCTCGCGTCGATATCTTTGATCCATTTGCGATGCGACTCTGCGTTGTCGCAAGATAACGCTAAAACTTTGCAGTTTCTTCGTTCGAATTGCGGCAAAAGTTTCGCCAACGTCCCGAGTTCCGTCGAACACACCGGGGTGAAATCACTCGGGTGCGAACACATAATGGACCAATGTTCGTCGCCGACGAAATCGTAATAGTGGATTTGACCGACGGAGGAGTCGCAGGAGAAGTCCGGGATGACATCGCCAAGGTTTAACGGCATTTTCTTTTCGATGTGTATTACGTTTAAGAATTTGTGGAGTTTGTAAGAGGAGTTTGTGTTCTGAACGATCCCCTTTTGTGTAATTACGCGCGTATTCAATAATAAATATTCCCAGATGGTGGTTCTTTATTATTAGGTATTAGTTTATTCTCAAGAAGAGAGAAAGGACTACGATGAGTTGCTATTATTAAGAGACTACTACATTTTACTGGTAGATTTCATCACTGAGTCTTCCCCCCCTCCTCCGCCGTCTTCTCCCATTTCTTCTTCTTCGGCGGCTTCCGCTCTCAACATCTCCAAGGAGAGGCGTTTCAAATCTTCCACGCGAACGAATCCTTCCTCGTCGGATAAGTCTTTTAAAAGCTCTCTCAGTTCACTCTCCGCGTCTTCGCCGACTTCGGTGGTTTTGCACACGTTGGTGACGTTTAGGAGTTCTTCGAGACTTATGATGCCGTCGTTGTCGGCGTCTAGGAGTTTGAATTTTTCGCCGATGGCGGTTTCCGCCGCGGAGAGTTCGCTTTCGACTTTTCGGAGCATTTCGTCGACGCGGGCGGAGACGTCGTCGGCGATTTTATCCGTCAAGGAAGCTTCCTCTTTGGAGTGGAGACTCGCATCCTGCTCTTCCTCTCGCATCTTTTTCAACTCTATCGGCGACGGCGCGAACGGATCTTCGTCGTAAAACGGATCGCCACTTCCACCGTCACCTGCGCGCATCGCTCGCAACTCCACCAGCTCGTCCTTTCGTTCGGTGTAAGCGTCTAACTTTTGCTCGACTAATTCCGTGAGCATGCGTCTTTCGTCGCTCACGCCGGAGGTATCTAAAACCATAGCCAACAACCGAGAGAGTTGCGCGCGACGTCTGGACTTTCGAGTTTGCATTTCAAAGTCTGTTTCTTCGTCTGTACAAGAATCCACCTCGGAGCGTTTGGTCTTCTGCATCGCATCCGCGACTTGTTTATCCTGTTCTTCGAGTTCAGCGGAGGAGAGCGAGGTGCGCGAAACGACTCTCTGAGCGTCCGGCGCGCCGGAGACAAGCATTTTCTCCATCTTTGCTGTCGTAGATATCGCATCTTCTTCTGCACTTTTTATGGCGTCTAAGCCTTCATCAACGACACGCTTGGGCGATAACGACTCCGAAGGTTTCGTCGCGTCTTCTGAAACCATTTCCATCTTGGCGACGTCCGCCGAAGAAGCTTCTTTCGTCGGGATGACTTCCTTCTCTCTTTGCTGATGTTGCTGTTGCTGCTGCATGAGAAGCTGCTGTTGAAGCAAGTGCGAAGTCGTTGATTTTCTCGCATTCACCCAGAACCTTTCGGAATATTGCATGCCTTGTAAATACTTGTCCATCGCCGCTTTTGCCTCTCTCTTCGCCTCTTCCGCTTCCCACTCGAGCAACGCATCTCGACCTCTCACGTTAGCCCAAAACCGTTCCGAAAACTGCGGTCCAGACAAGTACAAGCGCATCTTCTCCTTCATGTACGCTTCCGCTTTCAATCGTTTTTCTCTCGCTTCCGTATCTTTGGCTTCTTGTTTGATCGTCTCTTCTTCTCGCATCAAATACTCCAACTTTTTCTTGTACTCCTCGCTGCTGGACTCGTGCGCCATCGCCGTCTCGACGGAGACTTGCGTGACTACTTCTTCCGGTAAACTTGCCAAAGTATCCGTGATGTCCTTCAACGTCGCCGTTTGTGTGTCCTCTTCCTTTGCGTGCGTGATTAAAAACGCACGACTTAGAATCAACAGAGAACTCGGCAAATTATTTTGCAACGATAACTCCAGCCAGTCCTTCAGTTGCCTTTCCAACTCTTTTCTATCTTCCTCCCATCGCATCCCTCGAGTTCTCGCGGCTGATTTCAACTCCTCGTCCGATAAACCTTCAACGCCTTCTAATTGAATCAGTCTATCGTCTTGTTTAATCTCTCTCAACTTATTTCGTAACTGAAACCGTAAAAACGTATCCGTCCCATACGGCGATATGCCGACAAATTTACACATGTTCACCAATTGCGTCCGGTTGATGTTATCCAAGGTAAAATCGTCGTTAAACAACTTGGCAAACCGCACAATCTGCTCATTCGTCACCGCTTTACCGCTTCTCACGGCGTTCATAAACTCGTACAGCGCGTCCGCCTTCTCTCGTTTCACCCCCGAACTGCTATGTTTCAACCCTTTCGCCATGACTTTCACCGTATCCTGTAAAAATTTCGCCACCTCAATTTTCGCTTTCAGTTTCCGTTTCAACTCCTCCTCGTGTTTTAACTCGTCCCTAAACGTACTCGGTAGCATGTTTGGAAATAGCTTCAGCGCGACGGGTAAAAATATTTCCATAAACGGCACCAACACGAACACCGCGAACGGCACCAACCGAAACACGTCCGCGGTCGTCCTCGTCAACTGTCTTCGCTCGCGTCTCGTTAACGTCTGCCCACCCATGAGTTTAAAACCGAGCCTGCTGGCAATTTTCACTTCCACCCACAACAGTTTCGCGCCGGACCAATAGTGCGCGAACTCGTGCTTCGCGTGCTTCCACCCGGAACTCAAAGTCACCTTCCACTCGCTCGGCGACTGCCTCAGCAACTGCACCGAATACGGCCCCCAACTGATCACATATTTCGTCACGTTCGCGACCGCTTGGTACGTTCTCTTCGCGAAATGTATGTGCTGTTCCCGTCGCATCATCTCGATTTCAAATCTCGCGCGTTTGAGCGCGTTGACGTCGACTTTCGGTTTCGCCTCCTCCGCTATCGTTGTCGAAGAAGAAGAAGAAGAAGGATTTTTTTGTTGTCCAGAAGCTGAGGCAGCCAACGTCGATTCGTTCCTACTCCTCGTCGTTTGTTTCCCATCGACCGTTGATGATGTCTCCGCGGAAGATGAAGACGCTCCTCCGGCGGCTGCAAATCCACGGTATTGTTGATGATGTTGAAAATCTTCGTTAATAAATCTATTCTCCCGTCCGCCTCCAAATCGCCGTCGTCTTCGCGACAACGATGATACCGACGACGAGGACGTATCTCTCGGATGAATCAAAACGGCACAATAGTTAACATCAAAGCCATCCTTTTGTGTTTCGGAAGAAAAGCAGCGTTGATGATTTTGTCCTCCAGAAAGACAGCGCGGAAGAACAAAAGATGACGACGACGAGCTCCTCCTTCCTCCTCCTTCTCTTCCGAGAGCATTGAAGACGTAAAACGCGACGACAGAGAACGACGTTTCCTCTCTCTTGCCGCCGCCGGAGAAGGCGACAAGGAGGGGAGTTCTTCGGCGCATTGAGTAAGTACTATGAGCGGGAAAGAGTGTTTTTGTGTGGAGTGGCAGATGCGTTTTTTCTCTCTAAAATACTGTGGTATTTGTAGTAGTAATATGTAGGTTATCGCGACGACGACGAAAAGACTTTGGTCAAAGTCAGTCGCTGATTCTCGGTCAAATCGTTCGCGACGGCATCGAGAAGTCCACCGGTGGTACTTTGTAACCTTTTAAATCCTCCCTCTAAGAAAGGGACGAGTTCGATGTCGTCGATCGGGTCGTCTTTGTCGTCGGCTTCTTCGTCGTCGAAAAAGTCGCCGTCGAGCAAACCTTTGAGCATGATTTTTTCAAAGATGTCGCCGGACCAACCGGTGGGCTCGTCGTCGTCGTCGTCGTCGTCGTTTTCGTCGTCGAATTCTTCGCCGTTTAAGCCACCACCGCCGTCGTCTTCTTCCCACTCGTCCGCTTCCAACTCTTTCGCTTCGGCCAAGGAATCCGCGAGGAGACTGATGATTTTCGAAGGCGCGGAGACTTGCGTGAACTGTTCGGGACCGGTTTGCTTCGCTCGAGATCGCGTTCGGATTGTTCCCGGGGGTAACTCAACTTCTATTGGTCTACCCTTGAGAACGATGGAGCCGTCGATTAACGTCGGATGTTGCGTGGCTAAGATGAGCCCGAGCGCGGTCGAAGTCAGTTTCACGTCGAATCGACCGTGGACGTCCGGTTGGCCTTCGCACCATTTTTTAAGGACAAACTCAAGTTGCGTTTTGCTGTTTTCGTTTTCCGGAGACGGTTGAATTTCGCGCGAGGCGAGTAAAGTAACCAACGCGTTCGCGTCCACATGCGCTAAGCGAGCGAAAATACACAATAACGAAGCAATCAACATTGGACGAGTGGCGGTCTGTAATCGAGAGCACACCGCGTCGCACATTTCTGGAATCATCGGACCAATGATGGACGGTAATCGGCGAATCATTTGACCTAAAAGAGGCGCGACAAACAAAGCCGCGCCTTCTTCGCAGTGTGGCTGTAACGAAGTTGCGCACGCGTCTAAATAAGCTCGAGAAACTGACGAGGGATCTGAGCCACCCCACGATAAAATCGCTTCGCCTTTCGCCGCTCTCAGAAAGGCTTTCATCGCGTCTAAAGCGTTTTGGACGATGCCGACGTCGTCCGATGTTTTCGCGAGCGTCGCAACATTTTCAAAAGTGGCAGCAAACGCACCCCTGGCGACATTTTCGTCCATGCACGCTTTAAACAAACACGCCAAAATGTCCAACGACGCTTCGACCAACATTTCCGGTTGTTCGTCCGGCGTTCGAAACACTCTCGCCAACTCGGGAACGAGTAACTGCGTCAATTCCGCGTTACACTTCGGTTGATTCGCCAAAGCTTGTATGACGTCTCTCGCGGTTGCACCTAAAAACGGGTCCCGAACGTTCTCTGCCCAAATTCTCATGATAGCTGGCGCTAACAGCGAAAGCCATTGCAACGCCGCGTCGCCGTCGCAGTTAACGACAATCAATAAAGCTTCCAGAATGAGCACTAACGCTTCCTCGGTCGCGTCAGTTAAGAGGTGACCGAGACCTTGGTACACATCACCTAATCGCGAGAGTAGTTTTTGGACTTTAATTTGATCCTCCGCGCTGATTTGATGTTGTTCTCCTTCTTCTTTTTCATCCTTCTTGCTCTTTTGCGTGGATTTGATCGCCATCGGTACGAAAGCGATGAGTGAGCGACATGCCCCTATTTTTACCGGAAACTGCGCGCTTTGATCGTTCAGAGCGTTCACGCTCGCGTCTAAAATCGCATTCGCACCTTCCGCCGACGCCGTGGCGGCTAAACGACTGGTTGTCCACAACGCGCGCCCTTTCAAAAACGGATTGGAGGACGTAGGGGTTGCCGTGAATTCGCTCCGGATAATCTCATTCAAAAACGCGTTACAATCGAACGCAGGACTCATATTTTTACCTCTGGCCTCTTTATCTTGCTCTGCTAATTCATCCGAGACGCTTCCAACGGCTAACAAAGCCGCCTCTCTGCGCCGCCACCAGTTTTCGTCGTTGTTATTTTGCTCCTCAAAGGACTGCGAGAAAAGTTCGGCGACGACTTCCGCAAAAACGACGTAAAAGATTTTCGGGAACTTGGCACATACAGTAGCTAAAAATATCCCACTCGTCGCTCTCACGGATTGGTAATCGTCCTCTTCGTCCGCGACGAATTGGTTCACGTCGTCTTCCCACGTCTCTAACTGGTCGTCCGTGGTTAACGATGTCGCCACCGCGATAGATACCAAACTCTTCAGTCTCGGTTGAATACAACTCTTCGCAATCTTCGTGTTTTCAATCATCGTCATCGCGAGTTCCATGCACTGAGTCACGACAGCGGCGTTGGAAACTTTATCCCCCATATCATCCTCGCAATCGTCCAACGCGTCCGCCTCCACGCCTCTGCATTGCACGTACCTATTCGCGGCTTTTTCAAAGACATGGAAAAATCGTTCCACGCACCCTCCGAACGTTTTCTCGGAAACCACTTGCCCACCAGTAATCTCCTTCCCGAAATACTGTACCGTCGCTTGCATCGCTTTCAACGCGGACAGTGTCAACGTGCACCCACCCGCGGTCTCAAACACGTCCGAGCGAAACTCAAAAATGTTCCCGTAGCCGACAAAATTGCTCTCCAGAAACGGCTTCGCCGCCTCTTTGATCTGAAACCGAATTTGATCGTCCCCAATCATCCCAAGATTCGAATAGCATCCCCTCGTTACGTCTAACGCTCGACACTTCACCATGGTCATCTGATCCCTGTCGATTCCGTTTAAACCATCGTCAGAGGCTTGTAACAACCCGAACAAATCCGGAAACAACTCCGGGACCAGTTTCGGTAACTGCCGTTCCTCTAAATCCCCGCAAAGCATCGACATGCACCTCAAAGCGCCGTTCACGTGGTCCACGTCTCTCTTCTCTCGTATCGGAACTAATAATTCCCCAAGCAAACTCTCCCACTCTTCCGGCCAATCGTGCGTGGCAATCTGCGCGATGACCAACGCGCACGCCGTTCTCATTTTTGAATCTTTCATTCTTAAACCCGCGCATATCTTCCCACGAATCGCTTGCTTTTCTTCCACCGAAGTCATCGGCTCGCCTTCGATAAAAAAATGTTCCCCGACTTGCCATCGCTCTCTGACGTATTTCTTTAATAAAAGCGCCGCGAGTTGTCGAACGTCCATTTGAATGTTAAGATGATGATGTCCATCATCAACATCATCCAATCCAAACGCCGTTCGGCAAAGCAAATCCCCGAACCCAAAAACCGCCCCGGAGGATTGCACCATCATTTCCGCATCTTTTCTCGTTTGTTCGTCCGGAGACACGCACGCGGTCAGGAGTAGGATTAACTGTTGTTGTTGTTGTTGTTGTTGAGCGAGAACATCGCCACCACCATCCGACATGATGACGAGACACGATACGAAAGAGTTTCGAGAGTGATGTTCCTTGAGGTGAAAATTTGAAAATCACCTAAAATTGTGTTTAGGGTTTTAATCGATTTGTCTTTCCTTTCCCTTTAGGGGATTGTTGTTGTTGGTTCAATGCTGCAAAACGAACACCATCCGCGATGATGGAGAAGGCGCGAGAGAAAGAAGAAATCCGCCTGGCGTTAGCGAAAGCGTACTTCGAGTCTAAGATTGGAAACATCAACGACTTTTTTGCATCTCTTCTTCTTTCCTCTTCTTCTTCTTCGGATTCTTCTTCTTTGAAGAACAACAAAAATGAGATTCTCAGTTTGTGGAGAAGTGCACTTCAAGAAGAGAACGAGGGCGGCGAGAAAGAGAAGGTCGACGACGACGCGATAATACAAACGGCTCTGAGAGAAGTGTTGGAGGCGAAGTTTAATAATAAAAACGAAGATGCCCCGGGGAAGAAGAGACAGAAGAAGATTTTTGATGATGGCGAGCAAAAACAGCGAGAGGAACAAAAACAACGGTTTTGCTTCCTGGAACAGTTTGTGCGAGAACGCGAAGAAAACGTGCAAAAGTTAAAGCGAGACGTGTTACGAGAAGAAATGTCGCTGTTGAAATGGCGAGAACAGCGTGTGCGAGAGAAGAAGAAACACGCGAAAAAACGTCGAAGAGTGGAGGAGAGTTTGGGGTTACCGTACGTGCCGGAGTTGACGAAGCCGACGAAGGCGGAGTGCGAGAGGTTCGTGCGAGAAGTCGAGGAAGGGTTGGAGAAGAAAGAATACGCGCCGCAGTTTCGGGAGGTTTTAGAGCGGGTGAGAAAAACGATGGGAACGAAGAATGGTGGGAGTGCGATGGTGGAGACGGCGGCGGCGGAGTACGCGATGTTACATTTAGGCGGGGCGAAATATCGCGCGAAGAAGTTCGCATTACCGAGGGCGGAAGAAGAGGAAGAGGAAAAGACAGGGGAAGGAGAAGAGGAAGAAGAAGAAGAAGAAGAAGAGGAAGGAGAAGAAGAAGCAAAAAGAAGAGCACTGCAGTGCGAACGAGAGTTCCAGTTAGAGCTCGAAAAATCGAGAAGGGTGAACGGTACTGGTGAAAAGAAAGTCGGCGCCAACGCCAACGTGGTTACGCATGAGCGGTGGGAAGGTCGCATGAATTCAACGAGCAAGTCCGATGCGTTAAATCACGGAAGTGATGTAGAATATTTAACGTATAGAGATGTCATTCCGAATATGAACAAGGTCGATGGCGTCGACTGGGAAAAGTGTGGGCGACTCGGCGAACGCGTCGTCTTCAACGTTTTGATTCAGAAATATCGAGGCACGAACGTATCCGTGAAATGGATGAACGAGATAGAGGAATCCAACTCGTTTTATGATATAATGCTGACCGATGGCGATTCACACGCGAAAACGTTCATTGAAGTCAAAGCGACTCGATTTCGAGATAAAAACGCGTTTGAGATTTCACCGTGGGAATGGGATTTCGCGGTGAAACCAGAAGTTGCAGATAGGTATCAAATTTGGCGAGTGTTTGGCATAGGAGATGGTGGAGACGTGAGCATTGTCGTTATACACAATCCCGCGCGATTAGTGCGCGAGAAGAAGATCGGGCAAGCATTGATTATTTAAAGTTGTAAATTATTAACTACTAGTAGCTATTTTTTTGATTTTGGTGTTCCGAAACTGTGATTGATATCTCATCGAGCAAGGCGGGAAGTTCGAACGCATCCTTCACGTCAAAATCGCCTATTTTCTCTCTGCGCAGTTTAACTAAATGACCAACGGTACCCATTTTTTCGCAAAAGTCTTCCGCTAACGTTCGAACGTACGTGCCTTTTGAACACGTGACTTCGAAATCGATCAAATGCGTTTCGTTTTCAGTCTCTCGTCTTTTTATAGAAAACGCTTCCACGTGAACCGGTCGCGGTTTCCTTTCCACCGTTTTGCCTTCTCTCGCGGATTCGTAGAGTCGTTTACCATCAACGTGCACGGCAGAGAACATCGGTGGAATCTGCTCGATGTCGCCGATCAAACTCGCCCTCGCCGCTTCCATCGACGCCTCGTTCACAATGTCCTCGCCAAACGGTTTCGTTTCTATGACTTCGTTATCCGCATCACCCGATGCCGTCTTCTCGCCTAACTTAATCGTCCCAGTATACGTCTTCACCTTCGCTTGGTAATCGTCCGCCAACTTTGTCGCTCTGCCGATGACAACAATCAACAACCCAGTCGCCATTGGATCCAATGTACCGCAGTGTCCAATCTTCTTCACCCCCATTTTCTTACTCATAGATTTGATTTTCGCGCACACGTCGAACGACGTCCACTCTTGCGGTTTGTCCACCAAGAAAACTAATCCATCGCTTTGATCTTGCGGAAAATTCGGCCCTCGCCATTCAAGAACCGTTGGCCTTCGGTTTAGCGTTTTCGATACCTCCAAAGGAGGTCCCCATAGTTTCTTTGGCGTGTACGCCCTGTCCCCGCCGTTCGCGCGTCGTTCTTCTTCCGAGGAGGAGGAAGAAGACTCATTTGAGCTGCTCGAAGACGCGCATACAAATCTCTTTCGCGTCAGTACGCCGTCATCGCATTTCCTGCGATAAAAGATAACCGACGGTGATGGCGCGTAACAACTCGTCGTCGCTCGTCTCAGCGCCAAGAGCTTCGTCGCCGTCATCTTCAAATCCTAATTACCTAAACCAAGGGAAGTTGTGATGCCTTTCACAGAATAGACACTTTGTTCCTCTTCCTTTCCTTGACGATTTCCTCTTGCTCTTTCTTTCTGCACTCTTTATACGTCTCGTAGAGTTCTTTGCAGACGATGCGTTCGTTCGGGTATTTCGTTGAACCTGTTTGTTGTTGTTCAGAATTAGTGAGTTAAACGGTTTCCAATTTTGGTAGAAGAGGACTGCCCGCTAAACAATAATACTACTCGCGATACAGAGAAAGAGGGAGAGAGAGAGAAAAAAGAGAGAAAAGGAACTTCAACAGAAAACGTACAACGCAAAGCGGCTACTCTGGCGTCTTCGCACGACGACTCCGACGGTTTGGAAGTTATTCCCTGGGTTTGTTTCCCCATTCAATTTTGGGAAAGTGCAGTACTATGGAAACTTTATGAGGATTTTGCTTAACGCGAGGAAACGTCGGCAAAGGAACGCGCTGGTCTTAAAAGGTATTCCGTTCTTAGTTAGTTCTTCTATCTCTCCCTCTCTCTCTCAGTCCCTCAGTCTCTGTCTTCTCCCCAATACAACCACCCGAGCAACATCCAAAAGAGACAGAAGAAGGCGAAGGAGAGAAGGATGAACCACCATCCGCCGAGCCATCCGTTGGACGTTTCGATCCACGTCGGATAATTATCACGAACGAACACGTACCTGTACATGCGTTGACTCAACGGTATCGCTCGTCCGTCATCTTCTGTCGTTTGCGTCGCTTCGTCCCGTTCCATTTTTCTTCTTTTTCGTTTTCTCCTTCTTCTTCTATTTCCGAAGAGCTTAAGATACTTATAACAACCCCGTTTATTTCGTATCTCTCGCTCTATATCTCAAGCACCGGTGTAAGCGACAATGATCCAGGAAATACGAGCGATGAAGATCAAAGTCGCCGTAAAACACAGCAAAAACGCCCAAAACAAGTGCCCACGTCGTCTTTCGAGCAATCCTTGTCTTAACAATCGCGTGTTTTCTCGAAAGCGCTCCGCGCTGCCCAAAAGTCTTGCACTTTTTCTTTCTATTCTTTCCAATCGATCAGTCCGTCTCGCCGCGTCGATCACCGCTCGGTGAATTGAATTCTCAGCTTCGCGCAACTCCCTCTGCGTCGCGTCGAGTTGGTTTTCCTCGTCGTCTTCGTCTTCTTCGATTTCTGTCGTTTTAGCTGTTGTTTTCTCTCGTTCTTCGCTCTTTTTCTCGGAGGCGGAGAGCATTTTTTGTGCGTATTTTTTCTTTCCTTTTCTAATACTACATGTTTTTTACATCGGGGCTATCGCGCTAGTTTACTATATTTACATCATTTCATTCGGCGGCAACTTTTGCGTCCTTTTCGCGCTCTTTGTCTCTTTCGTCGATATCTGTTTTGATGAGATGAGAGAAAGATGGTGAGATGTTTTGAAAATCTTCGATTCGCAAAATAAATTTTGCGCAGCGCACGCGCAATGGCATCGGTGTGAGCACTAATGTCTCCATTAGAAGCTTCCAGATGGTTTCCACAGTTGAAATTCGGATGTCCCTATCTGATTTGATCGTCACGCGCCATTTTTGATGATGGGAGAAAAAATAAAGACTACTCTGAACACGCACCTTTTAACATCTTCTCCTCTTCTTCTTGCGCGGCGATAGCCTCTGCGATTTCGCGCTTCTTTTGCCTATCGATTTGTTTTTGACTCATCTTACGTATAGGGTAATTTCGACCTTCCGTCTCACGTATTTCTTTCGCGCGCGCTCGTAATCTTTCTACCCACTCGGCTAACGCGTCTAAGTCGGCGTACTTGCGTCTGTTTTCGTTCAAGTCGTCGCGTAAATCGTGAAACTCGTGCATCCAGTGACCGACGATTCCGTGTAAGTGACCAAAAACAATCTTTGGCGCGGTTGGATGCTGACGACAAATGTCTATGTATTCTAAAAATACTTGAAAAGAATGGTCGTTTTCGAGCGGGTAGGGCGGTTGGTCCTCGGACGGATTCGGAGCGAACGGTGGGTTGGAAAATAACGTCGGATTGCCGAGAAGCGGCTCCGCGGAGAGGTATCCGTCCACGCCCGTGTACTCGAGACACTCTTGCAACTCTTGGTAGTTTCGAACGCCGCCGTTGGCTAATACCGGAACTGATACTGCCTCTTTAATGGCTTTGATGAAGTCCCTGTTTGAGCGCGAGTGAGGTAATGGTCAGCATTTTTGAAGGTAGAAGAAGAAGTTTCCTACAAAGAAGCTTAAATAAAAAAATAATACACATACGCATGTTCTTCAGATAGTGGTGCATGTAGTTGTGTCTATCACTGGACTTCAGAACAGATCTTGGTATTGGGATATTATCATCACCAGAACACATGTAGTCGTATATTGCGAGTCGATGCAAACATAATAAAATCAACGCTTCCGAGCGCGAAAGAAAAAAAACCGAGAAAAACAACAACTCACCAATTACACTTATACTCCGCCAACCTCTTCTGCTCTCTCGTTCTGCCGTGCACGGCAATAATCTGCGCTCCAGCCTTTTCAACCATTTTCGCGTACTCTACGCTCTTCTCTAAATCATCGTACACCCGTATCTTTGCCGTCACCGGCACGTCTAAATTTTCGTCCAACTCTTTAATCAACTTCTCCACCAGCGGCCAATCGTCCATTAAAAACGCGCCGTAATTTCCTCTCTTTGCAATTCTTTGCGGACACCCAAAGTTAATATCCACGCCGTCGCAGAACGGTTGTATAACTTTCGCGGCTTTTAACAAGGTGGTTGGATCGTTCGCGCAAAACTGCGCCAAAAAAGGTCTGCACTCCTCCGTCGCGTGCGTGCTGAAATATTCTTTCCGAAACGTCGCCGACTCCATGAATATCTTCGAGTGAATCATCGGCGTGTAGCTACCATCCGCGCCGTATCGTTTGCAAAGAATTCGAAACGCGTGATCGGACGCGTCCACCATCGGCGCTACCCAAAAACTTCGTTTCACTTTCTCCTCCCTCACGCCTTCGCCTCTGTCCTCGAATAACTGTTTCAAGTACTCGAAACCTTTCGGTTTCGTCTCTTTCGTCCATCGAGGTTTATGTTCCGAGGAAGGAACGTTCGATTCAATTCGAATGTCCGAATACGGAGTAATATCTACGTGACTAAACTTTGACGGTTGTTTACCGTTCGGGTTTCGGATTTCCACGCACGCGGCGTAGATATCCGCCGTCGTCGGTTTTCCATTTTCATCTGGCGGCGCCTTTCTTCGCTTCTTATGCGCCATCTTCGATTCTTCTTCTCCTCCTCTCGTCGTCGTCGTCGTCGAGAGGAAGAACGACGAAAACAACGAGGAGATAAAAAACGATTTGTTCTCTTTTCGTTGATGCGATGAAAGAATACTACTAGTGCTCGTCGAAGGAAGGTATCGAGCGAGTCGGGAGCGCATGCATCGATATAAAGGGAAATATTTTGTGATGAATTCACTCTTTAAAATCAAAAACCGATTCTTACTACACAGAGTGTTGTCTTACGGAGGAGTTCATTTCATGAGTATTAGTAGTATTTATTAAATAGTGTGTATGAGTTGATGTTTAAAAGCGAGACTTTGGACATTTCTCTCTTTCTCTCTTTTTACGGCGGGCGATGACGTTATGTACTGAAGATGCTTTCTTCTTCGTATTCTCTGCGCTGCTACTTCTACGGTTCGATGGCGCAAAGCAAATCGCCGGCGGTGCACGAATCGCCTTTTCCAACCGCGATGTGCTTCAACTTCCCATTGCACGGTGCAGAGACGGTCGTTTCCATCTTCATCGCAGAAATGACCACTAAAGCTTCTCCGGCTTTGATTTCGGCGCCGTCTTTGACCAAAATGTCGACGACTTCGCCCGCCATCGGGGCGCCGACAGAGCCTAAATCCATCGGGTCGGCGCGTTCGCGCACGGCAGACATGCCGCCTTTTTTGTTTTCATTCTCTAAGACTTTCAAGTCAAGGATGTCTACTACGCGCGGGATACCGTTGACTTCAAAGAAGACTTCGCGTTTGCCGTTCGGGAGGAGTTCGCCGACGGCTTTGAGCTTGATGGACGCCGAGGAACCGCGGCGAGCTTTGACTTCAATCTCTTCGTCAATTTCCAAACCTTTTAAGAAGGCTTTAGTTGGAAGCAAGGAAACCGGACCCATGATGTCGCGAGAGATGACGTATTCATCGAAGACTTTCGGGTACATTGCGGAAGATAAGGCGTCTTTGTGGGAGACGTCGCGTCGGCCGCGGTGCTTTTCTTGCAACTCGGCGCGTAATTGTTTGAAATCAACCGGCGGTAACGTGCACCCGGGACGACCTTCGATGATATCCTTGCCTCTCAAGACTTTTGCGCGCAACGGTTCGGGGAAACCACCAACCGGTTGGCCCAAGTAGCCTTGGAAGTACTCGACGACGGAGGTTGGAAAAGACAACGACTCGGCTTGTTCGAGCAAGGTTTTCTCGTCCGGGATTTTGTTCGCGACGAGAAACTGTGCCATGTCGCCGACGACTTTCGAGGACGGCGTCACTTTGACGATGTCGCCTAAACATTGGTTCGCAGTCGCGTAGGATTCCTTGATGTTGTCCCACTCTTCGCCTAAACCATTCGCAAACGCTTGGAATTTCAAGTTGGTGTATTGCCCGCCGGGCATTTCGTGAATGTACACGTCCGCCGACCCTGCTTTGATGCCAGATTCGTACGGGGAATACAACGCTCTCGCTTGTTCCCAGTACGTGTTGAGTTTCAAGATTTCTTTCAAGTTCATTGGGTTATCTAAAGTTTCCGAGCCTTTAATGGAGTTCAAAACGGCGCCGATGGCTGGCTGCGAAGTTAAGCCAGCCATGGCGTCCGTGCACACGTCGACGACGTCTGCTCCAGCCTCTGCCGCAGCAAGCATGGACGCGACGCCAGTGGATGCGGTATCGTGCGTGTGAACATGAATCGGTAAGGCTGGGAACTTTGCTCGCAAGGCGGAGACCAACATGGTCGCCGCGCGCGGCTTTAACAAACCCGCCATGTCTTTAATTGCCAAAATGTCAATCCCGTGATTAACGAGTTGTTCGGTCAAATCGACGTAATAATCCAACGTGTACTTCTTTTTCGACGGATCAGAAACATCACCAGAGTAGCAAATGGTACCTTCGACGACCCCATCGGCGTTGCGCACGCAATCGATGCCGAATTTCAAGTTATCCACGTAGTTCAACGAATCAAACACGCGAAAGATATCGATACCGGATTTTCTAGCCTCGGTGGTAAATTCCTGGACGACGTTGTCAGCGTAGGAGGTATAACCGACCGCATTTGCACCTCTCAATAACATTTGGAACGGAATGTTTGGTACCTTTTCTCTTAAAAGCTCCAATCGTCTCCACGGGCAGTCGCGCAAAAAGCGAAGCGATACGTCAAATGTAGCGCCACCCCACATTTCTAAAGAGTACGCACCATCCAACGCGGACGCCGTGGCGTCCGCGCATTGGTACAAATCTCTCGTTCTGACTCTCGTAGCGAGCAAACTTTGGTGCGCATCTCTCCAAGTCGTGTCCATGATGAGCAACCCTTCGTGATCGCGAACCGCTTTCGCAAACGCCGCCGGTCCTTGTTCGTCGATAATTTTCTTGAACGATTGTTGACTGGCGAGTTCGGCTGTTTTCTTGGACGGCTTTGGCGGGCTCGGTTCGGCACCAATCGGCGGCGGACCAACTGCGCCGGGGTGTTTTGCCCCGTTGACCGCGATTTCACCTAAATACGAGAGCAACTTTTGCGTATCGTCCACGTTGGAAATCATATCGAACAATTCAGGCGTCTCGTCGATAAAGTTCGTGGTGACCTTCCCGCTCAAAAACGCTTTCGATTGGAACACGTTTTGTAAGAAGGGCACGTTCGTTTTCACGCCACGAATGCGAAATTCAGCCAAGGACCTGTACATTTTTTGCACAGCGCCTTCGAAAGATTGCGACGTGCACGTCAACTTCACGAGCAACGAATCGTAAAACGGAGAAATTCTCGAGCCTACGACAACTTCGCCGTCGATGCGGACACCTAATCCTCCAGGTGGACGATAGACTTCGATTCTACCGAAATCAGGAGAGAATCCCATCGCCGGATCTTCCGTGGTGATTCTGCACTGCATGGCGAACCCGCGAATTTGCACGTCGTCTTGCGACTTGAACCCGAGTTCAGGTAAGGTTTTTCCACCCGCGATTAAGATTTGCGTTTGGACGATATCCACTCCGGTGACTTCCTCAGTCACTGTGTGTTCGACTTGGACTCTTGGGTTCACTTCTAAAAAGTAATGTCTATTTTGGTTGTCCACCATGAACTCGACCGTCCCGGCGTTGCGATAGTTGACGTGTTTCGCCAATTTCACCGCATCGTCGTGTAATCGTTTTCGTAACTCCTCGTCCAAGCACGGTGCCGGTGCCATTTCAACAACTTTTTGGTGTCTTCTTTGGACGGAGCAATCGCGTTCGCCCAAGTGAATGACGTTCCCGACGCCGTCAGCCATAATTTGAACTTCGATGTGTCTCGGCGCCTCGACGTACCTTTCGATGAACATGCGTCCATCGCCAAACGCGGTTTTCGCTTCCGATGACGCTCTCGCGAACGCTTGCGCCACCTCCGATTGCTGTTTCACGACTCGCATACCGCGACCACCGCCTCCCATGGCAGCTTTCAGCATCAAAGGCATTCCAAACTCTTTCGCGAATTCAACCGCGGTTTCCACGTCGTCCGTGGCGTACTCAGTACCTGGAACCAACGGTAACCCGCACGCTTTCGCTTGCGCTTTGCACACGACTTTATCACCCATTTGTCCTAGCGTTTCCGCTCTCGGACCGACAAAAGCGATCCCTTCCTCCTCGCAACGTCTCGCGAAATTTTCGTTTTCACTCAACAACCCGTAGCCCGGGTGAATAGCGTCTACGCCGTTCTCCTTCGCGACGTCAATGATTGACTCGTAATCTAAGTATGCCGCGACTGGTTCCTTCCCTTCACCAACCAAATACGACTCGTCCGCTTTATATCGATGCGCAGCTAACCTGTCGGCTTCGCTAAAAATTGCCGTCGTTCGCATCCCGAGCTCCGTCCCCGCTCGAAAGACTCTCACCGCAATCTCCCCTCTATTCGCCGCCATCACTTTCTTCAACGTCGAGCTTTTCCTCAAAATCTCCCCGAGCGCGTCCGAATTTTCTCGCTTCATCGTCTCGTGCGACTCCACCTCGGATCTCACCACCAATCGACGACCTTTGCTCCTGTTTTTCGCCATCACATTCCTCCCCACGACGCCACCATCACGAAGCTGTTTCGCGTTTTGAGCGCCTCTC